>Ga0209303_1000784_pt1 | contig 22972 bp, 15 predicted proteins | sample SidtaG_3_FD_187449 | JGI IMG/M metagenome (GOLD analysis project Ga0209303, IMG submission 187449) | Marine algal microbial communities from Sidmouth, United Kingdom - Sidmouth_Asex1 metaG (SPAdes) (version 2) | ecosystem: Host-associated > Algae > Red algae > Unclassified | place: Sidmouth... | reverse complement strand
TCACGCACGGGCATTGGTGGATCAGAGGCTGGGTCATCAAAGATGACTTTTACCCCATCTACTATGTCACCATTCACTCTCTTGGTGGTACGCATTTTAATATCAAACCGATGCATATTTAACAATGAAGGAATTGCCTCGTCCTCAACAGACACATCCGCAACGAAATTCAACGGATACTGGAATTCGGTGCTGTGAATTTCATCGTTAGAATTGGTCATAGAAGCTTCTGAAAGAAACACATATGTATGATGATCGACTACAGTATCTAGATAAATCATATTCTGCGTCACAGCAAACTTGCCGTCCGTATACTCATGGACAACTTTATTTTTAACTATGTAGTCCTTATAATAAAACAACTTGTATAGAGACCCTACTGTATAAATGTTCTGATTATTTCCAGCACATGGAACTCCTGCCGCAATATTTGTAGACAATCCGTACTCGGCAGAGTTTTTGAGTAAAGAAAGATTTTTCCAGAAGTTTCGCTTTGTGAGGACAAGCTCTTTATCACTATTATATTGAGCTGAACGTAAAAGGCGACCTCTTAAAAAACTATGATCGCTGAATCTGTCATATGGAGAATCAGTGAGAGTAACTCGACTTATAGGGGGATCATCCTTAATGTCCTCATGTGAGCTATATTCATAAATAGTGAATGAGCTATCATCACGGAGTTCTACCACTTCAGTATATGCGATGGGGGATTCAAAGAGATTTCCGAGAGGATTGAGCATATTGAGAGAGAATTCACCTCTTCTATATCCTCCGCTATCAGTACAGTCGTCTGTGCGTGCCACCCATGGATCAATAGCATAACGTGGTTTAAGTGAAAGTATGCCACTAGAAATAGTCCCACCCACTTCAAAGTTTTGTACATAGCGATATCGCTTAGTTGATGTAGGCTCAGACGAAAGACCATCATATAGTTCGATTCGCCGTATTCTCAATCCACCTATATCTCCTACATCATCAGAAAGCTGCTGATGATCATAACTAAGCACTTGTGAATAATCGTGAAGTTCATAGTGGAACTTAGTGCTCCCACCAGTTGGAAATTGGATTTCTTTCAAAGAACCATAATGAATAGTCCCAGGATTCGATTCGCGACTAGCATAATGATCCGCATTAAATTGGGTATAATCAATTGAACTTCCAGATGGCTCCAAATAATCAGATAACCCATTGTAATGACCCCAGTGATCTTGCCCTTTATCAAAATAAGCTGGCAGTAAATTTGAAGAAGTATAAAAGAATCTAAAACACAGCTTTTCTGAGAGGTTGGTGCTATCGGCGCTCCCTATGACTATAGAATCTAAGCAGCGTCGCTCATTCTGCTGGTTAATATCATCCGTATTGTAATGGAACCGTATATCACGGAGTAAATTGCCATTAAAGTATTTTTTTGCTCCTGTAAATTTCTTCCATTTGAGACCGAGCATTGGATTAGCAAAGGCTCCTGAAGGATCATAGCTGTATGAATCGAACTTGTCATCCTGTAAAAATGGAAGAGGATACACACAGTTGCACGGACCACCACAGGCATCACAAATGCGATCGATCAATTCGCTGTACTGAGCACTCCCTATCCATGGAGGGTGCATTTCATCAGAATCTTCATGGTAAAACTCAATCTTGTAACCACTATTTGACCTAATAGAATCTATATAAACAGGACTTATCAGTGACCCATTCATCCCTCCTGCAACTGTACGTCCGCTGGAAAAAGTCCATTCACTACAATTTTCCTGAGGAACTCTACAATACTCTCTAAAGGAACTTGATGAGTTATTAAAATTACCAATAAACCAACCACGGCTGTAGTCGTAATCAAAAAGCATATTGCCTGCATAGTCGATAACTCGAGTCAGATGCCAAGCAGATGCCGTCCAATTCGTTTCTACAAACTGTTGACTAAAGGCGATTTGCTCAAAGAATGGAAGGGTATACTCGACAGCACTTGTGTCGTAACCGAAGACATATATCGTGCCTTTATCATCAATGAGTCTGAATCCCGCAATGACATGTTCAAAATCGTGTGGATTGCCTTCAGATTGAGGGATGAAGGGACTAATGAAGTTTGTATCCTGACTAATATCTAGAACAACCTTAACATTACTATTGCTCAAAACATGCCATTTACTATCATCACCATAGAAAAACCGACCACTCATACCAGCGACGTGAAAACTGAAGACATCGGCTTCTGGCTCTATAGGTGAGAAAAGTTTGTCCACGCCAAAATCATGCAACTCTTGTTCTGTGTCTAAGTTATCTTCCGAGAATAAAGGGTCCATAGTTGAATCAAAATATGAACGGTATGCGGGATGTATCGACCAGCCGAGTTCGTCGGCCAATCCTCGAACTGATCTGGTAATAATTCCGCCAGTATTCTAGCTCCAATTAAGTCCAGCTTGGCCGGGGTGATCGTTGATCTTAACTCCTGAGTGATCATAGCTAATACTAATAGGCATAACTGTGTGAGAAGCATCTAATTCGCAGACCGGCACAGTGCTATTTACTTGTCCAGAATTTAGTGAGACAGGGAAAAAGCTGTATCTCGCACGTGCAATAGCATCATGTGATGGAAGCTCGTCAGGGACTACTGCAGATTGAGAATTACCGTGAGTACAAAAGCTCAGCAGTAAACACAATATCACATATCTTAGACCATGAACATGAAGGAAAATCGGTTTTTGCATGTCAAAACATTGTAGCGTCCAAGTAAATATACAACTTCACGCTTGTTGTTGCACATATGTTCTGCGTTTTTAATGAGCCTATCCATTGTGCGTGTAATAGTGTTGATTTACACATTATAAATTATACACACATTATTTATACCATTTTAACCTAGATAAGTGATGATTTAATCTGTTCGAAGAAAAGATCTTCAATAACTAATCCTCACCAAGCTCACCTTACCTTGTCTCTCGCTTGGAACTAGGATCTGATTAGAGCTGATCTGCATGCCATCCATAAAGCGCAGCTGGAGCTCCTCACTATCTGTGGTAAAGAGACTATTGCGCTCTGCGCTTCCAGATGTAGAGATGACATACTCGCTTACCGTGTTTTCTTTCTTGATCTCATCATTATAGATGAGTCGAATACTGCTAGGATTTTGCATGACGAAAAAGGACGAGTAGATCGCACCGTCGTCTTGCGAAAACTGTTTCTTGTGCAGCACGTCACTCCAGGTCAAGTCGCCTCGTCCATCATAGTTCAAGACGAGTATATCCTCTACAAAGTAATCTACCCACGCGCCGCCGCCAGCGTTTCCACCGACAGGGAAAGTCGGACGTCGAGAATAGGTCTTGAAGATTTCCGATAGGACTGTGAATCCTCCATCCGAGCGCGGTATGACATTTCGTATTCGCAAACCGTCGACTGACTTCTTGACCTTGTTCTGCTGGCCATAAACTGACCTGAGCAGCGTGAGTTCAAATGGTTTTTCGATGAGATATTCTAGCTGCAAATTATTATTTATGCCAGCGGTCCAGTAGTAAGAACTTCGTTGCTCTAGCTTGTCTGAGGAAAATCCAAATAGTCGGACTTGATCCGTCTGGGGATCCAGTGTGTAATATACTGTCGTGATCAGAATCTCTCCCAGTGGCACTTCACTAAAATCGAGCGATGATCCGTCGGGCTTTATCCTAAGGAATTCTAGGATGGGTGATCGGCGAGATGCGAGTGCTCCCGATCTGCGTGTGATGATCGTCACTTGTGCAGATGGACTGACAAGGATGGCTTGTAGATCATTTGCTAATCGACCCTTGTCAAACAGTATATTCTCAGTGTAATAAGTGGAGAAATCATCAAGATCAAAAACTCCTATATGCATCTGCTTCTCTCCTTGAATAGCGGTGAGAGCCATCACGCTTTTATCTTCAGATGTGTAGGACACGAAAGTGGGCGCTAGGAATAAATCTGATAGACCGAGTATGGTAGTGGAATCCTGTAGTATCCCATACTGCGAGTACTTGTGTACGCTGAGTTTGTGCACCTTGTTTTCCTTGTGCTGAAAAAATACATACACTTCACCATTATATCCGTAGGCGTCTATAACTCGCGACTTTCGCTCACTGAGCTTGAGTTCTAGAGACTGTACGTGAGCATAGTTCTTATCAAATATCTCAAACACTTGCTCATACTCTTTGTCTCTGAGGATAATCGAATTAGCCGATAGCTCGCTGATCAGATAGTAGGATCTATCATTACGCAGTTGTATCTCGGGAGTTACCTCCAAAGACTGCCCACTCATGCTGAAAGCACACAGTAGAGCCAAGAAATTCATATACCATCGGATCGTCATCATCTAAGAAACGAAAGATACGACCTCTAAGGTATCTATGGTATGATACCTTGCTCTCAGGCAAGCCTCGCATAGCCGACTTATATCCTTGACCCTTCAATAAGTGCCGCTATAAGCTCTGCCCGACTATTCACATCAAGCTTGAGATAGATGTTCTTCACGTGATAGCGTACGGTATTGATAGATATAAAAGAATCAGCAGCTACCTCCTTGTAAGACTTGCCTTGATAAAGGTGCATGCAGAGCTGCTTTTCCTGATCTGTAAGATTAGGGAAGGCGCCGAAGTGAATGGTCTCCTGTTGCTTAGCATAATTGCTAAGCGCCAGCGATAACGTGGCTAGGAGTGTCGCTTCTTGGAACGGCTTTACTAAGTATCCATAGGGGCTCGTCTCCTGGGCCTCTTGCAGTGTAGCGGGATCTGAAAACGAAGTCAGGAAGATATAAGGGCACTTTTCTGCAAGCTTAATAGCCTGAGCTACCTCGATCCCCGTGGGACCATTGCCTAGGCTGATATCCAGTATGGCTATATCGGCATCTACAGATTCAAGAGAGTTAAGTGCTTTGTGGCCTGTATAGCAGATGCTTGTAACGATAGCGCCGTGCTTTTTTAATAGCATAGCTATATCCTGAGCTATGACAATTTCATCTTCTACGATCATGACTTTCACCCCTTTCATAGCTAGCTGAGTTTGTCCTTGGGAATGACGATTTCTATACGGGTACCATTGTCGACAATCGTACGGCTTTCTCCTTGTAGTTTTTCTACAAAGGCCTCCACAAGTCCCCTACCAAAAGATGATCCCGAGATATTATCCATATCAATTCCTACACCGTCATCCGTCACACTTAGAGTAACGGTATCTCCTGTATCCTTGAGTGCAACTGTAATTTCACCAACGCGATTATCAGGAAAAGCATACTTCAGTGAGTTGGTTACAAGCTCATTTGTCGTGAGACCGAGGGGCACCACATTATCTACATCCATAGCAACTTCATCAATATCAATAAATAGGGAAATTCGATCTGGTGAGACATTGTATGCCTGGAAGAGATTGCTCACAAGTTTCTCCATGTATTGAGGCATATGAATTTTTGATAAATCATCATGCTGATAAAGATTCTGGTGAATAAGCGACATGGAATACACTCGTGCTTGACCATCTGTAAGGGCGTCTACCGCGGCGGGATCATCTGTCTGACTCGTCTGTAAGCGCAGGAGCGAAGATATTATCTGAAGATTGTTTTTTACACGATGATGAATTTCTTTAAGCAGCACAGCCTTTTCGTTATCTTGCTTGTCAATAACACGCTTTTGTTTTCTCAATCGATAAAATAAAAATGAGAGGATACCAATCAACAAGAGTGCAGCAATCAGTAAGCCATATTGCGTTTTTAATTTAGCATCATCTAAGGCTTTTTGCAAATTCAGGTTATTAATTTCTTGATCCTTTCCTTTTACTTCATATTTAGTTTCTAGTTCTGCGATGGTTGCATTCTTTTCGATATTGACCAAGCTATCATTGTATAGCGTGTAGAGATCCTGGTGATAGAGTGCTCGCTCATAATTTTTAAGTTGGCTGTACTGACTTGCCATCTTATAATGCGTTGAAGCTCGTACATCTAGAGATGGCACTGTTTTAATCTGATCTTCTAGGATGGCTAATTGTTTTTTGGCGGAAGCTATGTCGCCATCTTCTATGTATAGCTGTGCCATCAGGCGTCTCATCTCTATGTGAGGTTCACGACGAGCCGCTGCATAGGCATCCTCGGCTTGTTTAAGAAGGGGTAATGCTTTAGCTTTTTTTTCATGCTCTACGTAATATTGAGCTAGGTTATAACTACTTCCAGCTATTCTACTAGGATTACCTAGAGACTTCGCAATACGCAATGCTTCAAGATGATATTCTTCTTTGAGAGTTATGTCACTCGAGGTAGTCGCCAAGCCCGTATAGGCGGTCAGCTGGCGATATATACTCCCTTGCGCTTTTGCAATATCCAGAGAGAGCTGATACTGCTCATAAGATTTATCGTATTGCTGGATAGAGTGATATAGCAAGCCAAGACTATTATGCACAGTACCTACTGCAGCTGTATCACCCAGGACAAGGTAATTGTCTAGTGCTTCTTGATAGAGGGCAATTGCGAGATCGGGTTTTCCTTGACGACGATGATGTGAGCCCATAGTGCGCTGCGTCTGCGCTAGCAACTCCAGATCGTCAGTCTGCTCATAATAGTCGAGAGCCTTCTCTATGTAGGTAGTCGCTTTGTCATGTAAGCCATCTCTCGAGTAGATATCACCTGCCACTTTGTAGAGATGGTTCAGGCGTTTTAAATCCTTTTCCTTTTTTTCAAATATGATGCACTGCTCGAGGAGCACGAGAGCATCAGCATGATTCCTTCTGTTGCGTGTAAGAAGAGCTTTTCTAAACTTTACATTATAGATCAAAGCAGAGTCGCCGCTCTGCGCTGCTAAAGTCTCAGCATAGGCTGCGATGGCGTCACCTGTGTCCAAGCTTTTAGTCAGCTGCGAGGAGATAGCATAGTTGCACTGCGCTACTGAATCTGCGATCGTAGTTGCTTCTCCGAGCTTCTCTAATAGACTAGCGGGTAAGGTAGCTTCTTGGGCGTGACTCGAGCAGAGTACTCCAAGAAGTAATAATACCGCAGTTAGAATTCTGGTGGTCATAGTAGGTATGATATGGTCAGAGAAACAAGACGATTATGCACTCATATATTTCTGTACTCTGTGAATATAGGCTTTGATGACTGATGTAGAAGACACTTACGTCCGTCCTAGGTGATAGTGACATAGCGCCTGCCTCCTGATCTGGAAAGCAGACGCTATGCATAATTGATATAAGTGCTACTATTACTCTCGTCCTAGTATGGAATTTTCTTCTTTGACTTCTTTGTCTAGTAAGAGAGCTACTTGCGCCGTGATCTCTCGCACTTCTGCTCGCAGACCGTCATTTTCTTCTTTGAGCTCTTGAATAGCCTTGATGAGTACGGGTACGATATCCGCGTATTTTACTCCTAGCAGCTCATCCTCGTCTGTAGGGACATTTACCACTTCTGGTAATACTGTCAGGATCTCCTGAGCGATGACGCCGAGGTGCTGCTCCTCTGAGCTAGCCTCCGCATTCCAATGATACTGGACGGGACGGAGTTTCATGATGTCATCAAGTCCGTAGGTGATGCCCTGAATGTTTTTCTTAGCTCTGACATCTGAGGTATTGATAGTACCATTAGTAGCATAGATGGTATTCCAGCGCTGCGACGTAGAGCCAACATTGTCCGTATTGTCAGTCATAGGTAGTGCGTTTCCGCCAAATTCTGTGTCACCACCAAACTCTACGACCAGTGCATTGCTTCTCACAGCGGCACTGGCGCCATTTCCTACCACAAATAGAGGATTGTCCAAGCTTGTATTAGGAGCAGTATTAGGAGCTGCGAGTTCTTCATTAAGTCTACCTACGACTACACAGCTACGCACATTAGCAATTGACTTAAAGCCTATAGCGGTAGCACCATTGGTACCTCGTGATATACACTCTCGACCCATAGCTATAGAATTATTCGTCGTAGCTCTTGATGCCTCACCTAGCGATACAGAATATGGTCCGAGAGCAAGGGCATTGAGACCGACCGCTAGTGAGGCTATTCCAATGGAGTCAGGGGCCCACACATCAGAGCTAGTCAGTTGTCCAGCACGAAAAGCTCCTTTGTTCTTTTCGAAGAAAAACATCTTATCGCTGACAGGCGTGGGAGGCGGAAGCACACCTCGACCAAAGATGAAATTACTCGTAGTAATCCCTGCTGATATATTTCCAGCTATATCCGTGAAGACACCGCTGCCGCCACCGCCGCCAACCCAGTCTGCCTCGCTAGGAGAGACGAGTTGTAGGACGTCACCAACATTTCCACTGGATGATGGTAGGGTATATGCACCATTGATAGTGACAACTCCATCCTTGCTTACGGCCAATTTAGTGATTGTGTTGTATCCAATGACCAATGGGGCTGCGCCGCTAGGACCCATTACAGATGGTGTACTAATGGAGGATATATTCCATCTGTCTTTCAGCCCATTGGAGCTCATAAAAAATCTGGCAAAATCGGTAGAGTCAGTTTCCTGAATTAAGATATGTGGATCGATCGAATTCGAATTATACTCAGCATCTATATGCTGTGCATATCCTATCACTGCAAAGCATAGCAATAGGAAGGATGTGATAATTGTCTTTTTCATAGTATTTTGGTTTTATTATTATAAAGTATGAGTTTACTCTTGGCACCAGGCACTTTCCGCGCTTTCGATCATGGTAGCGAGCTCTGATAATTCACTTATGGCCAAGGCACCTGCCATGTCCTTGATTCGCTCATCCTCGTGACTCTGGTACATCTGTACTAGATCCTTCCACTTCTCCTTGTCCATGGTACAAAGCACCTGATAAGTCTGTGTCTATTTCCCACATGGATATGTAGTATTTGAGAATCTTTGATGGATGTCTAGGGATTATCGTGATGGATGATGACATACCTTTGGCAGACATGCCACTAATAATCTAGATTATGTCAGCTATCATAGAATGTGTACCCAATTTCTCTGAAGGGAGAGATAAGAATAAGTTACAGCAAATCGCTGCTGTCATACAAGCCACTGAAGGTGTTAAACTCCTCCACGTAGATCCAGGGAAGAGCACCAATCGCACGGTATTCACCTTCGTCGGTGCTCCAGAGCGAGTGATCATAGCGGCTCATGCGGCAATCATCAAGGCTTCTGAGATTATCGATATGCGTCAACACTCAGGCGAGCATCCTCGTATGGGAGCTACGGATGTCTGCCCGCTCATACCTATCAGTGGTATCAGTCTAGAGGAGACTGCCGAGTATGCTCAGCAACTCGGACGCATGGTAGGTAGCTCTGGTATACCGGTCTATATGTATGAGGCCGCCGCTAAGTCCCCCGAGAGGACTAATCTTGCTGTCATCCGTAGAGGTGAATACGAAGGTCTGGAAAAGAAAATGCAGGATCCCAAGTGGAAGCCAGACTATGGACCTGACACTTTCCATGCTTCAGCCGGTGCTACCGTCATAGGTGCACGTGACTTCCTCGTAGCCTACAATGTAAATCTCAATTCACGCTCTGTGAGAAGGGCCAATAGCGTAGCCTTTGATGTGCGTGAGAGGGGAAGAATTAAGCGCGACGGTCATGAGATCACGGGTGATATCGTGCGAGATAGTGACGGCAATCCAGTACGTCAGGCAGGCGAACTAAAGGCGGTAAAAGCCATCGGATGGTACATAGATGAGTACGATCAAGCACAGATCTCTATGAACCTCACTGATCTGAAGCAGACGAGTGTCCATGAGGCCTTTGAGGCGTGTCGACGTAGTGCTAGCAAGCGAGGTATGCGCGTGACTGGATCAGAGCTGATAGGGCTTGCGCCCAAAAGCGTATTTCTCCAAGCTGGTAGGTACTTCCTCAAGCAGCAGCGTCGAAGTACAGGTGTAAGTGAAGGGGTCATCATAGACACAGCCGTGAAATCACTAGGACTTGATGATCTCCAAGAATTTGATCCTAAGAAGCGTATCATCGAGTACCTGATGATGGCGGATAGTGATCGTCTCATAGACATGAGTCTAGAAGCTCTCGTACAGGAGACTGCTAGCGATAGCATGGCTCCAGGTGGTGGATCTATAGCAGCTGCGATCGGCGCTTGCGGTGCATCCCTTGCCTGCATGGTCGCTAATCTCTCAGCCAATAAGCGAGACTGGGATGATCGTGTAGAAGAATTTAGCCAAGTGGCAGACAAGGCACAAGAGCATATACAGGCATTCCTTCAGCTCGTGGATGAGGACACTGCAGCATTTGACGGGATCATGAGCGCCATACGTATGGCAAAGGGTACGGATGAAGAGAAGAAAAGGCGACTACAGGCGATCGATCAAGCAACACTCTACGCCATTCAAATACCCATGCGCACTTTGAGCATGGCGCTCGCTGCGATGGACGTCGTAGACCAGATGATATCTAAGGGCAATCCTAGTTCTGTGAGTGATGCCGGCGTAGCCGCTCTCTCTATGCAAGCAGCAGGAGAAGGCGCCTACATGAATGTGCTCATCAATCTGCAGGATTACACTGACAACAAGGCTTCTGCTGAGCTCAAGTCTAAGGCAGATGATCTGCTTGACCAGCTAAAGCAACGCACCGCTGCAGCTACGCAGGCTTGCTATGTAGTGATTAGTGGTAGCTAGCTTAGTGATTGCTAGACGCATTTCTTACGATGAGAGAAGATGAATTACTCAATTCTTGTTTTGATTTCTAAGCAGATGATCGGGTAATATATCCATCCTCTGCACTATACTTCTAGTGACCCGTCATTACTGCTTACAATGCATAATGATATATACGCAACTCAAGCATTAGGATTTTCGGTGAATGTCCTTCATCTATGTAACTGACGCTCAGTCAGGACTATAGGCGATATATCTTGAGTGGCGTTGGCGTAAGTATTTGTTACGAAGGGATCTCGCCCACTAGTTATGAAGTGGTTGGAGTAATATGACCATTGTGCTATGTTTCTACTCCGAGCCACATCTGAAGCATATCAAGGGTCTTTTTACGCCCAACTCTAGCGAAACCAAATCCTTATATTGCATCATCAAAAATTCACTAGGCCCACTATATTCGGCTAAGAGCCCTAATTAATCTTAACTTTTTGCTACAACGGCTTGCATCATGCTTGAGTTGATGTGAAGACTAGGCCTAGCGCACTATAACAAAAGACATATGTGCATAAAACATTTCACTCGTGAAGAGGCTTTAGGATATACGGCCTCCAATTATTTCAAGACTTATACATGAGCGTAGGAATGAAATTACCTTTAATCTGTGGGCTCGCATGGAATGTGTCTGTGAGCTGGACTGATAGATAGGACGCTGACGCATTTATGAAGTAAGAGCGTGGTAGAAGTGGCTAAAGACATCATAACTACGCACAAGTGACGATTAAGATATAGAGTAAATACTTAATAATTAACTATTATGAAAGACAAAAATAATTATCCAAAAGCCTTCTCGCACATCGGCCTTACGGTTCCGAATATAACTGATGCTGTAAAATTCTATTCTGAAGTAATGGGGTGGTACATCATCATGGAGCCCTCTAAAGTCAAGAAAGACAAGGATACCGCCATCGGACAAATGTGTATAGATGTATTCGGAAGTAATTGGGAGGAATTTGAGATCGCTCATTTGGCCACCTCAGACGGTATAGGAATAGAATTGTTTTGCTTTCCGCATGGAAGTAAAAAAGAACCTGAATTCAATCCTTTCAATACTGGACTTTTTCATTTTTGCGTACAAGATCCGAATATTGAGGAACTGATCGAGAAAATAGTTTCCTATGGCGGGAAAAAACGGATGCCAATAAGAGAATATTATCCGAATGAAAAACCTTTTAAGATGTGCTATGTAGAGGATCCATTTGGAATTGTATTTGAAATTTATACTCACAGTTACGAATTGACATACTCACCAGGTGCATACGAGGAATAGAACCTGAGGATAAACGTATAGAGCTCAAAGTGCGTATTATGGTGGACAAAATTCCGCCGGATTGAAAAAGAATTTTTAAGTTAAAAAAAAATGGCAGTTCGCCATATTGAGTGGGTTTGAGTGCATTTGGGCATGGAAGATACCACACTATTTACGTTAGCCATAGGTTTGAAAGATCTTTGGAAGATAGAGTCTATTGAAATGATTGATTCGGAAGAAGGAACTGCTCAGTTACATATACGTATAGGGCATGATCGAGGTGCAGAATTTATATAAAGGGTAGGAGTCCAGTGTATATAACCACCAGCAACGAGTATGGCGCCATCTACGATTTTTTCTGTATGACTATTATCTTCATTGTAGAGTTCCTCGTGTTAAGGGTAAAGTAAAACTTATCTAAGTTCCTTGGGCTGCTCCAGGTTCCGCTTTTACTGCTCTATTTGAAATGGACGCAGTAGCCCTGATTGAAATGGGTATGGGTGTAAACCAATTCGTGCATTAGGAATTTTGGTAGATTATTCTCAGCGATGTAACTGACGCTCAGTCAGGACTATAGGCGGCATATCTTGAGTGGCGTTGGTGTAAGTTTTAGTTACCGTTAAATCTCGCCCATTTGTCATGTAGTGAATGGAGTGATATGACCATTGTGCTTTGCTTGTACTGTGAGCCATATCTGCTTCAAGATCAGGCACCTACCAGAGGTAGGCAAGCTTATCAGAGGCAGGCGGGCTTATCCTGATCGACTTACGAAGTGAAGACGATACTCCAGAGCAGTTCATCGAGCGACAGCCGAGATGCACATAGCTCGCTATGCCTTGTCAGAGAAGCACCTCATCTTGTCGCACCTGCGGCTCTCGCTACGAAGCCTAATGCACGAATTGGGATAAACTTATGCCCAGACTCGTCAGACTGCATACATGTTATTATAATACACTAATCACCCAGAATAGCACTATGGTTTTCTGACAGAAGCTTTAGCGTATGCTATAGACACCCACTTGCCTCATCGACCACAAGAAGACACCTCTATTTTAAATATATAAGGATAATGAAAATAAATATGCTCTTCCTAATCCTTAAAGTACAATTTGCACGTTCTAACGAGAATTAATGTTTAGACATATGAAGAGATACCTAGTCATTCTATCAGCTCTATTGACGGTCTTATACTGGAGCTGTGGGTACGACGAACCTATTACCCAGAATCCAGAGTTCTGTGATCTGGTCTCTATGGTAGAGGACAGTGTAGTATTTTCAGACGGCTCGAAGGTTCAGCTAGCTTGTTTTGCCAGTCCAACGAGCAACATATCCTATCCGTCATTCGCAGTTATGAGGAGGACCAGCCTGGACACGGTCAATATTAGGGTAGTATGTGATGATATAAGTCTAGACTCCATTTATGTCTATCTCTATGATTGTATAGAATCATATGATGATGCTGAGCCTAACGAACTTATAGGATATCACATTCTTCTCGACCCTGTGAATTCTACTTCCACTGCTGAATTGATTGCACGTTACGATGCTGAAACAAGAAGAACCTCTTGGAGCCTCGAAATGCAACGTTTATATGACTATGAGTGCTCAGATCCTTCGTTGATGTTCACTTGGTTCACAGGCAGGCTGGACCGCTAGATAATTTACCACAAAATTATTCGTCCATCCCAAATTCATTTCATACTCTGCTATACGCCAGTAACCTGAGGGACACACTCCCAGCGCTAATTCACTTACAAAAGCGTTAGGTACGACCCTTCTGTAGTGCAACACCTCAAGGTTGTTCTATACTCCCCATCTACTCCCCACCTCCACTCTTGATATGTACATCCCTCTGCGGAAAAGGTATGCCCACGCCATGCTCGGCAAATTGCAGATAGATTCGTCTGCGAAGTCGATTCTTTATGGCAGGCAACTTGCGAAACTCGCTGACATAGAAGAAGAGCTCCATGACGAGAGCGCTATCACCAAAGTCTTGAAAGAGTACCGTCGGTAGTGGATGTCTATAGATGAGATCTTCTTCCAAGGTAGATTCGAGGAGGAGACGCTCTACGAGCACTATATCAGAACCATAAGCTACACCTACCACTACGCTAAACCGTGATCGCTTCTGCTCCTGACTGTAGTTGATTACCTCATCGATAACCAACTTACTATTCGGTACGATGACAGAGACCTCATTGAGATTGAGCACGACAGTGGTGCGCAGTCCTATGCGTCGCACCTCGCCCATCATACCCTCTACTTGGATCATGTCGCCTATCTCGATCCTTCTCTCCGTAAGCAGAAGCAAGCCCGAGAAAAAATCATTAAAGGTCTGTTGCAATCCTAGTCCTAGACCTACGAGGAGCGCTGCTGCACCACCCAGCAGGAGCGTGGTGTTGATACCCAGCAGATTAAATGCCACAATGATGGATATGACATAAACCAGGTACTTGAGCAATTGATTAAGCACGTACTGATCGGCCGTCTTGATGGATTTGCGGTGGTAGTAACCGCGCAGTATCACCTGCGTCGACATCCATATGATAACCCTAGCCACTAGAAAGGTAAGAATCACCTTAAGTAGATCATTCAGGAAGAAGCTGTAGGTATTCTCATCAGCCTTGGCTGAGCGGTCAAATGTAAACAGAGGATCCAGCTGGATCTGACTGAGTATAAATATTCCCGCTGCTAGGTAGACGATCCAGCGTATGGTGCGCTCAGCTACCTCTCGACTGGCTGGGCTGACTCTGTCTATCGCCCCTATATCTCCGCGACGCTGGGAGGCCTCGACGTAGGCATTAGTGATTAGCCAGATGATGATACGAGCAAGCTGAAAGATGATCAGCACATTGATAATCGTCGTGATCTTCAGTTCAAAGTCCTTGTAAGTAAGCAGGCTATAGTTCTGATCAAGTGTCTCGATCAGCACCTCTGTCATGATGAGCAAGACGATGTACTTGATCCATCGGAGGAGCTTGCGGATCTCGTCTGGATTGCGCACAGAGAGATTCTTCATCAAGCGCGGAATCAAGGATCTGCGCAAGTAAGCATATACGAGCATCACCAGCAATATGATAGCCGCCATGATGATGAGATCAAGGAGATTTATCGCCCGCTCATTCAGCTCAAAAACTACGAGCCCCAGTATGTCTTTAATTTTCTCCATGGATCAGATCTGCAAGTAAAGTAAGTACTTCGTCTCGTAGTGATCTTCTTGGTAGAGATCTTTCAACCAGTGCAGCTCTGTATAGTCGCCCTTATCTATCAGTGCTAGTTCCGCCTTGGGGTCACCTCCCTTGAGGGTGAGCAGCCCATTGGGCATAGCATTGATTTCTCTGGTGTGGATGATTCGCTGGGACCAGGCCTTAAGTCGGGCGAGATCAGTTACAGCACGTGCTGTGACGAAGTCATAGCGCTCCTTAGACTCTTCGGCACGCATCTGGCTGGCACGTACATTCTGTAAGCCAAGTGCATCCACGACTGCCTGTACCACCTTGATTTTCTTAGCCGTACCATCTATGAGATCCCACTGCACCTCAGGATACATGATAGCCAGTGGTATACCTGGGAATCCACCGCCAGTCCCCAGATCGAGGACACGTGTACCTGGCTGAAACTGATAGTGCTTAGTAATCGCGAGGCTGTGGAGCACGTGCTTCAGGTAGAAGTCATCGATATCCTTGCGACTGATGACATTGATCTGAGCATTCCACTCGCGATAGAGTGGCCCCAGCGCACGGAGTAGTCGCTCTTGCTCGGTCGTGAGCTCGTAGTACTTATGCAGTAGCGCTATGTCATCAGTTACTTCCATACCGTGGTCTTTTGCACCAGCAGACTGGCACCTACGCAGATGTGAAATCCCAGCAGTAGTGGATCCAAGATTATGAGCCACCACCACAGGTCTTTATCTATGGACAAAGGTCGCGATCTGCAGAGTAGTAGATAGTCTATGAGCGCTTTCGCGCAAATGCTTCCTACCATCCACCATACCTGACCCGTGAGCAAAAGTCCTATCATGGCAAGATAAAATATTGCTACCGCTAGGGAATGAGACATGAGAAAGGCTTTTTGGCGAAAGCCATAAGATCCCGATACACTGATTTGTCGTCTGCGCTGTCGGTAATACTCTCCAAAGCTGACTGGACCATCCGTCCACGTCCACGCCGCAGGATCAGTGCAAGTAGAGATAGGCGCTCCAGCGTCCGCAGCTGCTTGCACCAGGAGATCGTCATCACCAGAGAGATCGTCATCCTGTGGGAAGTAAGCTCTCACAGACTCGTGGTAGAGCAGATTCCTACCTACACCCATGTAGGCCCTTCCTCGATGAGCCGCAGACAGATACTGCACGGCGGTGAGGAGATTCTCATAGCGAGCGAGTCGCGATACCCAGCCAGACGCAGCTCGGATCGGTGAATATCCTAGGACGATACCATCTGGCTGGCATCGCTGCCTCATGTGTCTAGACCAGTCCGTACTTGCAGGCGCGCAGTCCACATCCGTGAGTAAGATATAGTCAGACTGTACGCTAGCAAGACCTTCTCGCAGAGCAGCTTTCTTTCCTCGCTGTACAGGATGGAGCAGTGCCCTCACCTGCGCGTGCTTGCTAGCAAGTCTATGGATGAGTTCAGCGCTACCGTCCTGCGATCCATCATCGATCAGTAGGATTTCAGCTGTCGCAGATCTCTGGTCTAGCCACTCTGGCAATTGCTTGTGTAAGAGCTCAGCGCCATCATGCACACAGACCACGAGCGTATGATCAGATGCTTGCGTAGATTCGTCCCTAGACGAGCTGTCATCATAGGAAACTGGTAGCCGCATGAGGATGATCCTGTGGAGGAAGAGTGCGCCCAGCGACACACCAGTGATAGATATCAATAGCTCGGGAACCATATACATGGCGAAGGTGCTAGTATGTCTGCACCCACACAAGTCTAGCGTGTGGATCTTGCGATCTTTGTCCGTGCTATGAAACGATATTGTCTCATCTCATTGCTACCTATCTTGTGCGCTGTCGTCAGTGCACAGATGCCTGTAGGTGCTGATACGCTCTACGGTCCAGAGTGGATCACTGCTAGCCAGAGCTACTATCGCATGGCGATCTACGAAGATGGGATCTATGAGATATCCTCAGAGACGCTGACAGCGGCTGGTGTGCCCGCTAGCGCCATAGCAGAAGACGGTGTATCGATCTATCACATGGGTCAGGAAATTCCTCTGCTGCGTGAGGACGGGTCGCTGGTATTCTACGGAGAGGGCAATGGGTCCGCCATGGACGCTTATCTCTACGAGAATCCTGCTACAGAAATGCTTAATCCACACTACAGTCTGTACACGGATACAGCTGCTTATTACCTGAGTTGGGATAGTGCTCGTGCCGGACTGCGCTACGAGACATCTAGTGCTGTGCCCGCTGCAGATCTACCGGTCATCTCCGAGGTGCAGCGTAGATCACAGATTATCTATAGTCAGGAGCACGCACAGAACTATCGCATCATAGACAGGATACCAGTGAGCTTATCTGCCTATGAGAAGATCGAAGGTTATGGCTCTGGAATGGTCGCTGGCCTTGGGCAGGCCTTTACTATTGATCTACCACTTGCACAGCCTGTACACACTACAAAAGCCATACTCAGGCTAGGGATAGGTAGCAATGAGATGTCCCATAGATTATCTATTGTCTACAATGGTGAATCCATCTACCGTGACGACTATACCGGTATAGAGATGAGACATCTCGAGATTCCGATAGATCTCATCTCTGGATCTACCATAGCTAGCTTCACTGTAGAGGGCCTGCGTGGAACGCAAGATGAATACACGATTGGCTATGCGATGATCGACTATACAAGCAGATCCATCGCTGAGGAAATCATCATACAGGCGAGCGATGTAGACGGAAGTATCCTGATAGATGAACCGAGTATATTTCTCGATCCTCACACAGCTACTGCGCTGAAAAGCGTGGAGGTCGCTGGAGATCACAAGCTGCTCGTGCCCGCCGATGCGGAGGGTAGATTTCTGCAAGACGTCGCTAGACAGAGACGACAGATCACGGAGCTCACACCCATAGATTTTAACCGATCTGAGGTTCCAGACGCAAGCTATTATATCATCAGCTCCTATGCTCTCGATCGAGATGCGCTGGAGCAGTATGCCTCTTATCGGTCATCCTCTGATGGCGGTGGATACGATGTAGCCATCGTCTATGTAGAGGATCTCTATGAGCGATATGGCTACGGTGTAAAGAGACACCCTATGGCCATCAAGAATTTTATACAAGAGCGTGTGAGTACATATCCTGAGGTATCACACTTCTATATCATAGGCAAGGGACGTGACTACCAGTATATGCGATCGATCTCCGATGCTCATGCTGCGCAGCACTTTGTACCCACTTATGGTAGTCCTGGAGCGGATAATCTGCTAGGGAGTACACCTGGTCGCTACACGCCTGTGCGATCCATGGGTCGACTAGCGGTGACGGATGGCTCGCAGGTACTAGCCTACTTAGCCAAAGTGAAGGAATACGAGCGCACGCTAGAAAGTACTAACTACGAGGATCGGCTATGGCGCAAGAGAATCCTACATATGAGTGGTGGAGATGATGAAGCAGACATCATAGAGCCAAGATTGAAACAGCTGCAATCAATCATCGAACAAGGCGATCTAGGAGCATCTGTCCTGCATGTTAATAAAGAGACAGCATCAGCTACTTCTCGGAGCGTGCTTGAGACGATCATCAATTCTATCAATGACGGTGTGGCCATCAAGACATTCTTTGGTCATGGGGCCGTGACGACGACTGATTTTGGTATGGATGCTCCCGAGCTATTTAATAATAAAGGCAAGTATCCCTTGATGTTTTCTCTAGGCTGCCTCAGCGGTAATGTCCATACGAATCAGATCAGCGTGAGCGAGCGATTTGTCAATGCAGCTGATCGAGGCGCCATCGCATACATCGCAAGTAGCGGCTATGGCTTTGTCAATACGCTCAAGGACGTGGCTGGACAGTTCTACTATAGGCTGAGTACTGATATGTACACGGCAGATATAGGCTCACTACACCAAGCATCTATAAGCGCCTACGAGGATCGCGATAATCTCCTCTACAATCTACTCAAAGAGCAGATGACGCTTAACGGTGACCCGGCCATACGGATGCATGCTCTAGACAAGCCTGACCTGACCTGGGACGCTACGAGTGTACGTGCGGATATCGGAGCTGACGCAAGCGCCGACAAGTATAATCTAACTGTAGATGTCATCAATCTGGGTCGAGCTTCGAGTGATAGCATAGAGGTGCTTGCCATCCACACTCGACCAGATGGGATCGACTACAGCTACAGATACAGCTATCAGCTAACCAGCTACAGACAGCGGCTTACCATACCCATACCACTTTTAGGGTCTAGCACAGTAGGTAGAAACGAGATTACACTACTTCTCGATCCAAATGACGATATCTCTGAGGGACCGCTGCCCGTGGCTGAGTCCAATAATCGCTGGATCAATGTCGATGGTTCCACGCAGATATCATTTGTCCTTACGGATGCTAATCCTGCGTCGATAGCACCCTACAATTATAGCATCGTGAACGATCAGCCTGTTACCTATAGTAGTTACAGGGCATCGCAGGGTGATGCGGTTGCAATAATCCTTCAAGTGGATACTGTGATAGCATTTACGAGTCCTCATTTGCGCGAAAGCGCGCTCACACATACTGGAGGCTCGCAAGATCACACGCCTGCACTAGCGCTACTCGATAGTACGGTGTACTACTGGCGCTATGTGGATGAGACAGGTGCGGAGGTCAGCACCCCGCAGTCGTTTCTCTATCACTCTGGGCTCGGGCCTGGATGGAATCAATCGCACGTAGATCAATATGCGCAGAATGACTTAGACAATATCGAGCTAGATAGTGCTCAGCGTGATCTCCGATATAAGGGTGAAAATCAGTTTTTCCAAATCACTAGTGTACAATCGCAGGCACCATTTCATGATGATCGATCGCTGATGCATCAAAATAATGATAGGATCTTCCGTATGGTCGGCTTTGGAAACTTCCCGAGTAATCGTACTAAGCTACTGGTAGTTGTCCATGATCCTGAGACGCTAGAGCCGTGGGTAAATCCCATCGGTGGACGCTACGGTGCGTATAATAATAATTCTGCGCGGACTGGATTTTTCTTTAATTCTTACTCTACAGAAGGTCGCAGAAGTCTTGTAACATTTCTACAGGACACGGTGCCTGATGGTCATGTGGTATCGATCTTCAGCGGCGTGTGGGAAGATCACTCCTACTTTCCAGAACTCTGGGAGAGTGAAGATGATACCGTCGGACTAGGCACCAGTCTCTATAAACTACTGGAGGCTGAGGGAGCTGATGAAATCCGCAAACTAGAAACTTTGGGCTCTGTGCCCATGATCGTAGCCTATGTCAAGGGTGAGAGATTGCTCGCACAAGAAATTGCAACAGCTGTAGATGAGCGCCTGCAGTCCACTTTCGTCCTGTCTCGGCAGCATGCTGCGAGTAAGATGCGCACTGCTACCGCAGGACCATTTGACTATGCCGAGTTAGTGCAGTCGTCTTTAGTCCCATCAGCTGGTGACAGCAATGAGTTCTATGTACGTATCTATGATGACGGTGTGGTGACAGATTCTATGCTTCTGTCGGACGAGCTATGGCTAGACACCACAGATCTAGCTACTGCCACGGTGATGGATATATCTTGGAACAGTCAAGATAGTCTCCACAGAACTCCGTCTCATCTGCAGTATCTGAGAATCATAGGCGACCGACCGGCCGATCTCAGCTTCCTCGTGGATGGTAGCTATGATCGTGGGAGAGAATTGCTGGAGGAAGGTGACACACTCATACATCAGATACAAATCATCAATAGTGGTGAAGCTGCTATAAGCGACTATGAGGTGCAGTGGACACTCACAGATGAGTTTGGTCAGTCGCGCAGTGGGAAGACGGACTTTCCAGCCCTTGCCATTGATGCCACTCAGCTTGTCTATCACATCATGCCTACGCTAGGCCTCCGTGGTCGCGTGAGACTTGTGATTGAAATCAACCCAAGCAGAGATCCTGTCGAGATCTTGTATAGTAATAATCTATGGACGGAGGATCTACAGATCGATCGAGATGCTGTGGCTCCTTTGCTTGAAGTGACTATAGACAATAAGCGCATAGCAGATGGTGATTTAGTCAGTATACAGCCTACAATCGAAGTGCGCCTCACAGATGATAACAATCTATTGCTGTTGACAGATCCTTCCTACATCTCTGCCTATCTTCTCGAACCGCTAGGCGCTCGACGTGACATCACGGCGATGGATTCACCCCTATTCTTACCGGCTGTCTCAGGAGATAATAATGTAGCTCGCCTGTCACTCAGTCCCCTACTCGATCTTGACGGCTTGTACACGCTCGTGGCTAGCGGTCGAGATGCCAGTGGCAATGCCAGCGGGCCTGTAGAGTATCGTGTACGATTCCAAGCTGCTCGAGGAAATGCCATGAGTCGTCTGATCGCTACTCCCAATCCCGCTAGAGAAGACGTGAAGTTTCTCTATTACTATCTAGGAGACGATCAGCCTGCAGAGTTTGCACTTGATATCTTCACGAGCACAGGACAACTAGTAGAATCTGTGAATGGAGAGCAATTTGGACCCCTACGAGGCGGCTACAATATCAGCGATTACACATGGAAATTGCCTGCAAATCGTGCTTCTGCTCATGCGGTCTACTATTATCGATTGATCGTACGCGATGCTGATGGCAATGACTTACCACTGATCACTCCTGATGATCGATTTGCTGCTGATCGCGCTGGTAAGATCATCGTATTGGGCGCCTCTGAGTAAGCCTGTAGTCACTCATCAAATAAGTCAGATCTTTGTCCAGAGCGGTAGTACAGTATGCTAGCAATGAATCAGGACACTCATAAATACCAGGACTATGTAAAAGGACGTAGCGATATATCCTTATTCATGCAACCGTGGTGGCTAGACACTTGGTCGGCACAAGGTAATTGGGGTGTCTGTCTCTCAGAAAAGAAAGGCACTATACAGGGCGCCATGGTATATGATCAGAGTAAGAAATATGGCCTTACCACGATCACTAATGCACCTATATCTCCCTACGCTGGACCGCATATACAATCTGGTCTATCCTTGTCAAGTATTGATGAAGTCATACTAGGCCTTTCGGCCAAAATTCCCAAAGCAGGCTATACACGACTTAAGCTGTCGCCGACATCTGTACTCAGTCCTGCTTGGCACTGGAATAATTATCAATGTGAAGGACTGATGACGCTGACAATAGACCTGTCAGCAGATCTATCAACGATCTACAGCAATTACTCCTCTAGTCTGCGAAATGAAATAAAGAAATCTGAAGTAGAAATCAAAGATATCTCAGCTGAGGATTTCTACACTTTCTATCAAGATACTCATAAGGCAGGCTCGCCAGCTAGACTACATATATCTCTCAATAAGTGGATCGCAGCGATCAATAAAAGTGAAGGCAACATATCTTTACGTGCCGCTTACCATCAAGAAGAATTAGCTGGAGTGGTGGCTATCGTACATGATCATTCTTGGTCACACTACCTTCTATCTGCGAGCTCTGAAAAGAGTGGTAATTCGCTTAACTCTACTGCGCAACTATTACACCATACTATTTCTCTCAGTAAAGAAAGAGGTGCTTCTGTATTTAATATGGAAGGAAGTATGATTAAAGGTATTTATTCCTTCATGAGGAAGTTTGGCTGTGTTAGGACACCAGTCTATGTAATAGAATCAAAGCCAACACTAGCCTACAGATCCGCACAATCTCTAAAGCGGTTAATTCGCTAAGGAATGAAGCAGCCTATTCTCACCACTGCCGATCTGTACATGGGGCCAATTGGACTCATGGTGGCAATCGTGCTCTGCTACTATTTGGTGATGCGGAGTCTAAGCTCCAAAGGCGAAAAAGACATACTCTGGATTTCCTTTGGCATAAAAGCGGTCATGGTAGTACTTTCTGCACTCATGTATCAATACTACTACGCTTATGGCGATACATTTAGGTATTACCAGTGCGCCACAGAGTTGAATCGTATTCTCTA
>Ga0209303_1000781_pt1 | contig 23038 bp, 27 predicted proteins | sample SidtaG_3_FD_187449 | JGI IMG/M metagenome (GOLD analysis project Ga0209303, IMG submission 187449) | Marine algal microbial communities from Sidmouth, United Kingdom - Sidmouth_Asex1 metaG (SPAdes) (version 2) | ecosystem: Host-associated > Algae > Red algae > Unclassified | place: Sidmouth... | reverse complement strand
AACACATGTACAACAATACTCTTCTTATCCTTCATGAAAATATCAATACGGATAATATCCGCTTCAGTAATAAAGTATTCATATTATGTCTGAATAAAAAGTCTATAACGGTTACCGAACACTATGCATCTATTAAACATGCTGTATATAATCTATCAGACTCTGACTTAATATCCAATGAAATATCTACACTCGTAAACAACACCTTTGAGTCAGTCATTGATAAAATTCAGAGTGGCGAATACGACGACGATATACCTATTTATATTCTATGGGAAGATCTAGCAATAGAACATGCAATAGAAGCCATTTCAAAAGTACATAATTCGATGATAAAATCAGTAACAGACTCTCATGAATCCCTGTTAAAGCGATTTAATTCGTTTATAGAACAGACAATAAATTCTATTGAGAGCCTGTCTGAACACATGTACAACAATACTCTTCTTATCCTTCATGAAAATATCAATACGGATAATATCCGCTTCAGTAATAAAGTATTCATATTATGTCTGAATAAAAAGTCTATAACGGTTACACCAATAGAAAGAAAAAGGGTGAGGGTCAGGCCCAAGCAGTCACGCCCAGCATTAGAGCCCAATTCACCTTGGCAAGAGCTGAGCATGTCAACAATTAGCGCGCAAAACAAGAAACTACTAGATAATCAAAGGCATACCGCAATAGAAGAAGCCGAATTTGTTGATCTGATTCGTCAGGCTCAAGATAACGAAAGAATTTCACTCGAGAAAATATACAAATTTTGTAATGATGAAATAACTCACCATATTCTACAGTACTTGAATTACAATGTAACAATAGACACCATTGACGATATTACTCACAATATCTTTTGTGAACTGTATCAAAATATCAACAACTACCCTATTAGGACAGAAATAAATATAGAACATTTCTTGTCATGGATTAGGAGAATAGCACAGATAAAATTGAATGATGGGCTCTTGAGTCGGCGACCATATATGCATATATCAAAACCTCATGGAAATACATATGACTGCGAACAAGCAGTTGACCCATTAATAAGAAGTACGAGATCGTGGACTGTTCAGAGATCGCGGTTTAGTCAGTGGGATCACATAGATATGCAACTTCAAGATGATATTTCCTTTGGCGAAATATTCGGAACGACTAGAAGATGTGTGTTAAATGAATTAAATCAATTACAAGACACAATCAAATTACAAGAAGAGTGAATTTATCTTTGTAATCGCAACCAGAAATAAATATTAGCAAAAAGACGGTGCTGTCAAGCACCGTCTTTTTCTTATCCCTTACATCATTAGTAGCCCAATCATCACACCCCAATGTATAATCCCCCCGTCTCCCGCATACATCTACACACCCATGTACACCTAGAGTAAACCAATGGACACAAGAATTATTGCCCTTGCCTCGCAAAAAGGCGGCGTCGGTAAATCAACGTCAGCCGTCGATCTGGCAGCCGGACTTTCCCTAATGGATAACCGCGTGCTGCTGGCAGATATGGACCCCCAAGGGAACGCGAGCGATGCCACTTTGGGCAGAGTCGAATTAACCCATACCATCTATGAAGTGCTCAACGAATCAGCCACGGCCAAAGATGCAATTTTGCCCGGCAAACGCTTTGACGTTCTGCCAAGTGACATAGACCTAGCTGGGGCAGAGGTTGAATTGATTCAGGCCATAGGCGGCGAGTCACGTCTTAAGCGTGCGCTGGCTCCACTTGAATATGATTACATCATTATTGATGCCCCACCCAGTTTGGGTATACTCACCATCAATGCACTGGCAGCAGCCCAAGAAATTATCATACCCGTCAGTCCGGCAACCTTTGCTCTAAAAGGTATTGCACGGCTCGAAGATACCATTCAAAAGGTCAAGCGTAATCTGGACCATGACGCGCTTCATATTGTCGGTGTGCTGCTTACCATGACCGACAGCACCAATGTATCGAAAGACGTTACAGAAGCCGTTAGAGGCCGTTATGGTAAACTGGTATTCGATGCCACGATCCCACGTAATGTGAAGATTGAAGAGGCCCATAGCCGCGCACTCAGTATCTTTGATTATGATGCTGACTCAACAGGGGCAGCGGCCTACCGTGATTTTACAATAGAGGTGATCAACCGTGGCTAAGAAGAAGAAAGAAACGGGGCTAGGTGCGGATGCCTTATTCCAACCTATGAAAGATGCAGCCAAGAAACCCGAGTTGAAGAAACCCACCCCACCCAAAGAACCAGAAAAAACCCCCAAGCCAGAACCCAAGTTCAAGCGTAAAACTTACCTGATGACTGATGAACTAATCACCCGTATTGAGGCCATAGCCGAGGCTGAGAATGTTGGGATTAACGAGCTACATCGTTACTTGGTTGACCTTGCATTAACTCAGATTGAAGATGGGACGCACAAGCTGAAAACTCATAGTACACGAAGACGCACCTTGGGTGCGTAGATGTACACCTAATGTACGCATATATTTTGGGGCTTGACATCCATTTGATTAGTGTGTACTATGATGCACACTAATATCAAGGGGGTAATATGCAAGAAATCGCAAACAAAATATTTTCAATGACCGAGCTACGCCGAAAAACTTCTGAGGTTCTGGACCATTTGATTCACGGCCCCGTCGTAATTTCTGAAAATGGAAAAGCTCATTCTGTAATTGTTTCTGCTCAGGAATGGGATAGCATTGTAAAGATGCTAAGACGTACCGAATTTCTAGAAGATGAGATTGATGTACTTCGTTGTGAGTTGGCAGTAGCGCGGGGAGAAGTGGAGCTAGAGGATGTCCCAGCCGAATGGCAAGCAGTACCAGCTTAAGTATACGTCGGGTGTAAAAACGGCGCTTAAACTTTTGGCCGATAATGTTCGAGAAGATATAATCGAAGCCATTAACGAATTGACCTTTAATCCTGAACCTGATGATAGTATCCAATTGCGCGACCCATATGTAACACATCGTCGCATTGCAATAGGTAGATACAGGATTGTTTACAAGGTCAAAGAAGAAGATAATCAGATATGGATTGTATCGGTCAAGAAACGAGGCCCAGCAACCTATAACTATCTAACACAAAACTAAATAACAGAACGGACCTGAAAGGTGGTGGAACACCTAACAGGCCCTTGTCCTACTGTTGAGCAAACAACAGCGAGACCGCGAACGATTATAGCATAGGCTCACGTTCGCGCCTTCCTACGTGACTACACGCTCAACGGTTAAACCGTTGAGCGTTTTTTATTTCCAAAAATATGAGGTGATTTTATGACAGATTGTTACAAAGGTAAGCACTACAAGACCGCCGCCCAGCTGGGGCACGCACGCCAGCCGCCAAAGATAACGAGGATCCCACCACAGGAGATCGGACCCTTCCGGCCGGACGTGATTCAAGTTCCGGCCAGCACGTCCGGCAGCCACCAAGACCGCGCCCGGGCATTCCAGATTCGAACCAAGCATGTGAGCATTGCGGCCAGCCTTGCCAGCGTTCCTTTGGCCGTCGTTGGGTTCTCTGTTCCTATCCTCTCCCTACCAATATTGCTTTGGCTCTTTGGCACTTACGCGGGCGTGTGGTTCCTCAGTTTCATTCTGGACATGGCAGCCAGCCCAGACGGGATCGGATTGATCAGAACGTTGTATGAGGCTGGAGAGGTCCGAGCCGAGCGCAAAGAGCGACACAAGTACTATAGGAGTCAATACAAAAATGAGTGATTTGGGAGACAGAAAAAACGGGATACGCGGCAACGGCCCCAGAGGTGGTGGGGGCGGCCGTCGATCAATCATTGCCACCAACGTTTCACGCCAGACCAACCGCGCCAAGAAAGCCGAGATTCTTAACGAGGCATTATTCGAATTCGTTGTGCTGCTATTCGAGCGTGACGATGTGGGTTACACCAGCTTTGATTTGGATGGGCGGATCCTAATCTGCGCGCCCTGGTCAAAACGTAACCACCGGCGCTGGGGCCTACGTCGATTAGAAGCCAACGTTCTGCGCCATATCCTGATTAGCGAGACCAAGAACGAGAAACGCGAACCGCTATTCATACTAGATAACTTTCACTGGTATCTGAACCTAGCATACCGCGGCAAGTCCCAAGCCATGGCATGGGTTGAGACAATCAACATTGATGCGAGACGATGGGAGAAAGGCCGTTTAGCTGTGACAGATGAGAAGGCGCGGCAGTGGGCCAACTAACGGGGCTTACGTTGGAACGCGTCTGACAGCTTAGAGGATGGCTGAGCCGGACACGTTGCCCCGATATGGCCTATATGGGGTAGATGTTTATTAATTGAAATAAATCATATAAGGAGCTTTATAAATGAGAATATCAGTAGGCTTTGCGGGACTGGTTTTGGTGGGGTTGTTCGGTTGGAGATTAGGCTCGACACTTTCACCAGACGCGCTGGGGCTGGCAGTGGGGATGCTCTTTGGAATACTGGCAGGGATACCCGCTTGTTTGATGGTTCTAGCGTCAAGGCAGCAATCAGATCAGATGTACCAGCAGCAGCAACGACGTAATGATTTGCACGATGTGCGCAACCAATATCAGCTACGGCCACAATATCAGCAACCACCGCAGCCCATATTCATTGCACCGTACATCGAACATGGTACACGTGGGCAGCAGATAGAAGATGCTCTTCGTGCTGCTAGGCTCTACGGCCAGTGCATCAAAGAGACCGATTGCGGGGACCGTGCTGTCTATGATTTTGTGTTTCAGATAGGAACGAAAGTATCGCACGTTAGCCAGTTCTGTGAGCACCAGTTAACAGGGATGTTAGGCGCTCAATTCAGAGCCACACGCGCGGGGAGCATGATACAAATCTTTGAACAAAGAGAAAGGGTACAGTCACTTTCGACGGAAACTGTACCCCAACGAATCGCCACAAATCAATATAACAATTCAGAGGAATGGTAACACATGAATATTGAAAGCATTAAGCAGCTACAACTACCAACTATCAAATCGCAACACCTTGTCACTGGTCTAGCAGGTGTATTCGCACTGGTCAGTGTTCAGAATATCGCCCACTTCTTTATTGAACTGCACCACCCATTGATCGCCAGCTGGACGTTAGGGTTGGCAATCGGCACCGCGCTTGTTGTGCTTGCTCATCTTCTCTCAGAGATTGACATGCGAGAGCGTAAAGCATTCCTCGGGCTGCTATCCGTTACGCTCATCCTAGTCACCCTATCCGGCATCATACAGGGTGTGAGTTACTCCAAAGAGTTGGGCATGATTGGCTACGTTCTTGCTTTCACGTTGGCCGCTACTGGTGAAATCGTTTTGCCCCTCGCCCACAGTTGGCACGGTGAAGCCAAGCGACGGCAGGCCGTCAATGATGCAGGTCAGCGAGTAGAAGAGATTGCGGCCGAGACCATGATCAAGGTCATGAGCTCGACCGACACAGCCAAGGCCCAGCGACAGGCAGAGAAGAGAATCGAGGCGTTGATTGTCGCTCACGTTGACGCAACCGTGACGCGGTTGATGCCGTCCGGCTCGACACCAGCGCCAGCGCCGGAACGCAGCGCGCCCGAAATGTCGGACACCCTCTCACCATTAGGTGTGGGCGCACACGTTGACGACATGACACAGGCCCGCAGCGACAAAGCCACAGGACGTCGCGCCGAAATCCTTGACGCTGTTGCTGGTCAAGATGTCGGCACGTTCAAGCATTCAATGTCGGATCTGTATGGGGTTAGCGTGCGCACGATCGAGCGCGACTTACAAGCATTAGAAATTAATGGGCGGGTTGTTTGTAATGGGGTGGTGATGCGAGCGTGAAGGTCACTGGCCGGATGCACGCGGTCAGTGATAGGAATCTGTGATATGCTGTCGTTCAATTAACTCATATGTACTAATTATATTATAGTGTCGTCAGAATAAGTTTCCTAACGGGGGCGACACTAACGTTTTGGCGAATAGCCGAGACGAGCGTGTCGCCCCTTTTTTAATTCCGCCAATGCCGCGGACGCTTTTCCGCCAATGCATTATTCAGTAACTCGCGGTATAATTAGGGTATAAAATAAAAAAAGAACCAGCAGAGTGTTCCCGTCAAGAAAGTTCTGCTGGTTCATTAGACAGACCGCTGTTGGAAGCGATCCAATGTATACGTAACGCATACGTTGATAAAGTCTACCACATATTGGTAGATTTGCAACCACCTAATTTGCTTCCAACAGCTATATGCTGAAAAGGCGATCTGTCGTTAATCGACAGATCGCCTTTTTTATTTTCCCCCTATCCCAACAAAAAAAGGGCTCTTGCCCTTTCAGACAATAACCCTTTGAATGGTTATGACCTCAGTATCTTGGCGGAAATGAGGCTCACAACTATTCATACCTATGAAGGCCTACTTCATGAGTACGAATGCACCTACTTTACCACAGCCCACCAACAGCGATCAAGCAGGGGATCTTACAGATTCCATTCTCTTCGATAAGCTACGCGCCCACCTTCACCGCGGCGCACAGTGGGCATACCTTCACCTAATCCACCCAACCGAAAAATACACAGCAAAAGACGGGACCGAGAAACCGCGCTCCCAATCTATTTGGTATCCAGCTGATCAACCGCTGGCGGTTCCGGCATGGGCTAAAGGGTACAACGTTTACTTTGGGGTACACGCTGCAAGCCGCAAGGGTGAACAGTGGCAACGTACCGCTATTCGTGAAGGCAAGCAGTCCCCGCGCGTATCCGTTATCAATAGCTTATTTGGTGACTTCGATTTTAAAGACTTCGATGGTGGGAAGTCGGCAACGATGGAGCATATCCTTTCATTGCCAGCAATGCCGTCAGCATTGATCGAGACAGGCGGGGGATACCATGCATACTGGCTATTAGATGAACCGCTCTATCTGGACAGTGACGAGGCCACCCAGCGCGCCAAAGACCTGCAATACCGTTGGTGTGAGTTCATCGGCTCCGACCCGGGCGCGAAGGACATGACCCGTATTTTACGTGTGGCTGATACTACCAACCACAAAGCCAAGTACGCGCCGGACTTCCCAACCGTTCGCTTTGTTTCCTCACGCATCGGCACCCCTTACCCACTGGCCCAGCTGGAGGCCTTACTCCCCCCACCACCAAAACCCAAGCCCAAACGCGTCTATGATGAATTGCCCAGCAGTGAAGTAGAGAAGGCGCTATCTCACCTTTCAGGCCCACAGTCCTATGATGTGAGCTTGTCTATTCTCATGGCGCTACATAGCGAATATGGTGACGCTGGAATAGATCTTGCTAAGAAGTACCTACACTGGCAGCCCACGAACGGCGAAACAATCGCCAGCAAGTTTGCCGGCTTTTCTGATGATGGGCTGGTTGGAATCGGGACGCTCTTCTTTCACGCAGCCCAGCATGGTTACGAACGCAGCGAAGATGTAAAGTCATTTTTCCCAAGTGAGCAGTATAAAAGCCGCGCAGAGTTTGAGCAGTTGATCACCAACGCGCGGCAGGATGTTCGTACAGAGTACTTTGGAAACCACGTACCAACACACCTACATGCACAGTATCAAGATGGGCGCACCGTCTACCGCACCACAGGCACAGACAAGGCCGTAGCGTCTGCATTCCTTGACCTATGCCACCGCCACGGCAGCACCGAGATACACGCCAGCAGTAGAGAGTTGGCAAAGTTGGCAGGGGTAGCCAGCCAGCAAACCGCAATAAACTCCCTCAATCGTCTATCAGGTTGGTTTGTTGAGATAGTGCAGAACGATGAATCAAAGCCCACAGATGCCACCATATGGCGTTTAATCTGGGCCCCTGCTATTAGATTGGACACAGCTATTAAAGAAGACGGAACTACTGTGTCCAATCTAATAACGGCAGACCTATTTGGCCTATACAAATCGGCGGATCCCTTCTTAGTTGGTAGGTCCAAGACAGCCCAGCGGCTGGAAAACGAGATAAAACCGCTAGGAAGGAATGCCTTACTGGTACTAGATGCATTAACCGAGTGCAACGGACAGACCCGCGCGGCGCTGGCCGAGTCTTGCGGTATCACCAAATCATCCGTTTATGCAGCGGTTCGAAAGCTTCGGGACTTTGCACTAATAGAAGCAGATGAAGAGCGGCAGATATGGTTGGAGTCAGACTGGCTCGACGTTCTAAGTATGTTCGTGCCCAAGATGACGACCTACAAACTGAGCTTGGAACGCGAGGACCGACACATCAAAGCGCAAGTTGCTTACTGTGACAAGCTGCTAGCCCAGCCCACCACAGGCCCAGACCAAAAGGTCCAGCTGGTCCGGCGCAAACGTCGATTGATGGCTGAGCGCATAGCGATATTAGAGCAGCTGCACGAAGAGATGGACAGCAACCAGATAGAGCGTCTTATGGTTGATAGCTACATTGCCCAAGGTGATAAGAAATCACGGATTGTAGCAGCAGCCCAGCGGGAACGTGAAGAGATTAAAACACAGGGATTCATTGATTATCTGCTCATCAAAGAGGGACGGCAAACTATGGCCGAAGAGGATGCGGCCGCAGAGGTGCAATCATGACCACCACCACTGAGGGCATCCACCGCCGCAAGTTTGACGAGCTGATTGATCGGCCTCTTCTGCAGAAGGATGCGGACCTACTCGCCAAGCTCGCCAAGCGGCTGGGCATCGCTATCGAATGGCAGCATTACGAGTTGGCTGATGGACGTTGGCAGGATGGGCGCTATCAGGCTGGGGACGAATTGCCACCACCAGCCGACGACGACCCGATCATAGTTGAGCAGTGGCCGCAGTATGAGCAGGTAGAGTTGGCATGATAGCCAAGCGCGACCAGGCTATTAAGAGATTCATAGCAGAGGCGAATTGATGAACTGGAAAGAACACGAGCGCCGGACGGCTCGACGATTAGGCGGTGAGCGCGTGGCCGTGGCCGATAGGCGCAGCGATGCAGATGTATTGCACCCGCTATTGAGCATCGAATGCAAGCACCGCAAGAAGCTGCCAGCGTGGTTGTTTGATGCAGTAGGCCAAGCGGCCGCAGCCCATAACGATAAAATCCCCGTGGCCGTTCTGCACCAGCTGGGGCAGAATAGCGACAAGGATTTATGTGTTGTGCCAATGATTTTCTTTGAGCGATTAACTAAGGCGTTTGAGGATCTTCGTCATCTTGAGGCGACGCGTCCTGAGTTATTTGATTAGCCGCTCTGTGGTGAGCTTGCACACTACGAAGCAGCTCTTCCATATCAATCTTCTCAGCTGACTCCGTTTTAGGTCGAGGGTAGCGGAAGTCCCGCAGACTATCGAACGCGCGCACGGAGCCGTTATTCTCGCAGCTCATTGCCACCCTATCGATCATCTTTGCCCACCGCTCAGCAGTAATCACACCATCAAAAATCTCGTGCATTTCTTTTCGGCCCAATGGCCTGCTCTCATCATTCAAAACAGTGAAGACCGCCCCCGGTCGAGGCTCACTTCTTCCCTTCGCTGCTTGGTTTCCCTTCGTAAAGCGCCCGCGGTTGTCTTTATCCGTTGCGGTTCCGTTATTCTCGTTCGATTCCATAAGTTTGTACCTCAAATTAACATCACTCACAGCGCCCCCACTATGGGGTACAGTCGCGCTATTCTTCGTATATCCATTGTATCATGGGGGCGTCTTTTCCGTAGTCCGTTCAATACGGTAGGGTCTGATCAAAAAGCTGGAAGGGTAGGTTCCCTAATGAATTCCTACCTACTACTGATGATCTCCCCCCTATCTAATCTGTTCTGCTCTAGTCTCTTGGAGTCCATATGCTAAAACTACTAACCACCACTACCGCCACCCTAACCCACGAACCAAACCGCCGACCGAACCGAACCACCGAACAGAACTACTTCGTTGCCTACAAATCCAACCTCACCCAATTATCAGAGAGAGAATACTTCTGCTTAGATTCTTTATTCGCATCCTATGAGCAGGACATACCCGCTGATTACGATGACATAGCATTCAGCGCGTGGGACTGGCATACGCTCGCCAATGGTGGCGTTGACAATACGACGCTGCGTGTTCTGGTTAGTCGGGTCAGGAAGAAGATAAGGCAGGTCTCAGACCGTGAGCACATCGAAACAATCCGGCTCGGTAAAGGAAGCGTGTCCCCAATCGCCTATCGTTTCAATCCTAGAGGAAAGCCGCTCGCCGCTGGGCAGAAAAGCTAGGGTCCAAGCTTTTCAATCTCAAGCGTACTGGTCACGGTTCGGTCAAGACCGCAATTTGTAGAGCACCGCAGCTGGAGCCATGACCAGCGCCGACACCAGCCAGCGCAGCCAGCGCCGAGCCGCCCGCGTTCAAATTGCAATCTGGACCTACTCAATAGTCATCTTGGTATATCGGAGAATGTCATTCGTTGTTAGTGTTCGATCTAGATGTTGACCGAAGAATTCAAGTAGAGAGTTGACGGTCTTTAGGTCAGCCCGTTTTGCTGTGTTCTTTCCAATGCGATGCAGCAGCGTTTTAGACATTCCCGTCTTTTCGCTGAGCGTATCATATGAGAGTCGTTGCCCTGTCTTATCTTCATATTCACCAATCAGGGTCCGCAGTTGCCAGTTAATGGCCATGGTTTATTTTCCTTAGTTGTTTAGGGTGTAACTTTAAGCCATAAGCATACACCTTTTATACCACAATGTAAATACTTAATTTCATTTATGATGATGTTTTGTAACATATTCGTGGTATAAATTACTTGCATTCGGTACACGATTGTGGTATAATTGTCTTGCAGTAATCGTTATAAACTTCTCACAAAACAAAGGACAATAAACACATGATTACATTCGAAGACATGGCAGTACAGGTAGGTGATAGTAACGTCACAATCGGGGCTTGGTTCATGAGAGATGAGAGCGACGAAGAATCAAAACGCTTCACACATGAGACCGTTGTCATGCCACGAGATGAGGCAATCGCAATTGCTAAAGCGATTCTTGCCAACGTTGAGCTTGAGGAAACGCTCGACGAATGGGCAGACCGCCGAGCGGAAGAGATTGACGACTATGATTTTGTTCTGGACTGTGCGCAGGACGTCAGCTTCTAATGAGTGACGCAAATAATGGGGGACTGGTAACGGTCCCCCGCTCTACACTTGAACAGTTACACGCTGAGCTATCAAAAACAGATGCACCCCAAGATATGCAGATAGCCGGAACATTGATTGTACTTGAAAGACTATTAGGTATTGAGCCTGAAACATTTGAGATTGACGAGCTGCTCTATGCCAGTGAGCTAGAGCAAGATAAAAAACGAGGATTTGGAATATGAGCAAAGTAATTATGGACATGGCAAACGGCGTAGCATCTTTGAGCGATTCGCTCGACATGGCAACCGATGATTACGCGCGGGCAGTAAGTAACGCCGATGCATTGCGATCAACTGTTACAGAAGCAAAAGCAGATTTCATATCTGTGTCTAGTGAAGTGATTTACGAGGCTACAATTTTGTCACGTGGTAAAAGCGGTGATGGTCCGTTGTCTGGTATTGCCGCATCGAATACCGCAGCGATGAAAGCAGCACACCAGCACGTGGTGAACAGTTCGCCGGATTGTCGCAAACTTCGAGACGAGATTGATGATCTATCCAATCAGCATTCATCTGCAGAGGCCGCAACACAACAAGCATTACAGCGTATGCGCTCACTACGTACCCGATTAGAGGCAGAGTCAATCGTACTGGCAGCAATCGCCAACGTTAGCAAATAGCATTCAATCGGTCCGGCTCTGCACCACAGGGAGCCGGACCAAAAACATTAACGAGGTAACACATATGACAAACGCACTTGCTACACTCGACAAATCAGAGATTGAATTAACGACAGCCCAAGAGCTTATCATGGCTGAATCTCAAAATGATGGGGATGCATTCGATGTAGTTGCGCCCCGTCTTAAGATGCCCAGCGGTGGTGCTCTCTTCTTTGACCTTGACGGGGAACCGTTGAAAGAAGTTGATTGTATTATTGCAATCAGCCAGAAGAGCCGCGCATACTGGCCGGACAGTGAGACCATGGGCAAGGCTCCGTTATGCTCTTCTCCAGATGGCAGCACAGGATTATTCAATCAAGAGGATGAAGAGCAAACCGCCGCCGCTGATCTGGTTGAAGTCAAGCATCCGGCTATAGGTCTACCAATTGAGGATGCCTACGATTGCCGCCAATGTCCGTTGGCTAAATTTGGTTCTAGTCCCAAGGGTGCTGGTCAAGCATGTAAATCTCTACGCCGTTTGGTTTTGGTGATAGATGGCTACACAGTACCTGTACTGGCAACCTTGCCACCAACTAGCCTACGAGCATTCGACAGTTACGCCAGCGCCCAGAAGTCGAAGCGCAGCGCTTACTTTGCTTGTCGTACCAAAATGACGTTAGACGAAAAGGTCAACGGTGCTGGTATCAAGTATGCTGTTGTGAAGTTTGAGAAGATAGAAGACATCGAAGACGATGATACATTACTCGCTATCACAGATGTTCGTCAGGAATACCGCGAGCTAATCGCAACGCTCAACATCACAGCTGATGAGTATGACGATCAATCTTGACGCCACGCGCGTGCTTTGGTATCCTATCGCTATTGTCCTACAGGTCGTGAGAAGCCTGTAACGACTACTGCGAGGGGTCCGGCTTATGTCGGTCCCCTTTTTTCTTCCCCATTTTACTTATGAAAATGACCCTATACAACGGTAATAAATATGACTAGCAATTTGATCGTCATCCAACCAACCGACCTAGCCACCACCAGCACAGACCCTGTAACAAGTTATCTTGCCAGTGTGGGCGCATCTTCACGCCGACCGATCGAGCAGTCGTTACGCTTAATCGGTGAGCTTGTCACAGGTGAAGAGACCACCGCGTTACCATGGCATGAGTTACGGCCGCAGCACGTGACAGCAATCCGGCAACGACTAGCCGAGGAATGCACAAGCCACAACACAGCAAACCGTCACTTGTCTGCATTGCGTGGAGTGCTCAAGGAATGTTGGCGTTTGGAATTGATGGGAATAGAAGAGTATCACAGAGCAATTGACTTTAAGCCAGTGAAGGGCAGCGGCCCCGACCAGGCAGCGGGCAGAGCGTTAGCAGTTGGCGAGCTGGGCGCATTGCTTGAGGCCTGCGCAAGGGATAGCACCGCAGCTGGGGACAGGGACGCCGCAATCATAGCCGTCATGTATTGCGGTGGATTGCGCCGGGCGGAAGTGGCAAGCCTCACGGTCGAAGCGTTCGACGAGGGCAAATGCACTTTGATTGTTACAGGCAAGGGAAACAAAACGCGTAACGTTCCTGTGCTGGCTGCTTGTGACGCTATATCTGACTGGCTCAATATGCGAGGCTGGCATGATGGCCCAATGTTCAACCGCATCCGCAAGGGTGGCGAGATTCTGCCCAACGGTGTGACCGCTCAATCTGTTTATGACATTCTGAGTAAGCGAGCAACACAGGCCAACGTCAAGGCCTTCACGCCCCACGACCTACGCCGGACCTTTGCAGGGGACATGATGGATCAGGGTGTTGATGTGGTTACCGTCCAGAAATTAATGGGACATGCAAACACCAAGACCACCAGCGGATACGACCGACGCGGCGAACGTGCCAAGATGGCAGCGGCCGAGACGCTACATATCCCATGGGAACGCAGAAGATAACCGCAATTCGAGGCCCTCAGAGCCTCACCACGAAAAATAAGGATTAATACCCATGACGCCAGCAGACGGACAAAACGATTTAGCCTATCGCCCAAGTGATAGACCAAAGGAATCATGGGAATGGCTGCTCTCTGTATTGAGATGGCTATATTCATTTATTGATGAACCAGAAGAAATAGTCGTAATGGGGATGGTAATTTTTGGTACTGGTCTTGCTGTAATTGGTTTTCGGAAGAATGGGATTGCATATTTTGGAGAATTTAATGTCAACTTAGTTACTGAGATTATCAGCATCCTTTTTACAATTTTTATTCTTAATAGACTACAGGCTAGACGCTTAAAGCAATCTGAAAAAGATGCACTTGTCTTGCAAATGGGCAGCCCTGATAATACGTTTGCGATTGAGGCTGTTAGACAGCTAAGAAATAAAGGTTGGTTAGAAGGTGTAACATTGCAGAAGGCGAACCTGAACTATACCAACCTGAGCAATGCCAACCTGTACGGAGCAAACCTGAATAATGCGAGCCTAATTAAAGCCCGCCTGCACAGCGCCAACCTGAGCAACGCCAACCTGAGCAATGCAAGCCTTCATGAAGCCAAATTAGGCAGGGCCTATCTAATTAAAGCTGACCTGAGCAATGCAGACTTGAGAGACGCAGATCTGAGAGGAGCCTACCTGACAGGGGCCGACCTGACAGGGGCCAAACTGAGCAACACCAAATATGATCATCAAACCGTATGGCCTCATGGTTTCGACCCAGACGCGGCAGGGGCAAAGATGGTGGATGATTAGGGTGTGACTGTCCGGGCAATCGCACACATGGGCAAGCCACAGCGTAGCCACGCACGCCAGAGAGAAGGGTCTACCCATTGCAGACCTAGCGGCCAAGCTGGGCAATCACGTACAAGTAGTTGCCAATTTTTACGACCACACAGATAGCAGCGCTGCGTTCGAGACGGCATTGCTGTAAGGGGAGAATCAGATGAATCTACCATACCTAAGTCCTAATAACTTCTGGTTGATAGCTGGCGTGTTAATCGGTGCTGGCTTTACCGTGCTAGGTGTCTATGTTGAACATAGGTTGCAAATTAGGCGTGACAGGCTTAAAGCCAAAGCAGAGGCAGAAGCGGCAGAGGAGGAAAAGCGAGAGGCAATCAGATTCGCTTTTCTAGCAGGGAAGAATGGCAATGTTACCGTTAGAATGATTACGGAAGAAGAAGGTTTGAAAACACACGATCTTTTCTTCCTCATGTCTGATAAAGGTGTATCCCCTAATAATGAACAAGTACTCAAAGCAAAAGAAATAGCAAGAGCGACAGTGCAAAGAGGAGAAAGAGGAATGACAGAGAGTAAACCAAGTGAGCAGTACTTTTACCAGACGGCAAATAACGGCTCACCATCGGCCAGCAATGACGAACTAACCGACCAATCGACCAATCGACCGCTGAGACCTACGCAGAGCGCGGCAGTAGAGACGGTCAAAACGTTATCGTGTACAGGCAAACCGAGTCTGGCCCTATTACAGTTTGCATCTATCACAATCAGCAGAAATATATAACTACTAGTAAGTGATAAATTATAAATGAAATAAAATTCTATACAACAACAAAGCCCCGCCAGCGAACTGGTTAGGGCTTTTTGCGTTCAGGTCTAGCGGTAATAAGCGGGAACTCATTGCTGTTCTGAACATTCGAGGACGCCATGCGCCTCTAGTTTTTATATCTAAAAAGCACGAGGTGCTTTGTTAGCTGATTATAGTGGTTTTGTTTCTGTAATATTATAGACGTTATTAATGGCAAAAATCTTTCATCTGCGTTTTCAGTATAGTTCATCATCAGAAAAACAGTATACCCGAAACATCTCTTTGTGCCCTCCTTTGGGGTAGGATGCAAGAATATTTCAAAAAAAATATCCTAAATATCCTGTTGACAACGCTGGAACAATAAGTATATGCTAGATTATAGCAATCGAGCGGGAACTCGTTGCGCAGGCAGAAAGCTCGGCATTTAGCTTTCTGCCTGCTATTCATTCGTGGCGCAATGCGTCTTAGTTTTTATATTCGTGGACTTACGCGGTTGCTTGGCTTACCCCCAGAGCAGCGTTGCCGTCGAAAAAAGATCTCAAAGGGTAAGCCAAGCAACCGCGTAAGCCCCATTCGGAGTATGAAAGTTATGTTATTCTTCGATCAGGTCGGGTTACGGAATGCGACAGATGGATTCGTACCCTTAACAGAGATGGAGTACCAAGTACTCTATCTCCTTTATTTAAAGGATTGCGAGTTGGTTTCTCGCAACGAAATGATAGACTCGCTGTTAATTGATCCGACTAAATTTGTCTATCAATTACGCCGCAAAATCTATCGGCTCTCAAACGAAAAGTATATCACTACGGTATACGGTCGAGGGTACATGCTGCTCAAAAAAATTGAGCATCTTGAGGCAGAAGATCTTCGTTTGGATGTTATAAGCTCTCAGCTTGAGTATAACATTTCTCGCTCATTGAATGATGGGCAAAACAAGATCTTCACTGCTTTTGCTAATCCTAACAATGCCCATCTAACTGAGCGAGAACTGGCCCAAGAGTTAGGGCTTAAGCTCGACAACTTCAAGTACCACCGCAAGAAGTTGTATGAGGCCATTGGGGCAGTTAGCCGCACGCACGCCACCCAGATTGCACAGCAGTACTACGCACAACGGGAGGTGGAATAGTGGCCGTATCCCTGCGAGGTACCCCGAGTAAGGTTGTGCAGGGTGACGCCGTGGCTGGCGACAAAGCGGGCCACGACAAAGTTGGCGGCGATAAGATCACGGTTAATAATATTCTAGTCGTGATCAACAAAGCCAAAGAAGAGACGCCACCCCTGCGGCGTTGGCTAGAATGGGCCATCATCATCGGCTCACTGGCTCAGTTGATTTTTGGCTGAACGTACAACTGAATAGAACCATCGGCCCCACGTCTCAACGGCGTGGGGCTTTTTTGTTCTCCGGATTGTTTTTCAAAATAATCTATGTATGGTTTACTGGACTCATTCCTGCACTGACCTTCTACTAATTAATCCGACCAAGCAACTAGGGCTCTTTTTTATGGAAACATCGATTTATAGTTTGTTGAATGAGTTTCGAGAAGCGAAGCAATCAAATAGAGAGATGGGGGATCAGTTTGAGCGATTGGTTGCTAATTTTCTTGTTGCAGATCCTCAGTATGTAGATTTGTATAGTGGTGTGTGGTTGTGGAGTGAATGGCCGGGGCGGAATAATCAGCCAGATACGGGGATTGATTTGGTAGCGTTGGAGCGGCATACGGGGGAGTATTGTGCAATTCAATGTAAGTTTTATGATCCCAATTCACAGCTACAGAAGGCAGATATTGATTCGTTTTTTACAGCTTCGGGGAAGGCTCCTTTTACGAGGCGCATGATTGTTTCTACTACCGATAAGTGGAGCAAGCATGCTGAGGAGGCCCTGAAAGGGCAGAGTATCCCGGTCAGCCGTTTGCGTGTGCAGGACTTGGCAAATAGCCCCATTGATTGGTCTCAATTTAGTTTGAAGAATCCGAAAGAGATCAAGCTAAAGGCCAAAAAGATTCTGCGGCCGCACCAGAAGGTTGCGCTAGATAAGGTGATGGATGGTTTTGCTGATTCGAACCGTGGCAAGCTGATTATGGCTTGTGGTACGGGGAAGACTTTTACATCTCTCAAGATAGCAGAGCGGTTTGCCAAGGATAACAAAGGTGCTTATGTGCTCTTTTTGGTTCCCTCTATTTCACTCTTATCGCAAACCTTGCGCGAATGGACGGCTGAAAGCGAGTTGTCGATCCATAGTTTTGCTGTCTGTTCGGATTCGAAGGTTGGTAAGAAGTCGGAAGATATTAGCGCGCATGATTTAGCTTTTCCGGCTACAACGGATACAAAGAAGCTGGCTCTGCATATGAAGGGGTTTGCGGGAAAGAGCGATTTGACGGTTGTTTTTTCAACGTATCAATCGATTGAGGTGGTGGCCGATGCGCAAAAGCAAGGTGTGCCTACGTTTGATTTAATTATCTGCGATGAGGCGCACCGCACGACCGGTGTAACGCTAGCCGGTGACGATGAGTCACATTTTGTTCGGGTTCATAGTCAAGACTTTATTAAGGGTAAGAAACGCCTTTACATGACGGCCACACCACGAATTTTTAGCGATAGCTCGAAGAGCCAGGCTGACGAGAATGATGCGGACCTTTGCTCGATGGATGACATGGGCTTATATGGTCGCGAATTTCATCGGCTGGGCTTTTCTGAAGCGGTGAGTAGCGATCTGCTTTCTGATTATAAGGTGATGGTTTTGGCGGTGGATGAGAAGTACGTTAGCACTACCTTTCAGAGCCAAATTGCGAATAGTGACAACGAAATTAACCTCAATGATGCGGTGAAGATTACGGGCTGCTGGAATGGTCTTTCTAAGCGTATGGCCAGCAATGCTGATGGGCAGGAATTTGAGAGTGATACTCACCCGATGCGACGAGCTGTTGCTTTCTCGGCTTCGATAAAAGATTCCAAACGTATTGCTGATCTATTTGAGCAAGTGGTCGACGAGTATCGTCAGAAAAATGAAGACGATGAGTTGTTACTCGATTGTGAAGTGCACCATGTTGATGGGACGATGAATGCACTTATCCGCAACCAGCATATAGATTGGCTAAAGGAAGATACTATCGATCAAGGCAATGTTTGCCGGATACTTTCTAACGTTCGCTGTCTTTCTGAGGGAGTGGATGTTCCGGCGCTTGATGCGGTTATGTTCCTTAACCCGCGCAATTCTGTGGTCGATGTGGTCCAGTCTGTTGGGCGCGTCATGCGTAAGGCAGAAGGGAAGCAATATGGGTATATTATTCTGCCGATTGGGATCCCAACGGACCAGGATCCAAAAGAGGCCTTGAATAATAACAATAAGTATAAAGTGGTTTGGCAGGTATTGCAGGCCCTGCGCGCGCATGACGATAGATTTAATGCCACAGTGAACAAGCTTGATTTAAATAATGAACGGCCAGACAATATTCAGATTATTGGCGTTGGTGGCGGCAGTGGCGATGGTGAAGATTTTGGTCATGATGGAGATGGGCAACCCAGCTCTGAACAGAATGGAGATGGGACACCCGGGACGCCTTCGCCCGTTCAAATTAATATGTTCCCATATATCGAAGAATGGCGAGATGCCATTTATGCGCGCATCGTGATTAAGTGTGGCGACCGACGTTACTGGGATAGTTGGGCCAAAGATGTGGCAGATATAGCGGAAGGGCATATTGCTCGAATTAACCTTCTACTCGAAGGTGCAAATCCAGCGCACAAAACAGCCTTTGAGGAATTCTTGCAGGGGTTACAAAGCAACATCAATCCTGGCATCTCTCAAGATGACGCGGTTGAGATGCTTGCACAACATTTAATTACTAGACCTGTTTTTGATGCTCTTTTCGACAAATATGCGTTTACGCAAAATAACCCTGTGTCGCTGGCCATGCAAAAAATGCTTGATTTGATGGAAGATCAGGCGCTGGAAAAAGAGACGGAATCTCTGGATAAGTTTTACGCCAGCGTGCAGGAGCGGGCCAGCGGTATCGACAATGCAGAAGGTAAGCAGAAAATCATTTTGGAGTTATATGACAAATTCTTCAAAACAGCCTTCCCGCGCATGGCTGAACGTTTGGGAATTGTCTATACACCCGTTCAGGTGGTCGATTTTATTATTAATAGCGTTGAGGACGCCCTGCAGCAAGAATTTGGCACCAGTATTAGCGACTCAGGTGTGCATCTGCTCGATCCCTTTACTGGTACAGGGACTTTTATTGTGCGCCTCTTGCAGAGCGGTCTCATTCGGCCTGAAGATCTAGCGTATAAATTCCAGAATGAGATCCACGCTAACGAAATCGTGCTTCTCGCTTACTACATCGCCGCCATCAACATCGAGGAGACCTACCACGAGTTGGCAGAGGGGGATTATCAACCATTCGAGGGCATTGTCCTTACCGATACTTTCCAGATGTATGAGGAAGAAAGAGCCTTTTCTGGTGTTGCATTCCCTGTGAACAATGAGCGCGTTCTCCGTCAGAGCCAAAGCGATATTCGCGTCATCATTGGCAACCCACCTTATTCATCAGGGCAGAATAGTGCCAATGATAATAATCAGAATCTTACTTATTCTGAATTGGATAAACGCATTTCATCTACATATATTAAAAAATCATCTAAAAGTGTAGGTAAAAGTAAAGCTTATGACTCATATATCCGTGCAATACGTTGGGGCAGTGATCGGCTTAGAAACAGGGGCATTGTTTGCTATGTGACTAACGGTGCCTTTATCGACAACAACGCGATGGATGGCCTGCGTAAATCCCTCATAGATGAGTTTACATCTATCTATTGTTTTAACTTACGAGGAAACCAGCGTACATCAGGAGAAACTTCACGTAAAGAAGGTGGAAAGATTTTTGACTCAGGCAGTCGAGCAACTATTGCTATTACACTGTTGATTAAAAATCCAGAAAAGAAAGGTGATTATAAGCTCCACTATCACGATATTGGTGACTATCTAAAACGCGAAGAAAAACTTAATTTGATCAACCAATATGGCAGTATGAAAGGTATCGGGTGGGATATAATTACCCCCAATGAGAGTCATGACTGGATTAATCAAAGAGATCCGGTGTTTGATACATTCATCCCTGTAGGAGACAAACAAAATAAGCAACTCGAAACGTTATTTGAAATTTACTCAATGGGTGTTAAGACGAACCGTGACTACTGGGTTTATAACTTTTCACAAAAACATTTGGCAAATAACTTGCAAAGAATGATTGCATTCTACAACCAGCAGGTTGAGGAATATGCTTCTCTTGTTCCTGAGAAGAGGCCACCTGCCAAAAAATTTATTGCTACAAATCAAACACAAATTAAGTGGACAGAAGATTTGATAAGAGACTTTGCTAATTCTGTAACACATTCATACGAAAAAAATTCAGAACGAAAATCAATGTACAGACCATTCTGCAAGCAATGGCTATATTATAATAAGGCATTCAATTGGACACATCACTTGATGCCTAGGTTTTTCCCTGATGAGCATCACAAAAATATCGTAATTTGTGTCACGGGCGTTGGTGTGTCGAAAGAATTTTCGGCAATAATATCAGATACTCTGCCTGACCTGTGTATCCAAGGTGCTGCAACGGCAGGTCAATGTTTACCTCTTTACATATATGAGAAACCAAAACCTATCGGTGGCCTTTTCAAAGAAACCCAACTCGACGAGGAATACGTTCGTAAAGACACCATTCCCAATACTATATTGACCGAATTTTGCTCCATTTACGACAGCACCATCACCAAAGAAGATATCTTCTATTACGTTTACGGCCTCCTCCATTCGCCCGAATACAAACGCCGCTTTGCCGCCGATCTCAAAAAGATGCTGCCCCGCATCCCCTTTACCGAGGACTTTTGGGCCTTTAGCCGCGCCGGGCGAGAACTGGCCCACTGGCACCTCAACTATGAAACCATAGAGCCGTATCCCGTAACTGAGTTTACGCCCCAGATGATCATCGATCCAGAAGAGCAATATCGAGTCAAAAAGATGTACTTTGGCAAAAATGGTAAAGAGACTGACAAAACCACCATCATCTATAACAGCCACCTATCCCTATTGGACATCCCCTTGGAGGCCTATGAATATAAGGTCTGCGATAAAAGTGCATTGGAGTGGATTATAGAACGTTATAAATTCAAACGCGATAAAGCTAGCCAGAACGAGAATGATCCGAATGACTGGTCGGATGATCCGCGGTATATTGTGGATCTCGTTAAGCGGATTGTGCGAGTTAGTTTGGAGACCGTGAAGATTGTTGAGGCGTTGCCCGCGTTGAATGAGCGGGTGCAAGAGTAGTTATACCGACTAATATAAAAATGGTGTTTACACCTGATCATTATGGTCAGGTGCTTTTTATTATGTGGTCTGCCAGACCATCTATAAAAAGATTAGTTTAATTCGTAGCCCACATAATCTCGTAGCGTACGCTACAACTTTTCTTTACCCTCTCCCCAACTCAGCACAAACACACCCAGCAGCAGCACAGGAACCACCCACCCAGCGCCCGCGGCACGTCCGGCCGTGGCTGCATTAGTGCATTCAATTAGGGTAAAGCCAGCATTGATGCATTCATCCATTTTGATATAGTCCATTTCTATTTTGGATATTCCACGTATCAAAATGTAACCCAGCCGTCGCGCATGGTCAATAGGTAGAACGGGCCATCTTCAACTTAACAAATTTGTTCTGACCAAAAAGTTAAGACATCTATTTTCCATGATAAATTATCTACATATTGTCACCGTGACAACGTATAGATAAGGAGATAGAATGTTTGAACTAAATATTGTGACTGAACGCCTTAATGTCAGCTTGAAGTTTGACGAAGTGTTCGTATGGACCTGCATAGAGGTCTTTGTTTTTATCGCCACCCATTTCGATGGGTGGTGGTAAATATAACTTTTTTGTTAAGCGACACCAGCGCAAAGGTATAATGCACAACATGAATTCTAATCACGGACCATATAACGAAATAATAAAATACCTTCAAAAGCTGAACCCTTTTGGGGACTATTTGAAACATTTGTTAAAAACTTTGTCAGTGAGTCAAGCCCAGCTAGCCGTCCGCCTAGACATATCACAAGCAACCATAAGCTACTGGCTTAGGGGCGAGCGCCTTCCAAAAATAAATACTCTCCATAAAATTTGTGAAGCGCTAGAATTATCAGGCCCTCGTCGCGCAGTTTTACTTTCAGCACTGTTAGAAACACGAACTACCAAAGATATAGTTGAGTTTGGTATGTTAGGTCTCACCGAAAATAACAGTGCTTATATACAGATGATGAAGAATTACAGCATTCATTTTAATATTGAAGACATAGCTAAACAAGATAATGAAATTGAGGCTGTAACACCGAGTTACAATGCCACTCTAGATAAAGGGGGGCGAAAATAACATGTCTAACAAAAATAACTTTACTAGTAATCACACATTAATAATTGATATAGACTCAACTAACCCGCCTATTTCTATACCCTTAACAGTTGAACCAGCATTGGCTCAAACTGTTAAGGCTTTTTCGGAGAACGCACGAATATTAGACCAAGCAGAACATACAGAAGATGCTGAATTTTTCCGCAAACAAGCAACAAAAGCTCTGTCTGTCTTAGAGTCAATAAAGTCAATACACAACACAATAATCCTTGAACAGATTAGACGAGACAACACTGAAACAATAAACAAGATACGAAGCGAACACTATGCATCTATTAAACATGCTGTATATAATCTATCAGACTCTGACTTAATATCCAATGAAATATCTACACTCGTAAACAACACCTTTGAGTCAGTCATTGATAAAATTCAGAG
>Ga0209303_1000780_pt1 | contig 23044 bp, 18 predicted proteins | sample SidtaG_3_FD_187449 | JGI IMG/M metagenome (GOLD analysis project Ga0209303, IMG submission 187449) | Marine algal microbial communities from Sidmouth, United Kingdom - Sidmouth_Asex1 metaG (SPAdes) (version 2) | ecosystem: Host-associated > Algae > Red algae > Unclassified | place: Sidmouth... | reverse complement strand
GACTGACATTGCCTTTGCCGTCCAATCCATTGCAGTCGGTCTCAGTCGCGTCACCAAAGATCTCATCTTCTTCGCCACCCAAGAATCGGGTGCGCTCCACATCGACGACAGCTTTATTCAAATCAGCTCAATCATGCCGCAGAAGCGCAACCCCGTCGTGCTCGAACATTTGCGTGCGCGGCTCAGTCGCACCATCGGCGCAGCGCAGACTGTGGTGATGCAGTGTCACAACATCCCCTACGGCGATACCCAAGATATCGAAGACGAGATCCTGCCGCCGCTGCTGCTGGCGATCCACACGCTGCACGAATGTTTAATCTTGTACACGTCAGTCTTCGACACGCTCACCCTCAACAAAGATCACCTGCGCGCCCGCGCCGCCGACGGCTTCACCACCGCCACCGAACTGGCGGATCTGCTCGTGCGCGAAATCGGGCTACCCTTCCGCCAAGCGCACAAGATCGTAGCGGGCATGGTGCAAACCGCAGTCAACGCCAATATTTCCCCCGCCAATCTCACGCTCGACCGACTGCAAACGTCGGCGCAAAGTGTGCTCGGTCAACAGATCGACATCAGCGATGAGCAGTTCCAGCGCGCGCTCGATCCGCAAAACTTTGTGGACGTGCGCAACGGCGATGGCGGTGTCTCGGCGGGGTCGACAGGTGCGTTATTGGATCAATTGCGGGATGCTTGCAGCGTGGATGGAGCGTGGTTGGAAGAGGCGAAGACTAGATTGGATAATGCTGGGGCAGAGCGGGAAAAAGCTGTGCGTGAAGTTCATTAAACTTGAGAAACTGAGGGGTGCATTTCACGATGGGGAAACGAAATGTGTATTCGACCTCTGTCATGCCCGAGCGCTTTTATCGGGCATCCATAAGGATTGTGTGCGAGTGGATTCCCGATAAAAACCTTCGGGAATGACAATGAAGTGGCTTTTTTCGCCGATGTGTGTCGTACACCCCTTATTCATCTGCACTCTTCTCCTCCACATACCCCTCCTCCACCGCAATCTCCGCAAAGTGCTCTAGCAGATAGCGATGAATAAAGACGTAGCCGCCCCCCACCTTCTGCAGAAAATTCAACTCGTCGGCTGCGTAATCCAGAAACTTGGCATAGTTGAGCGGCGCATGACCCCGCCACGCAATGATGAGACGGATGATGCCATGTTCGAGGACATCGAGACCGCCGTACCAGAGGGCAACAATAGCAAAGGCAGTCAAACCGATGAGCAATCCAAAGCTCAAACTATTTGTGATCAATCCAGCCACACTGCCCAGTACCATGCCAATGGGCGAACCAATCTTGAAGGCTGACTGCACCGTGAGCCACATTCCTTGGTTAGGGCCGGTTTTTAGTTCCTCTGGCCCTGGCTGAAATCCACCAATCAGCCCAAAAAGCAGCCCGACACTCAGCCCAACAAACAGCCCACCAAACAGCCCACCAAACAGCCCACTAATCAGCCCACTAATCAGCCCACTAATCAGCCCACTACTCAGTCCAAAAATCAGGCCAATTCCGCAGCCTTTTCCTGTTGCGTCGTACACATTAGCCCACGACCATCGGAGTGATTCGATTGTTTGGACCTGCTGATTAACTGCACGGAATATAGTCCGCACTGTTCGAATCAGCCCAAAAATCAGCCCAGAAATCAACCCAAAAATCAACCAACCACTCAGCCCAGAAAACATCTCAGAAATCAGCCCAGAAATCAGGCCAAAAATCAGGCCAAAAATCAGCCCAAAAAGCAGCCCAATTCTGCAGCCTTTTCCTGTTGCATCGGACACATTAGCCCATGACCATCGGAGTGATTCGATTGTCTGGATCTGCTGATCAGATGAGCGGAATACGGTCTGCACTGTTCGATTCAGCCCAAAAATCAGCCCAAAAATCAGGCCAAAAATCAGCCCACGACTCAGTCCAAAAATCAGGCCAAAAATCAGCCAACCACTCAGTCCAAAAATCAGGCCAATTCCGCAGCCTTTTCCTATTGCATCGGACACATTAGCCCACGACCATTGGAGTGATTTGATTGTTTGGAGCTGCTGATTAAATGAGCGGAATACGGTCCGCACTGTTCGACTCAGCTCAAAAATCAATCCAAAAATCAGCCCAAAAATCAGCCCAAAAATCAGCCCAACAAACTGCCCAAAAAACAGCCCAGAAATCAGCCCAAAAATCAGTTCACCACTCAGCTCACCACTCAGCCCACCAATCAGCCCACCAATCAGCCCACCAATCAGCTCACCAATCAGCCCACCAATCAGCAATGTTGGCAACGTTTTGCCCTGAATTTCTAGCCAACGGTCAACTTTATGCAGTAGCCTCAAACTGTCAATCAGCCCAAAAGTCAGCCCGCCAATTAGCCCAGAAATCAGCCCAACAATCAGCCCGCCACTCAGCCCAACAATCAGCCCAACAATCAGTCCCCAAAGCAATCGTGAACACAATACATATGGAACTCTCTCTTGCCAGTTCGCTAACCAACTTGGCTGGAACGTTTCAATTTGAAAGATGGTCTTGTCGTGCTGCTGCATCTGGTAGGCCAGCCAAGCCAGCCATCGGGTTGATTGCTCTTCGCTATAGGGTTGGGCGCTGGCCTGCGAGGCTATTGGTTGCTCTATCACTATCGCCCCTCCCGCACGCGTCGATACATGCGATCAATATAGTCGTTCATCAGTTGTCTGCGACGCTCTCGGGCCGAGCCATCACTTTCTTGGGCCAGATCAATGACCGAAAGCCCATGATAGGCCCGCACCATCAAGTTGAGCCATAAGGGAGAACGGGCGTCAAATCGCAAGGTAGATTCTCGCCGCAGCAGATCGCGCAGCCCCGCAAGCTGTTCTGCTGCCGTGGCAAGATACTCATCAATCTGCTCGTCAGTCAATTCGGTCAAGCGAATGGCTGTGTTGAGCGCCAATCTCAGCGGCAGCCCCACATACTCTTTTAATCGACAGCAAACGATCAATCCCGTCAGGTTGCGCTCCAGCACATAGTTGTTGATCGTCTCCACGCAGTGGTGACGCACTTCTGCGGCGGTTTCGTCTAGACCATCTAGCAGGGGCAAGATAGTTCCCGATTTGATCAGATTTAGGCTGTTGACCTTGGGAATCTGGTATTGGAGGCTCATCTGCTCGGCCATCCACTCTTCCAGTAGGGGGTAATTTGGGTTCCACGAGGAGAGGTTAAAGACGACGGGCACGGCAGCGTTTGCACCGACTGTACCGTTTTGATTTGAACGCTGCAGTAGCGTGCGCGTCAAGTCAAGCATGGAGGTGGTTTTGCCCGAGCCAGGTTCACCCAAAAAGAGCAGCGAACCACCATATTCGTCAAAAATATCGACAACAGAGTGCTCTGCACCCAACGGCTGACTCGGCTGGTCGGGACGCTCCAAATAGGTTCCCCACGGATTTTCGACCGCACTCTCCTCAACCACCATGCCTAAGTCGTGCAGCGTTTTCAGAAAAAGAGAATTGTCCAAAATGCCTTCGATCCAGAACTGCTGGACTTTGCGGCGTAGAATGTCCAATCCCTTCTGATCCTGTTTGCCTAGATCTGCTGGGGGTGACGGTTTCGGTGCTGGACTACCGGGACTATCTTGGCCCCCAGGACGCTTGCTCTCATCAAAGATTGACGCACTGGCATTGACTGAAAAGAGATTGCCATCGGGCGAGTGCATGTGCAGCATGGGCGTGGCCCACTCGACTCTGTCGGACAAAGCAATGCTCACGCCCGTTCTGGCTTGGGTGACGGCAACATCGACCGAATTACCCCGCGCCAGCGAATCGTAAAAGAGACGCGAAAACTCTAATGCAGCCCGATCCGAAATGTTAAACTGCATGGAGATAACGGCTGGCACGCCGCGCCGAGTCAGCACCGCGCCGACGCTCGAAAATAGCTCCGCATCGCTGGTGCGACCCCCTTCGCACGCGTTGAGGAAAGCCAAACGCAGCGACCGATGACCTGCAAAGATGCGGCCTAATGACGTGGCCGATAACTTGTGAGATTTTCCCTGCTCGTTGCAGAAGACGAGTTGGCCCTCGTTCTCATCTAGGTCAAAGGTACCGTGACCAATAAAATGGAAGACGTGCCATTCGTTGCTATCCAATACCGTTTGCAGCGCTTCCCACGTATCTCCCATAACCCATTGCAGATCCACATCACCCCGTTCAAGCAGGTGCTCCAATGCCCGTTCGATCCGCTGCTTCTCTTCATCCACATCCAGAGTTTGTAGATCCGTTGGCGAGGCGACCATGCCCAAAATGCGGAGCGGCGGCGTCACGTCTAGCACGCTGCGGTCGCGGTTGAGCGCGGTGTAGCGCGTCAGCGGAATCTCGCGCAGCAGCGAGACATGGTCGCCTTCTTGTGCGTCGTAAAGGAATTCCCACGGCAGCGCGGCCACCTCGGGCGCGTCAATGGTCAGCCGCAAGCGCAACCCCGCGTCCTGTTCCCGCGCTCGCACCAAGCTGCTGGTGTAGGCGTCGCGCACAGTTCCCACAATCAGCGAGTCGAAGAGCCGTTCACCGATTGTTCGCGCTATCGCTGTTTCGCTTAGGGAAGATGATGGCGTTGACCTAGCGGATTGCACGTTGCGGTCGTGCTGCGTCGAACGTTGAGCAGCTACCTGCGCGCTGCGGATATGGGCGAACTCGTTTAGTTGGCCGCGCAGCAATTCATCATCCACTGGAATGGCGGCGCTGATGGCTGGTTCGCCACCCGCGGCCGCGTGGATCACGGTGATAGGGTATTCGGTTCCGTTGCGCTCGCCAATGCGCAGTTCAAAGTCGAGATAGTCCATGGGATGTGGGGTTTTAGGTGCAGTAGGCCAAAAACGTCATCAGTGGGTAAATATAACATGGATTCGGTATGAACCCAAGCAAACTTAACTGGATAGATGAATGATTCTCCAAGCATATGGGCCACGCAGCGCACCGTCGCTTGGGAACTGACCATCACACGAGCCGGAAAGTCCCCCGCCTTCTTTTCCCTGAACGGCTGGCGGAATCCGCTCCACGCTCAGTGTAGAATGGATACTCAGCTCCGCAGGGCGCGGAGCGCAAAGTATGGGTTCCCACGCAAAGCGTGAGGAACCAATAGACATGCAAAAGAAAAGAGGTAGGGCATTGGAATTTGTTCCAAGCGACCTACCTCTTTTTTGTGAAGATATTTTCTAAAACTATCGAGCAGCGAAATTGTGTTTACGCAGCGATAACTGGCTCGGATAGACCGGCTGCTGCTTGTAGTGCGGCGGCGCGGCTGGTATCTTCCCAAGGTAGTTCGATGTCATCGCGGCCAAAGTGACCGTAGGTTGCCGTTTGGCGGTAGATTGGACGACGCAGACCTAAGTCGTGAATAATGGCACCTGGGCGTAGATCAAAGTGCTCGTTGATCAACTCGGCTGTCTTTTCATCAGGAATGCGGCCCGTGCCAAATGTCTCGACGTTGATGCTGAGCGGCTTGGCAACACCGATGGCGTACGCGAGCTGAACTTCGCAGCGGTCGGCAATGCCTGCTGCAACCACATTTTTTGCAACCCAGCGAGCGGCATATGCTGCGCTGCGATCTACCTTTGTACAATCCTTTCCGCTAAATGCGCCACCACCATGGCGACCCATGCCACCGTATGTATCTACAATAATTTTGCGGCCAGTTAAGCCAGCATCGCCCATTGGGCCACCCACAACAAAGCGACCGGTTGGGTTGGTGTAGATGAGCATGTCATTATAAACAAGCTCTTCGGGAATGACGGGATCGATGACGTGCTCGATGAGCGCTGCACGGATCTCTTCCTGGCTTATTTCTGGCGCGTGCTGCGTGCTGATCAGCACCGTGTGGACGCGCTTTGGTATACCATATTCATACTCGATTGTGACTTGGCTTTTGCTATCTGGGCGTAGCCAAGGCAGCGTACCATCTTTGCGCACGTCGGCCATGCGCTTGACAAGCTTATGCGAGTAGAAAATTGGGGCAGGCATCAAAGTTTCGGTTTCGGTACAGGCATAGCCAAACATCATCCCCTGGTCGCCCGCGCCAACGGACTCGATATCCGCATCAGACATGGTACCGGCTTTGGATTCTTGCGCTTCATCCACGCCCATGGCAATGTCTGGACTTTGGGCTGCAATGGCAACTTGAATACCACAGGTGTTGCCGTCGAAGCCTTTCTCGCTGGCATCAAAGCCAATGTCGTTGACAACTTCGCGCACTAGCTTGTCAAAGTCGACAAATGCAGTAGTAGTGATTTCGCCCAGTAACAGCACAAAACCGGTTTTGATGGCAGTTTCACACGCAATGCGCGCGTTTGGATCCTGCTCGAAAATAGCGTCCACAACAGCATCGCTGATCTGATCGCACATCTTATCGGGGTGGCCTTCCGATACCGACTCACTTGTAAAGAGCAGGCTCGGAGATGTCGTAAATGTACTCATATTATATAGTCTCCTATTATGAGGATTTTTTGATTTGCGATTTTTAATTGACGATTCTAGCAGCCGTGTAGATTTGTGAAAAGTATAGTTTCCCAGATCTGTACGGCTGCTAGGGTACGTTTCGCAGATTACTGAATCGTAAATCGTCAATCAAAGAATCGTTAATCTCTTAGTGTCCTGTACCTACTGTCCACTCGTTTAAGTATGCTTCTTGCTCGGCAGTCAACGTATCGATACCGATGCCCATTGCTTCGAGCTTGAGGCTGGCAATTTCTTGATCGATGATGTCTGGTACGTTGTGTACATCGGCAGCGAGATTTTTACCCTGCTTCAGCATATATGCAGCGGCCATTGCTTGATTGGCGAAACTCATGTCCATCACGGCGCTCGGGTGGCCTTCGGCGGCGGCAAGGTTTACCAATCGACCTTCACCAACTACGAAGATGCTTTTGCCACCTGACAATGAATACTCATCAAGGAATGGACGAACACGGGTAACCTTCGTTGCCATCTCTTGTAGGCCAGCCATATCAATTTCAATATCGAAGTGACCACTCTGTGCGAGGATAGCACCGTCGCGCATGTCTTTGATATGATCGGACGCAATGACGTGCATGTCGCCGGTTGCGCTACAGAAGATGTGACCAATCTTGGCTGCTTCGGCCATCGGCATAACGCGATAGCCATCCATCACGGCTTCGAGTGCTGCCACTGGATCGATCTCGGTGACGATCACGTTTGCGCCCATGCCTGCTGCGCGCATTGCAATACCCTTACTACACCAGCCATAACCACCAACAACAAAGTTCTTGCCGGCTAGCAATACGTTTGTGCCGCGGATGATGCCGTCGATTGTACTTTGGCCTGTGCCGTAGCGGTTATCGAAGAAGTGCTTGGTCTTGGCATCGTTGACTGCCATGACTGGGAATTTTAGTTCGCCCTGTGCGGCCATTGCCTTCAAGCGGATAACGCCTGTTGTGGTCTCTTCTGTACCGCCAACCACATTGTCGAGCAGATTCGAGCGGCTGGTGTGCAACATGGCAACCAGATCCATCCCATCGTCCATAGTAATATGTGGTTCGATATCAAGCACGCTGTTCATGTGTGAATGGTACTGTTCGTTGCTTTCACCTTTGATGGCAAAGACGGGCATTTCGTAGTGAGCAACCAGCGCTGCAGCAGTGTCATCTTGCGTGCTCAGCGGGTTGGATGCACAAAGTGCGATCTCGGCTCCACCAGCAATCATGATGCGCATAAGGTTGGCGGTTTCGGTTGTAACGTGCATGGCTGCTGCCACGCGGATCCCTTTAAAGGTCTCTTCTTCTTTGAAACGTTTTTCTAGCAGATCTAGTACTGGCATCTCTTTCGCGGCAAATTCCATACGGAAACGGCCCTGATCTGCCAAGCTAATATCGGCTATATCATACTCTTTTACTTTGGTACTCATTTTGATTTTGATCTCCTAAAAATTAAATATTCCGCAAGGCAAAAACCTTTTGGATTGTATAAACTAAGTATAGTGGATAGTTGCCTACGAAAAGATAATTTACAGCATCCGTTCAACAATGATCTCATCTATGTAGTGACCATCTATCTTTGCATGTCGTTCTGCCCGACCCACAATGCGGAATCAGCGGCTTTGATAGACTGCCAGTGCTGTCTCATTATTTGCTCAAATGTAGGTAAAGATCTTTTCGTACCCTTTTTGTCGCGCTGTAGCAAACAGCTGTGTAAAAAGCTGGCGAGCGATACCCTGTCTTCGAGCATTCTGATCGACAAAGGTGCCGCACACCCCGACATAAGGCATTGCCAACCCAACATTTGGAAAGGGTGACATGCTTTGGAAGCCGACTATCTGATCCGTGACCACGTTTTCTGCAACCAAAAAGATATCGCGCTCACCCAAGCTTTCAATATACGCTTGTTCTGCCTCAGCCGTGAATGATTGATCGAAAACCGTATACTTGCCCTCTTCAATAATTGGATTCCACATCTCTACAATGCCAACCCCATCAGCGGGACGTGCATTGCGTATAGCAATATCCATTTATGCTTTGATCTTCAGCACATCAAGCGCATCGTCTGCGCCAAAGTTTGCGGCATAGCGTGCGATGAATTCCTCTTTGCGGAACGTGTGTGATGACGTGCCCACATGCTCCAATGCAGATGCACCGCAGACGGCGGCGACGCGACCACACTGCGCCCAATCTAGCCCGGCGGCGAGTGCGGCGAAGAAGCCACCGCGGAAGGCATCTCCCGCTCCGGTTGGATCCACCACATCATCAACTTTTGCGGTTGGAATCTCGAGTGGTTCGGCATCTTCTAGATAGATAATGCTGCCCTTTTCGCCGTGGGTGACGATTACATTTTTCACTTTGCTGCGAAGGGCATCGATATCCCAGCCTGTCTTCTTTTCGATGACAGCGATTTCATAGTCGTTGGCAAAGAGATAGGTTGCGCCTGGAATACTCTGCTGCAATTCTTCGCCACCGAGGAAAGCCACTTGCTGGCTGGGATCGTAGGCAAAAGGAATGTTGAGCGTGCGACACTCTTCGGCGTAGTTGATCATGGCTACCGGATCATTTGGGCTGATGATCACAAGATCCTCGCCATCCAGCCCGCGATCTTTTAGGCTGTAGTTGCGCGCTTGGGCCATTGCGCCCGTGTAGAAATTGGCGATCTGGTTCTGCTCTTGATCTGTGCTGACAAAGAAGCTAGCGGTAAAGTCATCTTCAATCTCGATAATGTGATCAACTGCGATGTCGTTCTCGACAAGCCAGCGTTTGTAGTCGCCAAAGTCTTGACCGACTGTGCCAAAGAGGATCGGCTCGCCACCAAGCAGACGCAGCGTGTACGCGATGTTGGCCGCCACACCGCCCCGCTCGCGCTTCATGGAATCTACCAAAAAGCTGAGGCTAAGATTTTCGAGCTTTTCGGGGATGATTTGTTCGCGGAACTTCCCTGAAAAGGTCATAAGATAGTCGTAGGCTATGGAGCCTGTTAGTACGGTTGACAATTTGTAATGTCCCTATGTGTTTGTGAAAATTAATTACGACAGAAAATAAAGACTGACAAGGTGAAACTGCTGACAAGATGATAAAAACTGATAAGGTGAAATAACCAATCTATTTACTTCTGCCTATTCAGGATGAATATCCATAATATTGTACAGTCTTGGTCATGACAAGATGACCAGCAGCATCCAAATGGCGCAGGCTGAGTTTGGACAAAGCCCAGTGGTCGAAGCCTAAGCGGACATGTGCAAGGCCTTCACCCTCTCAGTTTTTCTGCCATTCGATAATGCTTTTTGGCAATTCTTGCTTTGCCATTCGATCCAGCAGTGCGTTCGGATCGCTTTCTGCAATTAAAAGTTCTCGATGTGTTGCCCGCACAAATCCAGCGGCAACCATCGAGTCGACCATTACCAGCAACGGGTTGAAATAACCATTTATATTGAGCAACCCAAGTGGTTTACGCTGGATGCCAAGCTGCGTCCACGTCAACATTTCGAAGAGCTCATCCAGCGTGCCATATCCGCCCGGCATGGTAATAAACCCGTCCGATTCTTCGGCCATAATCTCTTTACGTTCGAGCATGGTGTCGCACAGAACCAGCGTGCCGATTGATTCGCCCGTGATCTCTTTAACGACCAACGATCTCGGGATGACGCTCAGGATGTCGCCCCCGCTTTCTTCAGTTGCCCGCGCCAAGGAACCCATCAACCCAACGCTGCCGCCACCGTAAACTAAACGCAGATTTTGTGCTGCTAACGTCTTGCCCATTATGGCGGCGCTTTCCATATAGATCGGTTCGCTGCCCGGGCTTGCGCCACAGAAGACGCCGATGGATTTAAATTGTGACATGGTCAACCTCGCTCTAAGCGATTCTGTTCCACGCGAGCGTCAGCTTTCTCTTTTGCCTTGCGTAGACTCTCTGTAAATGGCGGATAGCAGATTCCTTCTTCTGTCACGATGCCGGTAATGTAGCGATAGGGCGTCACGTCGAATGCTGGGTTATAGATCGGCACATCCGCTGGCGCAATCTCGCGCAGACCAATTTGACTCACCTCTTCGGCGGGTCGCTCCTCGATGGGAATTTCGTCGCCCGTAGTCAAGTTGAGATCAACGGTGCTGGTTGGTACCACAGCGTAGACGGGAATTCCATTTTCTTTGGCGCAAACGGCTAGATTATAGGTGCCAATCTTGTTGCAGACGTCGCCGTTAGCCGCGGTGCGATCCGATCCAAAGATCACAACGTCAACTTGGCCCGTGCGCATGAGATGGCCTGACGCGCTATCGACAATCAGGTGCATGGAAATCTCGGCGCGCATGAGTTCCCATGCGGTTAAGCGGGCACCCTGCAAGCGAGGCCGCGTCTCATCTACCCAAACGTGGATGTTTTTCCCCTGTTCGTGGCACGCATAAATAACGCCGATTGCGGTGCCAAAATCGACGGTTGCCAACGCGCCAGTGTTGCAGTGATGCAGCAGATTGGCCCCATGTGGGATCACCTCCGCGCCGTGATAGCCCATGCGTCGATTGCTCTCGACATCTTCATCAGCCAATGCTTCGGCTTCGGCTAGCAGCGCGCAACGGATCTCATCAAGCTCGTCCGACTCTAGATTGTCTGACACTATATCGTCCAGCATTATGTTTGTCGCCACATCGAGCAGACGAGCGGTTGCCCAACTCAGGTTGACAGCAGTGGGGCGGGCGGCATCGAGTACGCTTTTGGCTGTACGCAGATCGTGGAGCAATTCATCCCGATTGGTTGCGCTACTGTTGTGTGCCGCAAGCGCCATGGCATAGGCACCGGTTGCGCCAATTGCCGGGGCACCACGCACGTACATTTCGGTGATGCTGTTTGCTATTGCATCCACATCGTCAAATTCGGCAATTACAAATTCGGCAGGAAGCAAACGCTGATCGATTAGCTTAACTTTATTCTCTTCCCAAAAAACTGATCGCATCTGACGGTCCATTTGCTGGCGGTTAAGTTGGCCCAATAAAAAATCCCCCTGGAAAATTCCAGAGGGACGCAAAATCGTAACAAAGTATGTTGGCCTTTTTCTACTTGACCGCAACCTGCTTATTTGCCCTGGAGTTCCAAAAAATATGTCTTTCGTAGGTGCGGTCTAGGTAACCCTTTTCCGCTTGACATATATTTGGCAACCGAAAACCGGGACTCCAGCGGGTTGCAGGTGCGCTTTTCCGCACCATTCATAACAATCGGCAACGATATCACAAATGGATGGTTGCTGTCAAGGATCTAAAATTAAAAAATTATAACAAAGTGCAAACAGGCACCTTATTTTTCTGGAATGGCCTTAATAAAGATGTGAAAGATATTGAGAATCGGCGGCGTCTATTTATGCAGCACGATATAGTGGCAAGCAAAATAGTAGCAAGTAAGGATTACGCAGCCGAATGTCACTATACGTTACCGTTGTATCTGTTTTTATGCAGTACCCGCAATGACAGCACACTTTTGTTCATACACAAATGGTCGATTTATTTGGATGAATAGGACTGCTGTCTACTCTCTCACACTATTCTTAAGGAGCAAGTAAAATGTCATCGTTTGATTTCAAACACGGCACCACCAATGCCAAATCGAGTGGCGCGCTGGAGGCCATCGACGTAGCCGATCCATTTGGCTATATGTTTCCAGATTTGGCACGTGATCCCCAAGCGCTCTTGCCAGTTAGTGACGGTACAATTGATGCGCTTACCGCGTTGTCCGAAGCATTGATTGAAAATACGGATTCCCCTGACCGTAATTCGAAGATTCCACCAGTTTACACCTATTGGGGACAGTTTATCGACCATGATATTACAGCCACTAATAGCGAACTGAATGAAGATATTCTGGACGAAACATTTAGTCCACAAGATCCAGACAAAGTTGTGGCCAAGGTTACAAACAGGCGGCGCGCCATTCTTGATTTGGATAGCGTCTACGGTGATGGGCCAAATGGTGAGGCTGCCCACTTTTATGACGGACCTCGTCTAAAGGTTGGCATCACAACTGATACAGGTGTTGGCTCTGTGCCGAATCCACACCTTGGCAACAACCGGGACCTGCCGCGTGACGCCAATGGGAAGGCCATTATCGGCGATAGCCGCAATGACGAAAACACGATTATTGCACAGTTCCATACGGCTTTCCTAAAGTTTCATAACTCTGTTGCCAATCGACTCGAATCGACTGGTTCGCAGCCCGAAAATCTTTTTGAGCACGCACGGGAGATTACGCGCTGCACCTATCAATGGCTTGTGGTCAACGACTATCTAAAAACGATTACCTTGCCCGGCACAGTCGACAAAATGCTTTACTGTGGAAAAAAATATTACGATCCACCTGCGGATAATGTGTTTATGCCGTTTGAATTCTCGGTTGCTGCGTTCCGTTTTGGTCACAGCATGGTGCGGACCGACTATGATTTTAACGAGAATTTTGGCTTAGAAGCTGGGCTTATTCCGTCTGCACCATTTGACTTCCTTTTCCAGTTTACTGGCGGCGGCGGATTAGGGGGCAGCCCAACATTGCCCAATAACTGGATTATTGATTGGCAGCGATTTATCGACAAAGGCAGTTCGCACATGGATCGCTTTGCTCGTAAGGTTGATACACGCTTGGCAAAATTCTTGGCTGAGTTGGTCAATGACGAGAAGAAGCTTGAAGAAGAACGAACAGCTATGGGTATGCCAATCTCTGAGCTCCAGCGTAAGATTGTGGTGCATCTTGCTCGGCGTAATCTGCTGCGCGGCTATCTGATGAGCATCCCCACGGGGCAGATGGTGGCGGATAAGATGGGTGTGCCAAAGCTTCGCCCCGACCAAATCCTGCAAGACAATCCCGCTGGCGTGAATGATGCGCTGCGAGCGGGTGGTTTTGAGACGAAGACGCCACTTTGGTATTACATTCTGAAAGAAGCGGAGATTCAGGCAAATGGGGAGTCTCTTGGCGAAGTAGGCAGCCGCATCGTTGCATCGACCATCATTGGGTTGTTGCAGAAAGATCCGCTGTCGTATCTAAATCTGAAGTGGAATCCATCGCTTGGTGTCGCCATGGAAAATAATGAACCAATTACAACAATCGGTGATTTCCTCAACTTTGCTGGCGTGCTTCATCAGTCACCTTCGCAGGTTCCGGATAAGCCCGAACCGGTTTATGCTTAATTACTGGTTGTTCAACCAGATCTTATGTAGTTGATAGAGTGCAACGCACTGTTCAGAGAATTGTTCAAACCAGAATCCACTGGCGAACAGTGCGTCGCACTCTAAATAGAGGTTCGACCATAATTAATGATAGTTTTATAGATAATCACCAAACCCAACAAGCTTGCAAGTCGGCTGCATCGAACAGTATAATTGTTGGATGCAGACAACCGATGACCCCAAATTTGTAAAAGGGCTTCAGCTATGCCAACACTTCTATACCGAGTGTGTGCAACCCCTTTTAGCCGCCCACTTCCCTAACGTACCCTACTCTGCCGCGCGCATCGGTCATGGATCCGACGTGCTCGGTTTTGATACACCCCAATCGATGGATCATGATTGGGGCCCAAAGTTGAATCTCTTTCTGCGCGACGAAGATCTGGCAACGTTGCAGTCAGAAATTGATTGGTGCCTGCGCGAAAATTTGCCCTACACAATTCGTGGCTTTACCACAAACTTTGGGCATCACGACGATGGCACAGCCAACTGGGCGTACATCGAGGAAGGACCGATTAATCACGGCGTTTCGTTTCATTCGGTCAAGGGCTACTGTGGCGAACAGCTCAATCTTGATCCGGCCCAAGCGCTGCGCCCCGTTGATTGGCTGACGCTCCCCTCGCAGATTTTGCGCACAATGACGGCTGGTCGCGTTTACCATGATGGGCTGGGCCAGTTGGAACCATTGCGCGTCAAGCTGGCCTACTATCCGTACAATGTTTGGCTCTACCTGCTGGCCTGTCAGTGGCGACGGATCTCGCAAGAGGAGCATTTTATGGGCCGCTGTGGTCAGGTGGGCGATGAGCTCGGCTCGCGCATGGTGGCGCAGCGGCTGGTAATGGATCTGATGAACCTCTGCTTTTTGATGGCGCGCGAATATGCCCCCTACATTAAATGGTTTGGCACGGCATTTGCCCAACTTCCGTGCGCCCCTAAATTAACGCCTCTGTTCGACCAGATTCTTAACGCCAAGAGATGGACAGAACGTGAACCACCCATAATGGAAGCCTACTCCACCGTTGCACAAATCCATAATGAACTTATCCTAACCGAACCACTCTCAACCGAAACTGTTTCCTTCTATGGACGTCCGTTCCAAGTAATTTTTGGCGACCATTTTGCGGACGCGCTCTATGCCGAAATTATAGATAAAGCAGTGCTGGCGCTGCCCAAAAATATCGGCAGCATAGATCAATTTGTTGATTCGACCGACGTACTTTCATATCCATCGCAACGGGTTCGGTTGCGCGGCATGTATGGGTAATTGGTGGAAGACCCCGGACTTTTATGCAGATTGACACGGTTGATCGCCCCGATTACAATAACCCAAATACAAAAATGATTTTTTACAGTGGACTCAATCATAGACAATATCCCAAAAACAGAATGAGGAGCAGAGGATGAAACTGATTACCTATTGCTACAAAGATGGCGCGCCGCAGCTTGGTGCAATCAAAGACGAGCATATAGTCAACTTGGCGGCAAATTCTGGCGGCAAAATTCCAAACGACATGCGTACCTTTTTAGCCATGGGCGACGCGGGCATGGATCTTGCTCGCTCGACCGTTGATGATGCAATGGGGAGCGTGGCGCTCGACCAAGTGAAGCTGCTGGCCCCGATTACAAACCCGACAAAAGTCTTGGCAATCGGTCTCAATTACATGGATCACGTGCGCGAAACCGGGATAGACGTGCCCAAACTGGCAACCATGTTTTGCAAATTCCCGTCATCCATTATCGGTCCGGGCGATGCGATTATGTGGCGCGAAGATGTGACTGCTCAAGTTGACTATGAGGCCGAGCTAGCCTTTGTAATTGGCAAAACCGCGCGCTACGTTCCGGAAGCGGATGCCTTTGACTATATTGCTGGCTATATGAATTGCCACGACGTCAGCGCGCGTGACCTGCAAATGGCCCCCGGCGATCAGTGGATCCGCGGCAAGTCGCTGGACACCTTCTGCCCGCTTGGCCCATTCCTCGCCACAAAAGATGAAATCGCGGATCCGCACAACCTTTCGATCACGTGTACGCTCAATGGCGAAACCATGCAGAATTCCAACACAAAAGAGCTTATCTTTAAGATCCCGTACCTGATTGAATATCTGAGCAAAGCTTTTACGCTGCTGCCGGGCGACGTGGTCATCACGGGGACACCCGATGGCGTGGGCGCATTCCGAAAACCACCAATCTGGCTCAAAGATGGGGACTCGGTGACGGTCGAAGTCGAGGGGCTGGGGCAATTGACAAACCCATGTGTGATTGAAAAATAATCATGGCAAAACAAACATTTCTGATTACGGGGTCAATGGGCTGTATTGGTGCTTGGGTGCTGCGTAACTTGGTCACCGAGATGAATTCTGGTGGCGATGTGAAGATCGTCGCCACCGATCTCGCTATGGATCCGGTGCGGCCTACTCTGCTGCTTTCCGACGATGAGCTGGCTCAAATTCAGTGGGAAAAGCTGGACGTCACGGATCTAAAGGCTGTTCGGGGGCTTGTGGATAAATATGGCGTTACCCATCTGATTCATCTCGCCGGATTGCAAGTACCTTTCTGCCGCGCCAATCCATCGTTGGGAGCACATGTAAATGTGGTAGGCACAGTCAATCTCTTTGAAGCCGCACGTCACGCTGGCATCAAAAGTGTTTCCTATGCGAGTTCGTTGGCCGTGCTCGGATCGACTGACAAATATCCGGAACAGCCCGTTGTGGACAATGTGCCGCTACTGCCCGAAACGCTCTATGGTGTCTATAAAGTGGCAAACGAAGGGACTGCCAAACTTTACTGGCAGGACTGGGGGGTGGGCAGCGTTGGGCTGCGCCCCTATATTGTCTACGGCGTGGGGCGCGATCAGGGCATGACGTCGGACATTGCCAAAGCGATTCTGGCTGCAACCGTAGGCAAGCCCTTCCACATTCGCTTTGATGGGCAGGTCGCACTGCAACACGCCAATGATGTAGCACAGATGTTTATTGCCTGCGCACGTGCGGGTCATCAAGGCGCGGCTGCGTGCAACCTGCGCAATGATGTGGTAGCGGTGTCGACCTTTGTCAAGATGCTAAGCGATAGTCAGCCAAATGCTGCAATCACAATTGAGGAAAACAACCCGCTGCCTTTTCCCGCCAATTTAGACGATAGCGGGTTGCGATCCGTGCTGGGCGAGCTTCCGCATACGCCGTTACCGGATGCAATTGTTCAGGATATGCGCCAGTTTGAGGCTCTGCTGGCGAAGGGCCAAATCAATTTGGCGCAGTTGGGCAGTTAAGCGAAATTAAAAAATAGGGCACAAATTGTAGGGGCACGCTATAGCGTGCCCCTACAATTTGTCACCCATAATTTGGAGCAATTAGCAACATAAGGAAACAATGAAAGCTGGCGACAAAATTATTCTGCGTGCCTACAAATCCGACGGCACCTGCTACCGTTGGCATGACTCATATGTAGAGAAAATTCAAGAAAATTGCGTCATCATTGTTGGCGGGCCGGGTCGCCGAATCCATCAACCCGATGGTGGCTTCGTTGCAGAGTATACGATCCGCTCTTACCTATGGCTAGACAAACCGATCTCGCTGCTGGAGTTGTTTGACGAAGCGGGCGAATTGCTCGAACTGTATGCCAATATCAACAGCCCCGTTGTGGTCGCTGAAAACGAAGTTTCGTACACCGACTATGAGCTTGATGTCGTACTAAAGCCAGGTCACTCGGCAGTCATTGTGGATGAAGATGAGTTTGATGATGCAATCGTTAAATTTGGCTACTCTAAAGCGTTTCAGCAACAATGTTATCAAGTAGCACTGGATGCGGTCGATCTGGTAGAGGGTTGGTCCGCAGGCATGATGCCAAAGATAGATGTGTATCAGTAGGCCCGAACTAAAAAAATTAAATAAAAAAGTAAGCGAAATCAGATGGAGAAAATTGAAATGAACTTTGCTGAATTTAAACACTCAATGATCAACGCCCAGCCACCGGCTGATCTCAGCACCGCACTCAATGCATTGTGGTATGCGGGTAAAAATGATTGGGACAAAGCGCATGACTATTGTCAGCAAGAAGAAGGCCAGCACGAGAGTGACTGGGTTCATGCGTACTTGCATCGCGAAGAGGGCGACCTACCCAACGCTGGCTATTGGTATCGACGCGCTGAGCGGGAGATGCCCGAGAATTCGTTAAAAGAGGAGTGGGCAGAGATTGTTACTGAGTTACTTAATCAACAGTAATCCTCACCTGAATTTGTTAACAATTGAATAGCGGTAGTGTTGGTTGAGTGCGGTTGTGTCAAATATTCTGTGTACATGACTCTGTATAATTAAGCAATATAACGCCATTTACAAACAATTTGTGAACAGTCTCTTTCTACGTATAAAAAATCGCTAGCTCGCTCACCGTGATCCCTTCTTTTTCGAGTAGCTTACGCATCTTTGCCTTGGCGCGATAGGCATTAATATAGAGCGCATTAGGCGTAATGCCCAACTCTTCTGCCACGTCTGCAACCCGCTCGCCGTTGGCAAAACAGCGCAATAAAATCGCACGTTGCTGCGTCGATAGCTGATCCAGTAGTCGATTTAGCGTCTCGCCAATTTCTTCGATTTCAACTGTAGTTTGTGGGGCCATCGTTTCTTCATCTACTACCCACGCAATCTGTAATCCATCGTTTGGCATATACTGCTTCTGCCAGTAAGATTTGCGTAACTCACTGGCAATCAGGTTGGAGAGCACTTGCGCTGCCCACGATGTAAAGCGCCCCAAACCACTATATTTGTCCAGTAGCGCATACTTATCTTTGACCAATTTAAGCATAAAACTTTGGACAAAATCCTTTGTAAGCTCAACAATCTCTTCAACCTTATAGCTATTTAAGCGTTGAATATCATTGATGCGTTTTTGTATATAGTTGTACCCAACAACATACAAATAATTGGATAGCTCCTCATGTGCCTTCTGCTGAACCATTGGTGCTGTGCTGTTTGACAAATCGTTGACCCACATCTCGTTCGAACGCTGTGACTGGTGCGACTTCCTCTCTACTTGTTTTTTACTCACCCCCTCTTTCAAAATCAATCGTTCAACTTTTTGTTGTTTGACTACTTTCTTCTGTTCAATCACCTCTTGTATAGGCATTGTGGACAGAGTATTTGACCGTGCCGAAATGACAGGCGGGTGAGCAACCGCTGATGTTAATACGGGAATCAACTTGTTTTTAGTTGCTCCACTAGTTGAGCCGGTAACTGCTCCAACGGTAAATGCATGTAGATAATCGGTCTGAATCTGCATGGTTATAATGTAGGGAGCGTTTGTCACTACTTGGTTGGGCTGTGGGTGTAAGTTGTTCATGATATTTGTTTCCTTATGAACTATACTCCTTGGTGATTTAGGTACTTTTACTATAGTTCGTACCCTAATGTGCAACTATTGTCTACTGCACTTTGCGACTGTGATCTAGCGCACAGTCGCGTAGTGTGTGATCTTAGGTCCTCGGGCGTTCTCGCTATTTACTTCTCGCTATTTACAAAGTCGTCGTTGTTGTATAAAGTCGTCGTTGTTGTATAGAATGGCAGCACTTCACACAAGGAGAATCTTTTCACCAACCCAAAGGAAAATTATGGCACACAAAAAGAAGAAGAAAAAAGTTAAAAATAACAAACAGCGAGCGCAGCGCCAGCAGAAAAAGCAACAGCGACGAGCAAAACGCACTGGCGAATATACACCTGCAAATGCAGCGAGAGAAAGTGGCAATAGCAATGAGATCGTCGAAGACGCTCTAGCTCTTTTCCCCCATAAGGGTACGGGTAATCCCAATCCAGAAGCCGTGCTGGAATATCTATTTTTTCAAGCAGCGGATACCGCTCATTTGATCAGCGAGCGTGAATTTGACGATGTTGGCTTTGACCCGCTGCGAACGCCTGAGTTATTCGCCGAAGCCAGCGAGAAGCTAAGCCTTGGCGATATGGAGTCTAAAAGCGAGGAAGAACAGTCTGACACATTCATTTCTATTCTTGATGAAATAATGGATGATCTGCTAGCTGACGGCACGGACGAAGAGATTCTTAATGCCGCTGATTCGCTTCGCATTCGCCTGAAAAAGTCAAAGCGCCGCCGCGAAGATGTGACGCGCCTAGCCGCATTACACATGTTGCTTACTTCCGAAAACGACGACAAACCGGATTCTGCATGGTCAGTAATGGGGCTAGTGCAGGCAATGGTTCAACGCTCAATTGGAGTCGGCATTGAAATTATGGATGTTATGAGCGAGCTTCCTGGCGATCCCGAAATGTTTAAGCGGCTAATGGACGATTCTGACTCTCTGTTCAATGACGAGGGTCCGTTCCAGAAAATTGTCAGTCGAATTGAGAAATCTCCACTTCTAGAGCGTTTTATGACTAATAAACAAGATGATATTTGGGAAGAAGGGTTAGATGCGTTATATGCAGGGCAACTAGTGTTGAATATATATGAAGAAGACGAACTGAATAGGGCGGAGAGAATCTTCCGTAGCGCTCAGTTCGATGTCTTTAAGCAGATGGGCTTTGAGCCAAAACTGGATGTTGATTCTGAACTGGATGATGAAACAGAGCGCAAGTTTGACCTTTTCTTGGATGGGATTGATACTGACAAGGCACTGAAGAAAGCTGCTCAAACCTTCATACCGCAATTTATTGTCTTAGCCCAAAATACCTTTCGCACAGAGGATCGTAGCGCGAAACTTCTATCGCAACTTGAGCGCCTAACTACAGAGCATATTTCTGCCAAATCAGGCTGGGGCACATTTTTGCTGCAGGCCAAAGATCTCCTTGATGATGAACCGGATGAATTTTTTGACTCTGGCTTTGCTTTGCGGGCGATAATGGGTGAACTTAAACCAATGGTTACCAAAGATAGCGCAGATGATGATTTGGCTGACTAGCAGGCTGTTGGGGGAAAATTTTTCTGTACTCAGATTTCTCAGATTGACTCAGATTCAGTCACAGGATGGCCGAGAAATGGGACGATCATGATCCCAATTTTAAAAATCTGAGTGTACCTGTGTTTATCTGGCATGGTTCATTTGATTGAAGAATATATGAACAAATCACACCTGAGAATGAGTCAGATGTTGACGCAGCAGACGCTACGAACGCAGCCGCTTCGTGAGCAGTTCCCACGCGTTTTTGAGCGCACCCGACTCGGCTTTTTTAACTGAAACTTGCGCGTAGCGTGTGCGCACAAATGCCTTGGTCAACGTGTGGATCGCCCGATCCGCACCATCTGCAAATGCATCAGATACCTCTTGAGAATTTAGCTCTACGACAGGGCTAGATTCTTCTTTTTCTAAAGCGTTGCGTTCTATCTTATCGCCTTCGACTCTATTATTTTTGATCTCCTCGCGCGTAAGCAATTGACTTTGTATTGATTTCTCCTCCAGCGTTTGCACCAATCGCGGCGCGTATTGTAACGGTGTCTCGCCCGAATGACGCCCTATCCCTGCTTTCTCTGCCTGGTCGAGCATGTTTAGGTAGAAGTAACGCACCTGCTGATCGGGCACCAAATCCTGCCAGCGGGTGCGGCCCGTTAAGCGACTCAATAATGAGCGCCCCGACTTTTCGGCCTTGCCCTCACTACCCGCATCTGCTTGGCGGTTTTGCTGCCATGTCTGATACGACTCAAGTAACTCGCGCCACCGTATCCGCAGCATGGACCAAAATTGGCGCAACCAATTGAGATTACTGCCCCGTCCACTAAAGTAGATGTAGACCGCATACCCCAGCAACAAGGCCATTAACAGCCAGAAGATCGAGCCCCCTAGCCATGGCGGAAACCCTGCATCTTCTGGCCGCATCTCCATCTGTGGTGGCACAATGGGCGCGGTGTTTTCTACAGCTTGCGGTATCTCTTCTTGTGGCTCACCGCCGAAAAGCGCCACAATTAAAAGAAAAATTGCGAGAAAAACCTGCATGATGAATGTGGCAGCCAGAAACACATACTGGATGATGGATGAAATGATGATCGACAGGTAGAAGGTGTCGCCAAAGGGCAGAAGCGTTGCGAGGATGCCCACACTCAAAATAAGTAATGTGGTATAGATGGGCCAGTTGCGCAGAATGGTGGCGCTGCTTGGAATTCTCTCTAGCGTCCAGCGGGCGCGCAACACCGCTAGTTGGCCTTGGCTAAGTAAAATGAGACCCGTCAGCATGTAGATGACGACCGCGCTGATGACGGCTGGATCGATATTTTGGCGACCTAGCGCGAAGAAGCCATTTTCGGCTGGGGCAAGCTGTGTCCCCGCTGCCATAATTACCATAAAGAGCGCGCCAAGGAGCCACTTATTTGTGAATGAGCGCAGCACGCCTCGTCTGTCGGTATAATTTGGCGGTGTCGGATCATCGCTGCTGCGACCCGTGCGCTGGCGTGCCGCGTAAAGTTCATCGGCCTGTAGACCCATTTTGAGGAAATCGCTCGTCATTGCCGACGCCATCATCCAACCGAGGGCCACAATAATTGTGATCACGACAAAGGGTGCGTCGAATAATGAATCGATGGGGCGAGTGAGGATCTGGTTAAACGTCGGCCAGTTGCCAACCGTTGCCCACGATGTGAGCCGGACTAGCAGCAACAGCAGCAGGATTTCAGCAGAGCGGATCCCCGTTCCGCGGCGCATCCGCTGCCCCGGCTGTGCCAATAGTGTGGTCGATGCGCAGCCGATCAGTGCGCCAGCAATCCCAAGAAAGATCATCACGCTGGTGAACGGTACCGGAATGCCAGAAACCGCGTAGCGCATAAAGGCGAGAACCGCGACGATTATGCACGCGATCATAATAGCGATGAGTGCGGGGCGCAAAATCGAGTTGGCCCACGGCCGATCGTAGTGGATTTGCTGATCTGGAGCAGCAGTTTCTGCGCTTTCGTTTGTTGGGTCAGTTGATAAATTTTGCATGTTTTGGCGAAGTTAGCGCAAGATTCTTACCGGAGTAAACACAAAATGGCAAATACCATATCATCAACCCCTATCTTCTGGTTGTCTGCAAGTGTAAAGCAAGCATCCGAAGAGACACCCAATTGAAGGAAGTTGTATGGTCATAACTCGTGTGCGACGCTCTGGTTTGCAATTTTAGGGATGCTAACTCTTGCGGAGATCACTGCGACGCACACTTTCTAGCAGAACCGATGGAACTAGCGTGCGCGCAGATGAGACTTGCGTGCGTCGCATTGACCAAGGAGTGAGCCGAATGCCCAAGATTGTTTGGTCAATGCGGCGCAGGTCAAAGCGGCGCACGCGGGTTGTATCCAGCTGCATATACCTTCAAATGCTTGACGTTGCACCTACCATTATTCAACCGTATCGAGCGCAGCGTGCAGATCCTTCTCCCAGATTGTGCGGTAGACGTGGATGCCAAGCTGCTTACTTTGGGCCTTGCGATGAAGAAAATT
>Ga0209303_1000776_pt1 | contig 23160 bp, 18 predicted proteins | sample SidtaG_3_FD_187449 | JGI IMG/M metagenome (GOLD analysis project Ga0209303, IMG submission 187449) | Marine algal microbial communities from Sidmouth, United Kingdom - Sidmouth_Asex1 metaG (SPAdes) (version 2) | ecosystem: Host-associated > Algae > Red algae > Unclassified | place: Sidmouth... | reverse complement strand
AACGGTTCCGGACGCCGGTGCGCCTCCGATTCCGGCCTGCTGGCACACCAGGTCGGCCAGTCGCACGATGGCCAGCAGCGGCTGATCGGCGACCAGTGCCTCGTCGTCAAGCTGCTGCTGCACGTCTCGATACAGCGCCGGAACATTCCAGAGCTGCAGGATCTGTGCTCCGTGCTCGCGGTTGAGCCGGGACAGGACCGCATCGATGGAGGGGGCATCGGGCACCTCGCCATCGTCTCGGGAAAGCTGCTCGACGATGCGCAGCAGCGAAAGCTTGCCCACGTCGTGCAGGAGCCCGGCCACGAAGGCCTCGTCCCCGAGCACCGGGTGGCCGGCGCGCAGCGCCAGCCAGCGAGCGCCGATCGAGACCGACGAGGCATGCTGCCAAAGCGCTGCCAGTCGCGGGCGGAACGGTCCGGCGGATGCGCTGTACAACCGCTTCTGAGACACCGAGAACACGATCGAGGCGATCTGGCGAACGCCCAGGCGCACGCAGGCGTTGCGCAACGTGCGGACTTCGGTCAACCCGGAAAAGAAGCTGGAATTCGCCATGCGCAGCACCTCGGACACCAGCGTCACGTCCTGCTCGAGCAACTTGCAGATGCCCTGCGCGTCCAGTCGGTTTTCGCGCGCCTCGCGGTGGATGTCGATGGCGACCCGATCGAATACCGGCAGTTCCACATCGCCGACTTCCAGCCGATGCCGAATCCGTTCGATCAAGGCGTTGTGTGAGTTCATCGTGGCATCCGGATCCGAGGTCGGTGGCGGGGCGGCCACGCGCGGCCTGTCCTGGGATTCGCCGAACGGGAAACGAACCTATCCCGGCCTTCAGATCGGTTAACGGGTCGTCGGCGACACCCTTGACCGCACAGAGCCACGTAACGGTTACCGGCGCAACCCGCGAGCCGGGTCGGATGAATCACCAGAGCCCGATACCGCGGCGTATCAGGTTCAGGCCCATCACCAGGAAAAAGACCAGCACGGTTCGCCTGAAGGTGGCGCCATCCAGGCGAGCGCGCAGCCGCTCGCCAAGCGCAAAGCCTGCCAGGGCCGGCACCACCAAACACAGGCCGAGCGTCGCCTGGGTGGCATCGAGCAGCCCGGTGGCCGCATGACTGATCGCCAGCACCACGCTGCCCAACGCCAGCAACAGACCGGTGGCACGCACGAAGGCATCCTTGTCCAGCCGGATCGAGGACAGGTAGACGACGATCGGAGGTGCCCAGATACCGGCCAGGCCGCCGATCGCACCGGCCGACACGCCGGCCGCCACCTGCGCCAGCGGATCGAATCGTGCGGAAAGTCGCGGCACCGTGCCCAGCAGCCCGCTGACGGCGAACAGCGTGATGGCGCTGCCCAGCGCCAGCGTGATCAGATCGGTGGGAACCCGCGCGGCCAGCAGCGAGACGACGCCGATGCCGATACCCATCGTGACACCCAGGAGCCGAAAGCGCCGCCAGGTGGCCCGCACGTCGCCGCTACGGTATATCTGCCAGCCGTTCAGCAGCACCATCGGCACGATGGCCAGCGCGATGGCGGTGCGCGTATCGCCGACCATGGCCATCAGGCTGACCGCCGCGGTCGGCAGGCCCAGCCCGATGGTGCCCTTGACCAGGCCTGCCAGCAGATAGACCGCGACCGCGCTCGCCAGAAAGCCGGTGGAGAATTCGAGGACCGGGTCCACCGTCATCGCCGCCGGGGGTGCATGCCGGCAAGCGTTGCCTCCTACAGGTCGAACACCACGCGCGCCGGGTCCTCGACCAGCTCCTTGATCGTCTTGAGGAAACCGACCGCGCCCTTGCCGTCGACGATGCGGTGATCGTAGGACAGCGCCACGTACATCATCGGGCGAATCACCACCTCGCCGTCGACCGCCATCGGCCGATCCTGCGTGGCGTGCATGCCCAGGATGGCGCTCTGCGGCGGGTTGAGGATCGGTGTGGACAGCAGGGAGCCGAACACGCCGCCGTTGGAGACCGTGAAGGTGCCACCGGTCATGTCGTCCATCGACAGCTTGCCGTCGCGCGCCTTGGCCGCGTAGCCGCCGATCGCCTTCTCGATATCGGCAAGGCTCAGGTATTCGGTGTTGCGCACCACCGGCACCACCAGCCCGCGTTCGCTGGACACCGCCACGCCGATATCGCAGTAACCGTGATAGACGACATCGTCGCCGTCGATCGAGGCGTTGATGTCCGGGTAGCGCTTGAGCGCCTCGGTGGCCGCCTTCATGAAGATCGACATGAAGCCGAGCTTCACGCCATGACTCTTCTCGAACAGGTCCTTGTACTGGCTCCTGAGCGCGATGAAGCCGGACATGTCGACCTCGTTGAACGTGGTCAGCATCGCGGTGTTCTGCGAGGCCTGCAACAGCCGCTCGGCAATGCGTGCGCGCAACCGCGTCATCGGCACGCGTCGTTCGCTGCGCTCGCCCTGCGGGCCGGTGCCGATGTCGCCGTCCGATCCGCCCTTCGCCGGCGCCTGCGCAGGCTCGGCCGCCGGTGTCGATCGGGCGGGCGCCTCCTGGCCCGGTTCCGGTGCGCGTTCGCCGGTGCCGCCGTAGCCGGAATCGGCGACGTGGCGCTGCACATCCTCCTTGATGATGCGACCGTTCTTGCCGCTGCCGGTGACGTCGGAAGCCTTCAGACCATGCTGCTCGAGCAACTTGCGGACCGCGGGGCTGGTCTGCGCCGCGACCCCGTCGTTCTTCGCGGGCTCGGCGACGGACTTGCCGGCGTCGGCGGACTTCTCGTCGGCAGACTTCCCGTCGGTGGATTTCTCGTCCGAGTCCGCGCTCCCGGACTTGCCTCCGGCCGCCTCGATGGTGCCGATCACCTGGTGCGCCTGCACGGTGGTGCCCTCGGGCTCGATGATCTTGCCCAGCACTCCGTCCTCGGCGGCCGGCACCTCCAGCACGACCTTGTCGGTCTCCACGTCGACCAGCACCTCGTCGCGCTTGACCGCGTCGCCTTCCTGCTTGTGCCAGGTGACGATCAGCGCATCGGCGATCGATTCGGGCAGGGTCGGGACCTTGATTTCACTGCTCATGCACGGCACTCACGGGCGTTCGTGGGGAGGGGGGTGACGGTGTCGGACGAGGCTCAGCGCCGACCGGCGCCGGCGACGATGCCGAGCGCTTCCTGCACCAGCTGCTTCTGCTCACGCAGGTGCTGGGCCATGTAGCCGCTGGCGGGAGAAGCCGACGGTGCGCGTCCGCAGAACTCCACGTCCTCGATGGCATCGGGCAGCACGCGCTCGATGCGATGACGGTTGGAGCGCCAGGCGCCCTGGTTACGCGGCTCCTCCTGGCACCAGACGATCGAGGTGGCCGAGGGGTAGCGTGCGATCGAGGCGGTGATCGCGTCGTACGGGAAGGGGTACAGCTGCTCGACCCGCACCAGCGCCACCGTGTCGATCTCGGCTTCGCGACGCGCTTCGAGCAGGTCGTAGTAGACCTTGCCGGCGCAGAACACGATGCGCTCCACCCGATCCGCATCGATGTCGTCGATCTCGTCGATCACCGGCTGGAACCGGCCATCGGCCAGCTCCTCCAGCGTGGACACCGCCAGCCGATGGCGCAGCAGGCTCTTGGGCGACAGCACGATCATCGGCCGGCGCATCGGGCGCAGCATCTGCCGGCGCAGCATGTGATAGCACTGCGCAGGCGTGGAGGGCATCAGCACCGACATGTTGTCCTCGGCGCACAGCTGCAGGAAACGCTCGAGCCGGGCCGAGGAGTGTTCCGGACCCTGCCCCTCGTAACCGTGCGGCAGCAACAGGGTCAGGCCGCACAGCCTGCCCCACTTCGTCTCCCCCGAACTGATGAACTGGTCGATCACCACCTGCGCCCCGTTGGCGAAATCGCCGAACTGCGCCTCCCAGATCACCAGCGTGTTCGGATCGGCCGTCGCGTAGCCGTACTCGAAGGCGAGCACCGCCTCTTCGGACAGCACCGAATCGATGACCAGGAAGTTGGCATCGGCCACCTCGCGCAGCGGTACGTGCGCGCCGCGCTGGTTCTGATTGTGCAGCACCGCATGGCGATGAGCGAAGGTGCCTCGCCCGGAATCCTGACCGGACAGGCGCACGTCGTAGCCTTCGTTGAGCAGCGTGGCGTAGCCCATCGTCTCGGCGAAGCCCCAGTCCAGCGGCAGGGCGCCGGCGGCCATCTTGCGCCGGTCCTGGACGATCTTGTTGACGCGCGAATGCAGCGCCAGGCCGTCCGGCATCTCGTTGAGCTTGTCGGCCAGGGCCTTGATGGTGCTCAGCGGCACCTTGGCCGGGTAGTCCACCCGCCAGTCGGTCTCGGTGTACTTGCTCCAGTCGATCTGCAGTTCCGGTGCCTCGCCCAGACCCTCGATCACGTCCGGTGCGACCGTCTCGCCGGCATCCAGCGCGGCCCGATAGGCATCGACCATCTTGTCGGGCTCGGACGACTCGAGCACGCCGGCCTCGACCAGGCGATCGGCGTAGAGCTTTCGGGTCGTGTCGGTGTTCTTGATGCTCTGGTACATGATCGGCTGCGTGACCGACGGCTCGTCGGTCTCGTTGTGACCGTGCCGGCGGTAGCAGACCATGTCGATGACCACGTCCTTCTTGAACGCCATCCGGAAGTCGAGCGCCACCTGGGTGACGAACAGCACCGCCTCCGGGTCGTCGCCGTTCACGTGGAAGATCGGCGCGTTGATCATCTTCGCCACATCGGTGGCGTACAGCGTGGAGCGGGCGTCCTTGGAATTGCTGGTCGTGAAGCCGATCTGGTTGTTGATGATGATGTGCACGGTGCCCTTGGTCGAGAAGCCGCGCGAATCCGCCATGTTGAAGGTCTCCATGACCACGCCCTGCCCGGCGAAGGCGGCGTCGCCGTGGATGGCGATCGGGATGACCCGGTCACCCTGCTTGTCGCCGTAGCGATCCTGGCGCGAGCGCACCGAGCCCTCGACCACCGGCGAGACGATCTCCAGGTGCGACGGGTTGAACGCCATCGACAGGTGCATGTGCCCGTCGGCGGTCCGGATGTCGGAGCTGAACCCCTGGTGGTACTTCACGTCCCCCGACGACAGGTTGGTCTGGCGCTTGCCCTCGAACTCCTCGAACAGCTCGGCCGGGTTCTTGCCCAGGATGTTGACCAGCACGTTCAGGCGGCCGCGGTGGGCCATGCCGATGACCATGTCGCGCGCGCCGGCGGCGCCGGCGCGGCGCACCAGCTCGCTCATGATCACGATCAGGCTCTCGCCGCCTTCGAGCGAGAAGCGCTTCTGGCCGACGTAGCGCGAGCCCAGGTGCCGCTCCATGCTCTCGGCCGCGGTGACCCGCTCCATCACCCAGCGCCGCGTCTCGGCATCGAGTTCGGGCGCGGAGGCCACGCTCTCGATGCGCTGCTGCAACCATTCCTTCTGCGGCGTGTAGTCGATGTACATGAACTCGTAGCCGATCGAGCCGCAGTAACACTTCTCCAGGTGCGCGATGATGTCCCTGAGCGAGGCGGCCTCGATGCCCTCCAGGCTCGGCGTCTGGAACACGGTGTCCAGGTCGGCCTCCGACAGGCCGTTCTCGTTCAGCCTGACCTCGCGCACCGCCGCATCGGTGGTCACGCCCAGCGGATCGGTCTTCGCCAGCTGGTGACCGCGCACCCGGTAGGCGTTGATCAACTGGGTGACGAAGATCTGCTTCAGCTCGGCCGGCGAACCGAGCGCTGCCGCGGCGGCCGGCGCCGCGGGGCCGCCGCGGCCGATCAATTGCCTGAACCGGTCCCGCACCACCGAATGAGGGACTTCGCGGGCGTTCTCCGCCACCATCGGCAGCGCCTGGAAGTAGTCGCGCCAGGCCGGATCGACCGAGTTCGGATCGGCCAGGAACTGCTCGTACTGCAGTTCCAGCCAGGCCGCGTTCGCGCCACCGAGGGCGGAGGACGCCTGATAGGCCTCCATCGACGGGGCATCGTGCAGGTCGTCGGGGCGTGCGTTCATCGCTCTGAACCGATTCAGGGTTTGGCCGGAAGGTGTGCCGGCATGCCGGCGATCACCACATCGGTGAATTCGTCGGTGTTGAGCGAGCCGCCCAGGTCGCGCGTGCTCTGGCCGTTCTCGATGGCCGCCAGCAACGACAGCCTGAGCGCATGGCCCAGGTCGTAGCGATCCACGTGATCGAGCAGCATGCCGAACGACAGCAGCACCGCTGCCGGGTTCGCAAGGTTCTTGCCAGCGATGTCCGGCGCGGTGCCGCCGGCCGGATCGAACATGGCGACATCGATCTGGTCGTTCTCGTCGAACGAGTAGTTGCCGCTCGAGCCCGTGCCCAGGCTGCCGACCAGCCCCGAAGCCATGTCGGACAGGAAATCACCGTATTCGTTGAGCACCAGCACCACCTCGTAGGCGGACGGGTCGAGGATGATCTTGGCCAGCAACGCGTCGAACAGCTCGACGTTGTGCTGAACGTCCGGGTAATCCTCGTGCACCTTGGCGACCACGTCCTCGAACAGCCCGTCGGTGACACGCTGGATGGTGTGCTTGGAGGACGAGGTGACCGAGTAGTGATGGTCGCCGTAGGTCAGCCCCTTCTTGCGGGCCAGCTCGAAGGCGAACCTGGCCGCCTGCGTGCACGGCTGGCGTTCGACCATGCGCAGCGACACCGCCGCATCCTTGCCGATCAGCTGCCCCGGATCGTCGTAGGTACCGCCGGTGGCGATGCGCACGATGTGCAGGTTCACGTTCTCCTTGAAATTGGAGTGGATGCCCTTGATCGCGATGGCCGGACGGTAGATGACGCTGAACCCCAGACGCCGACGGATCAGCGCGTTCGGGCTGACCGACCTGGTCACGGTGGGGTACTTCACCGCCAGCCGGGTCCGGCGCATCGAGGCTTCGGCCTCGTCGATGACGGCATCGCCGCGCGCCTCGCGGTTAGCCAGGCTCCAGTCGATCGGGTGCCACCGGAAATCGACCGGCAACGCATCGGCCACCGCGTGCACCGACTTGGCAAGCTCCGGTCCGATGCCGTCGCCCAGCAGTTCGGTGATGTCGATGGTGGTCAAGTGAGGCGGTTCTCGAGATCAGGCCGATCGCGGGGACCATACACCGATTGCCGCACGCTGCCCACCACCGCCCACCCTGGATTCAACACCACCCGGCGCGGTCCGGCTCGATGGTCAATCCGGCAAGGAGAATCGCTCGGGATTCGCCCAGAAGCGGGCATTCAACCAGTCGGGCGCTCGCTTGTAGTCGGCGAGCCGGTATTCGTACACCGCGTGCCGGACATCGCCCTCGTCGTCGACCAGCAACCGGCGAAAGCCGTGCGCGAAGAACCGGGTGGCCGGCAGCGGCGCGTGGCCCTCGGCATCGCGCTGCCAGACGATGACCCGGCCGGGAAATCGTCGGCAGGCGGTGCCCAGCCGACGCTCGGTGTCGTCGTCCGGCCGCGCATCGTCCAGCATCAGTACCGCGGTCGGCGCCGCGTCCGCGTGCTCCGGAGGCGGCCCGTCGGATCCTGCCGGATCGACCATCAGGACCTGGCAGCCGTCCGGGAGCGCCGCATGCACCGTTGCCGGCAGCGTCCCGGCGACCCACAGCCGCGCAGCGGCGCCCGCCTCGCCGACCAGCATCGCCGCGATGCGCTCGGACAACGCCACCGGCGCCCGGTCCGTTCCCGGCTCAGCCGTGGCTCTTCGCATAGGCCTTGCGCTGCTCGTCGGTCGCCTCGATCTGGTGCGCCGCCTTCCAGTCGGCGTACGGCATGCCGTAGACCCGCGTGCGCGCCTGCTCGTAGTCGATCGCGATGTCACGCTCGGCAGCCGCGCCGACGTAGTATTTGGACAGGCAGTTGCGGCAGAAGCCTGCCAGGTTCATCAGGTCGATGTTCTGCACGTCGGTGCGTTCGCGCAGATGCGCCACCAGCGTGCGGAAGGCGGCCGCCTCCAGCTCGGTACGGGTCTCGGGCGGCAGTGAATCGATCGCGGGAGTGTCGGACATCGTGATGGCTTCGGTTGGCAAGGACAGGGATACGACAGTATAAGGAGACGGATGACCGGCTTCCCCTTCCTCCAGCTTCTTGCCCTCGCCCTGCCCGCCGCGGCACTGCTCTACTGGTGGACCGGTGCACGTGCGCGCGAGCAGGCGGTCGAGCACGCGCGCCGTGCCTGTCGCCAGCGCAGCGTCCAGTTCCTCGACCAGAGCGTGGCCCTGTCGGCCCGGCGAGCGGTACGGCTACCGGGCGGGGCGTTGGGCCTGCGGCGTGAATTCACGTTCGAATTCACCACCCAGAGCGCGTTCCGCGACGACGGCCGGGTACTGATGCAGGGCCCGCGCCTGCTGCGGGTGGAGTTTCCGTACACCCGGGATGCGGACGGTGCCCGCGTTTACGAACATTGAACGCGCCGTGCATGACTAATCGGTGACCAAAGGGCACTAGACTTCGCCTTCATGAGCGACACCGATTTCGAGGCCTTCGCGGCCGACGCCCCGTGCCCCTGCGGCTCCGGCAATCCCTACGCACCCTGCTGTGGCCAATGGCTGGACGGGGACGATCGCCCGCCCGAGGCCGCCACGTTGATGCGGGCGCGCTACACCGCCCACGTGACCGGGGCGATGGACTTCATCGTCGCCACCCATCATCCGGCCACCCGCGGCGGGATCGACGTCGATGCCACGCGTCGCTGGGCGGCCGATTCGGACTGGCTGGGGCTGGAACTGCGCGGCACCGAGCTGGGCGGTCCCGACGATGATCAGGGCAAGGTCGAGTTCATCGCACGTTACCGGGACACCGCCCGGCGCCGTCACGCCCACCACGAGCGCGCCGTGTTCGAGAAGTATCATGGCCAATGGTATTTCCGGGATGCGGAAGTGCCCGAGGTCGGTCAGTTCACCCGCGACAGCCCCAAGCAGGGACGCAACGACCCGTGCGCCTGCGGCAGCGGCAAGAAGTTCAAGAAGTGCTGCGGACAGGCGGCCTGAGGGCGCCCCCGTACGCACATTCCGATCGCTCGATCGCTTGAGGCGCCACGAGCATCCCACCGACTGGAACCGACGCATGGCCGAGCAAACGACCGACTCCCCTCCGAGCGCCACCGCGCAGAAGACACCGACGCATCCCTGGCTGTCCTCCTACCCGGCCGGCATCTCGCCGACCATCGATGTGGCGCGCTACGACTCGGTGGTATCGATCTTCGAGGAATCGGCACAGCGGTTCGCCGACAAGCCGGCGTTCAGGAACTTCGGAAAGACCATCGACTACGCCGAACTGGACCGGCTGGCCCACGCCTTCGCCGCGTGGCTTCGCCACGATGCCGGCCTGCAGAAGGGCGACCGCATAGCGGTGATGATGCCGAACCTGCTGCAGTACCCGGTCGTGGTGTTCGGGGCCCTGCGGGCCGGCTGCGTGGTGGTCAACACCAATCCGCTGTACACCGAGCGGGAGCTGGAACACCAGCTGCGCGACTCGGGCGCCACCGCCATCGTGGTGGTCGAGGCGTTCGCCTCGGTGCTCGAGAAGGTCATCGCGCGCACCGACGTCAAGCACGTCGTGGTGGCCGCCTTCGGCGACCTGCTGGACTTTCCGAAGTCGCTCCTGGTGAACACCGTCGTGCGCCACGTGAAGAAGCTGGTACCGGCCTGGAACCTGCCCGGCTCGCACCGTTTCAACGACATCATCAAACAGGGCGGCACCCGGCCACGCGTCAGCACCCCGCTCGGCCATGACGACCTGGCCTTCCTGCAGTACACCGGCGGCACCACCGGCGTCGCCAAGGGGGCCATGCTGACCCATGGCAACATGACCGCGAACGTGCTGCAGGCCTCCGAATGGCTGTCGGTCGCCGACCTGGAGGAGGGCGAGGAGGTCATCGTGACGGCATTGCCGCTGTATCACATCTTCGCGCTGACCGCGAACTGCCTGACCTTCATGCGCCTGGGCGCGCTGAACCTGCTGATCAGCAACCCGCGCGACCTGCCGGCCTTCGTGAAGGACCTGTCGAAGACACCGTTCACGTGCATGACCGGCGTCAACACGCTGTTCAACGCCCTGCTGGCGCGCGAGGACTTCCAGGCATTGGACTTCTCGTCGCTCAAGCTCACGCTGGGCGGCGGAATGGCGGTCCAGGAAGCGGTCGCGAACCGCTGGAAGCAGGTCACCCACAATCCGCTGATCGAGGCGTACGGACTGACCGAAACGAGCCCGGCCGCCTGCATGAATCCGACTACCCTGACCGACTACAACGGCGCGATCGGCCTGCCGATCTCCTCCACCGAAGCGACGATTCGCGACGAACGGAACGATGACGTTCCGATGGGCGAGCCGGGCGAGCTGTGCATCCGCGGCCCGCAGGTCATGAAGGGTTACTGGCAACGCCCGGACGATACCGCCAAGACCATCGACGAGGACGGCTGGCTGCACACCGGAGACGTGGCGGTGATGGAGCCGTCCGGCTTCGTGCGCATCGTCGACCGATTGAAGGACATGATCCTGGTGTCGGGATTCAACGTGTATCCCAACGAGATCGAAGGCGTGATCGCGAACCTGGAGGGCGTGCTGGAGGTCGGGGTGATCGGCGTGCCGGACGAGCACTCGGGCGAGCTGGTGAAGGCGATCATCGTCAAGTCCGACCCTTCGCTGGACGAGGCGGCCGTCAAGGCGCACTGCAAGACGCAGCTGACCAACTACAAGCGACCGCGCTATGTGCAGTTCGTGGACGAGTTGCCGAAGACCAACGTGGGCAAGATCCTCAGGCGCGAACTGCGCGACCTGTAGGGTTCCCGACGACTCGACTACCGCATCCGGAATCCGCGCCGGGCCAGGAATTCGCGCATCCATGGCCTGGATTCCTTGCCCACCAGCGCCCGCATCGCCCCGCTCCAGTCACTGACCTTGGCGTTGCTGGCACGCTTGGCGTAGTAGTCGAGCAGCGTCTCGTCGTAGTTGGCCACATGCGCCGCCTGCGCCTCGGCCTGATAGCGCTCCTGCATCAGCACCGCGCCCAGCGGCAGGCGCGGCTTGACCTGCGGCTCCTGATCCGGATAGCCCAGGCACAGGCCGAATACCGGATAGACCTGTTCGGGCAGCTCGAGCAGGGCCGCCATCTCGCTCGGCGAGTTGCGGATGCCGCCGATGTAGCAGATGCCCAGGCCCAGCGATTCGGCCGCCACCACCGCGTTCTGCGCCGCCAGGGCGACATCGACGGTGGCGATGATGAAGTGCTCGGTCATGCCGGGTTCGAACTGCCCGCCGGCACGCACGCAGGCGTCGGCGGCCCGCTTCAGGTCGGCGCACCACACCAGGAACACGGGGGCGCTGGCCACGTAGGCCTGATTGCCGGCCAGTCGTGCCATCTCGGATCGCGTATCCGCATCGCGCACCTGGATGACGGTGGTCGCCTGCACGTTGCTGGAGGTGGCCGCGGCCTGGGCACAGGCGATCAGCGTGCGCACCGTGGCGTCATCGACCGCCCGGTCGCCGAATGCGCGGATGCTGCGATGCGTCAGCAACCGATCGATGGTGTCGTTGCGCGGCGAGCCGTCGCCGGTCGTCACCTCGGTGTCTTCGCGCCCGCCCCACTCGGACCAGGAGCCGTCGTACAAGGCATGGTGTCGGTGACCGATGCTCTCCAGCGCCAGGATCGCGATTGCCGCGGTGACGCCCGACCCGCAACTGGCGATGACCCGATCTTCCGGCCCGATGCCCACCGCCGCGATCAGACGCAGCAGTTGATCCGGATCGCGCAGCCCTCCCTCGTGCACCAGCTCGGCGTAGGGCAGGTTCACGGCCCCGGGCATGTGTCCCGAGCGCATGCCCTCTCGCGGTTCGGGCAAGCTGCCGGCGAACCGTTCGGCCGGACGCACGTCCAGCACCACCGCCGACTGGTCCGCCAGCGCATCGCGCACGTCGGCAAGGTCCGCCAACCGGGTGTCATCCACCCGAGGGGTGAACACGCTGGGCCGAGGCGCTGCGGGCTCCCCGGACTCCAGCGGCAAGCCGGCACGTTCCCAGGCCGGTAGGCCGCCGTCCAGGATGCGCACCTCGTCGGCGCCCAGCCAGCGGAAGTTCCACCACACCCGGGCGGCGGACATCAGACCCATGCCGTCCAGCACCACGATGCGATCCCCGTCGCCGATGCCCAGCGCGCCGACCGCGGCGGCGAAGGCCTCCGGCGTCGCCAGCGTGTGCGGCAGGCCCGAACCGGTGTCGGCGATCTTCTCGATGTCGAAGAAGACCGAACCGGGTACGCGCCGCTGCAGGTACTCGGCACGCCCATCGCGCCCGGTATCCGGCAGGTACCAGGAGGCGTCCACGACGCGCACGTCGGGCTCGTCCAGTTGCGCGGCCAGTTCCACCGCATCGATCAGAAAGGGGTTGTCGTGCTCGTTCATGCGGGATGACGGAGGATGTCGAGAGGTGCGCCGGGACGGCTGGAAATGTCACCGTGATGCACGCGGTGGGTGCGCTCGGTGCGCCGCTCGATCCAGCGCTCCAGCGTCTCGGTGACGACGGGAAAGGCGAGTTCCTGCCAGGGGATGTCGGCCTCGTCGAACAGCGCGACCTCCAGGGTCTCCTCGTTCGCCTTCGCCTCGCCGTCCTTCAGCGTGCCGTGAAACAGGATGTAGACCTGGCTGATGCGCGGCAGGTTGTACAGCGCGAACAGGCGCAGATCGTCGCTGCGCGCCGTGGCCTCCTCCCAGGCTTCCCGGGCCGCGCCGGCCACGGTGCTCTCGTTGTTCTCCATGAAGCCTGCGGGCACGGTCCACAGGCCCAGGCGCGGCTCGATGCCGCGCCGGCACAGCAGCACCTTGCCCTGCCACTCGAGCAGGCAGCCGACCACGTTCTTGGGGTTCTCGTAGGCGATGTGATCGCAGCCCGGGCAGGTACGACGCTCGCGGTTGTCCCCGTCGGGCACGCGCAGCAGCATCGCCCGGCCGCAGCGTTCGCAGAAGCCGGCACCCGGTTCGGACAGGCGCGATTCAGGCATGCGAGGCGGGCTCCAGCTGCGCGCGCAGCGTGTCGGGCAGGCGCGTGGAGCGCCCGGTGGCCAGACTGACCCACACCACCTTGGAGCGGCCCAAGGTGCACAGCGTGCCGTCGACCACCAGGCTGTAGGTGGCGATGAACGAGCTGCGCCCGGGCGAATGGCCGGCCATGCGGATGTCCATGGTGGCCGGGTAGTGCACCGGCCGGCGGTACTCGGCGTGGTTGTCGACGATCACCATGCCGGTGTCGCCGGTGCCCAGCGGTGCGAACCCGGCCTGCTCGTACCAGTCGATGCGGGTCTGCTCGAAGTACCTGAAGTACATGATGTTGTTCACGTGCCCGAGCGCGTCCATGTCGCCCCAGCGCACCGGCAGGCTCCGGCGGTACATCGGCACCCCTTCGGGCAGCAGCTCGTCGGCGTCGGTCAAGGTTCGTCCAGCATCGGGGCGGGCGGGGAGTATGCCACCCGCACGGCGCGCCGGCTGGCTATCGGCGCTCCCCGCGCAAGGCGGACACCCGCTCGCGCAATCGCTCCATGCTCAGCGATCCGGCATCGATCGCGGGACCGACCACCACGTCGATGCGCGCGAACAGGCGCCGCGGCCACTTCCAGAAGGCTCGCCCGCCGCTGCGGCTGAACAGGCTCTTCCACAGGCCGCACAGGGCCACCGGATGCACCGGCACCGGATGGGTCTTCAGCAGGCGCAGCAGCCCGGGGCGAAATTCGCCCAGCTCGCCGTCGCGCGTCAGCTGCCCTTCGGGAAACAGGCACAGCACCTCGCCGGCGTCCAACGCTTCGCGCATCTGATCGAAGGCTGCCTCGTAGCGTGCCGGATCCTCGCCTCGACCGGCGATCGGAATCGCCCGGGCGGTGCGGAACACGAAGTTGAGCACCGGCACCCGAAAGATGCCGTGGTGCATCACGAAACGGATCGGGCGCTTGAGCGTGCCGGACAGGATCAGCGCATCGACGTAGCTGACGTGGTTGGGCGCAAGGATCAGGGCCCCGCTGGCCGGCAGGCGTGCAAGGCCCTGCGCGCGCACCCGGTACAGCGTGTGGATCAGCAGCCACACCAGGAAGCGCATCGGGAACTCGGGCACCAGGCGGAAGATGTAGGCCGCCACCAGGGCGTTGAGCAGCGCCATGACCAGCAGCAGGGTCGGGATCGACAGCCCGGCACCGAGCAACACCAGCGCGGCCAGCGCCGAGCCCACCATGAACAACGCGTTCAGGATGTTGTTGCAGGCGATCGTGCGCGACAGCCGCTCGGGCGCCGCCGTGGTCTGGATCAGCGCGTACAGCGGCACGATGAAGAAGCCGCCCGACACACCGATCATGATCACGTCCAGCAGCAGGCGCCACGCACCGGGCTGGCCGACGAAGGCGCCCAGGCCCAGCGCCTCGCCGAACGGCACGGCCGGCGTGGCCAGCACCAGATCGATGCCGAACAGCGTGATGCCAAGGGCCCCCAGCGGTACCAGACCGATCTCCAGTCGCCCGTGGGACAGTCGCGAGCACAGCATCGAGCCTGCCCCGATGCCGATCGAGAAGCTGGCCAGCAGCAGCGTGAACACGTCCGCATCGCCACCGAGCACATCGCGCGCGTACACCGGAAACTGTGCCAGGTAGGTGGCGCCCATGAACCAGAACCAGCTGATGCCCAGGATCGACTGGAACACCACCCGTTGCCCGGCGGTGTCGCGCACCAGCCGCCAGGTCTGCACCAGCGGGTTGAATCGAAGAGTCAGTCCGGGGGCTGTCGCGGGTGCGGCCGGAACGCGCCGCGCGGCCAGCCAGCCGGCCACCGCCACCGCCAGCAGCACGCCGCTGACCGGCAAGAGGCTGCCGTTCGCGCGGGTGATCAGCTGGGTGCCGGCGATGGTGCCGAGCAGGATCGACAGGAAGGTGCCCAGCTCGACCAGGCCGTTGCCGCCGACCAACTCGTCGGGATGCAGGTGCTGCGGCAGGATCGAGTACTTGATCGGACCGAAGAAGGCCGACTGGGTGCCCATCGCGAAGAGCACGCTGATCATCAACGCCACACTGCCCGAGAACAGCGCGGCGCAGCCGGCGGCCATGATCGCCACTTCGGCAAGTTTTATGCGCCTGAGCAGCATCGCCTTCTCGTAGCGCTCGGCCACCTCGCCGGCGAACGCGGAGAACAGGAAGAACGGCAGGATGAACAGCCCGGCGGCCAGGTTGATCAGCAACGCATCGTCGCCGCTGTGCACGGCTTGTGTCGCGGTGTAGGCGATCAGTGCGACCAGCGCGTTCTTGTAGACGTTGTCGTTGAACGCGCCGAGCAGCTGGGTCACGAAATACGGCAGGAAACGACGCTGACGCAGCAGCCGGCTCGATGCGTCGACCGGTCCGGCATCGGATGGGGCGGTCTCGGGGGCGGTCTCGGGGGCGGGTGTCATGTCGGTCTGCGTCCAGGAGCGTGCGCCAAGCGTGGGGCACGCCCTGCCGAGCGTTGCGGATCGACCGTCATGGATTGCTCCGGTACCGTGTGGTGCCGGCGGAAGTATCGTCAAGCGAACCCTGCCCGAACGCCCGACCGCTCTTCAGGCCGCGGATTCCTCGTCGACGATGACGACTTCGGAGGCCTGCCAGCCCTTCTCGCCCCGGGTGCCGACGAACTCGACCACCTGCCCTTCGTCCAGCGAGCGATAGCCTTCGCCCAGTATGGAGCGGTAGTGAACGAACACGTCTTCACCATCCGCCTTGATGATGAAGCCGAATCCCTTGGCGCTGTCGAACCACTTGACCGTGCCGCGCTGCCGTTCTGCCATGACTTCCTCCGTGGTGTAACGCCACGCATGGCCCTCGTGCCACACGTTGTACCTTCCTGTGGAAACTAGCAGGGCCGAAACCAAGGTGCCAGATGCCAATCGTCAAGGTTGCTCTTGTTCACAAACTAGCCGATCTGTCAGAAGGTCGATCAAGCGGGTGGCAGGCTGCGGTCTATCTGCTCGATCACGTCGGGTGACGTCACGCTGGCGGATTCGCGGATGCGCAGCAGTTCGGCCCGCATCAGCGTCGCGGCCGGTTCGGTGTGGCGCCGCCAGCGCACCAACGGGGCCACCAGGCGGGCGCCGATGCGCGGATTGAGCGGATCCATCGCGATCACCTGATCGGCGACGAACCGGTAGCCGTGTCCCGCGGGATCGTGGAAACGGCCGGGATTAGCGCCCGAGAACCCGGATACCAGCGCGCGCAACCGGTTCGGATTGCCGGTGTCGAAGTCATCCCGCCTCGACAGGGCAAGCACCTGCTCGAACGTGTCCTCGCGACGCGACATCGCCTGCAGCGTGAACCATTTGTCGATCACCAGCGCATTGCCGTCGAACCGCTCGCGAAAATCGGCCAGCGCCCTCTGACGCGCCGAACCGGGGCGCGCCGAACCGGGGCGCGCCGCATCGGAAGCGTGGCACAGCGCGGCCAGCGCCGCCACCCGGTCGGTCATGGTGGCAGCGTTCGCGTACAGCCGCTCGACCGGCTCGACCCACACCGATTCGTCCAGCGTGCACAGCAGCGCCACCGCCGCACCGCGCAGCGCCCGGACACCGCTGGCCGCCCCCCCGAACGCGGTGTCACGTTCGTCGGTGGCAGCGCTCACCAGCGCCAGCAACGCGCCCTGGTGAGCGCGGGCGATCGTCGCCGTCAGTGCCTGTCGCGCCTCTTCGATTGCCGGCACGTCGATGACGGCGCGCTCCTCGCCGATCACCATCGTGCCGGGCAGGCGCAACGTTTCGGCGGCCAGCGCCGGATCCTTGCAACCCTCGTGCAGCGCCGCGCCCGCCATCGCCACCAGTGCCGCGGCCGCCTCGTCACCGAGCGCCTCCTGCCCGTCCAGCCGGGCACCGATGGCGATGTGCGCCAGCCTCTGCCCGGCCTCCCAGCGGTTGAAGCCGTCGCTGTCGTGCGCGGCCAGGAAGCCGAGCGTGGTCACGTCCTGATCGACCTCCAGACGCACCGGGGCCGAGAAGCCGCGCAGCCAGGACACGGTCGGACGCTGACCGGGCACCGTGAAGTCGAAGCGCTGTTCCCGCTCGCTCAGCGACAGCACCCGCCCGGCATGGCCGTTTTCGTCGTGCAGCAGGTCCTGCCCGTTCCGATCCAGCAGGCCGATGGCGATCGGCAGGTGCATCGGTGCCTTGTCGCTCTGACCCGGCGTGTCCGGGCAATGCTGGTGCAGCGTCAGGGTGATCCTCCCGGCCTTCTCGTCCCACCGCTCGGTGGCGCGCACGGTCGGCGTGCCGGCATAGGCGTACCAGCGCCGGAACCGCGACAGGTCGATGTCGTTGGCCCGCTCCATCGCCACCACGAAATCCTCACAGGTGGCCGCCTCGCCGTCGTGACTGGCGACGTAACGGCGGATACCCGCGAAATAGGCATCGGGTCCGATCAGCGTGGCCAGCATGCGGATCACCTCGGCCCCCTTCTCGTAGACGGTGGGGGTGTAGAAGTTGTTGATCTCGATGTAGCTGTCCGGCCGGATCGGGTGCGCCAGCGGGCCGGCATCCTCGGGGAACTGCTGTGCGCGCAGCCGCTGCACGTCCTCGATGCGCTTGACCGTGGCCGAGTGCCGATCGGCGGTGAACTGCTGGTCGCGGTACACCGTCAGCCCCTCCTTCAGGCTGAGCTGGAACCAGTCGCGGCAGGTGATGCGGTTGCCGGTCCAGTTGTGGAAGTACTCGTGCGCGATCACCGCCTCGATCCACAGGAAATCGGTGTCGGTCGCGGTATCGGTGTCGGCCAGCACGAACTTGGAGTTGAAGACGTTCAGCCCCTTGTTCTCCATCGCGCCCATGTTGAAATCGTCGACCGCCACGATCATGAAGCGCTCCAGGTCGTACTCCAGCCCGTACACCCGCTCGTCCCAGGCCATCGCGTGCTTGAGCGATGCCATCGCGAAGTCGCAGCGGTCCGCGTTGTGCGCCTCGACGAAGATCGACAACGCCACCTCTCGCCCGGAGGCGGTCACGAAGCGATCGCCGATCTCGCTCAGGTGTCCGGCCACCAGCGCGAACAGGTAGCTCGGCTTCGGGTGCGGGTCGTGCCAGTGCACCATCCGGCGCCCGTCGTCCAGGACCGATTCGCCCACCCGGTTGCCATTGGACAGCAACACCCGGGCGAGTTCGTCGGCGGCGACGATCTCCACGTCGTACACCGACAGCACGTCGGGACGGTCCAGGGCCCAGGTGATCTTGCGAAACCCTTCGGCCTCGCACTGCGTGCAGAACGTGCCGGAGCTGCGATAAAGCCCTTCCAGCGCGGTGTTCGCAGACGGGTCGATGATCGCCACGGTGGTCAGCTCGAACCGATCGGGGGGATCGACGAGCACCAGCGCGGCAGGTTCCAGCCGGTAGCCCGCCGGCTCCACCGCCACGCCATCGATGTGCAGCGACTCCAGACTCAGCTCGACACCGTCCAGTCGAAGCTCGCCGGGCCCGACCCGTTCCAGCGACAGCGTGCACGTGATGCGCGTCGCCCGGGGCGACAGCTCCACGCGCAGGCGAATGGCCGGGTGGCGAAAGGGCGCCGGCGCGTAGTCGGCGCGATGGATCGTGACGGGTTCGCTGGTTCGCATCGACGGGGTCTCGGGACGGTGTCTCGGTCTGTGGCGGACGGGCTCAAGGGTCCGGCCATCGCGCCCGACACCTGAACCGTAACCGAATCCTCGCTGCGCACATGCGTTTGCCCCGTTTCCGGACCGTGCGTGTCATCGGCCTGCTCGCCTGCCTGATGGTGGTGGCTCTGACCAGTGCCCACCAGCGCGTCTACACGCGTGGCTGGAACACGACCCTGGAAGCGCGCATCTACCCGATCAACGGCGACGGGCACCGTGCCACCGCGGATTACATCGCGGCATTGCACGATCGGGATTTCTCGATCATCGATCGTTGGGCGGAACGCGAGGCGGGACGTCACGGGCTCGACCTGAGCTCGCCGTTCGGCGTGCGACTCGGCGATGTCGTCACGACGCTGCCGCCCCCCTATCCGCACGATGCCACCCCGGTCGACGTGCTGTTCTGGGGACTGCGATTTCGGTACTGGGCCTGGCGCAACACACCGGACGACGACGGACTGACCCGGGTGCGCCTGTTCGTGGTGTACCACGAGGGCGAGGAGGCGGGCCCGCTGCCGCACTCGCTCGGCATGCAGAAGGGCCTGCTCGGCCTGGTGCACGCCTACGCGCTGGACGAGCAGACCCAGCAGAACAACATCGTCATCGCCCACGAGCTGCTGCACACCGTCGGAGCGATCGACAAGTACGACGCGTTCGGCAGCCCGCTTCACCCGGCAGGCTATGCCTATCCGGAGCGCGATCCGCTGCATCCGCAGCGCAGCGCCGAGATCATGGCAGGACGCATCCCGACCGGCTGGGGACGCTCCTACATGGCCGAGAGCCTGCGCAGCGTCATCGTCAATCGGTGGACCGCCGCCGAGATCAACTGGCTACACTGAACGGTCTTCCCTTCGCCGATCCTCAATCAGACATGCTCGACACGACGTCCGGGTGGCTTGCGTCGCTGCAGGACCTGTCGAACGGCTGGCTGGCGGCGCTCGGCGTGCTGGGCATGCTGTTGCTCGCGCTCACGCTGATCGTCGCCCCGCGCCTGATCGCCGGGTTGCCGGCCGATCACTTTGCCGTCGACCGCCGCGCCGCGCTCAAGCGCGGGCCGGCAAGGCTTGCGCTGATGCTGCTCGCCAATGCGCTCGCGCTGGTAGCCTTGGTACTCGGCCTGGTCATGCTGATCACGCCCGGCCCGGGGGTGGTGATGCTGGTGATCGCGCTGTCGCTGGCCGACTTCCCCGGTCGGTATCGGCTGGTGCAATGGCTGGTGGCGCGTCCGGCGGTGTTCGATGCGCTCAACTGGTTGCGCCATCGTAGCGCCCGCCCGCCGTTTCGACACCCCTACGCGTCCCGGTCCATCGGCCCCTCGTCACCGAACGACGACGAGCCGCCCCCGCCAGACCCGGGATCGCGCCCGAACGCCGGTCCGGGTCCGCATCGGGATCTTCGCCTGGTCACCCTGATCCTGGGCGGTACGCTGGCGATGCACGCCCCCGGACCCGCCTCGGCCCAGGTCGACGAGGAGCGCGGCACGCCGGTTCCCGAGTCGCCCAGCGCCGACAGCGTTGCCGACGAGCTGGCACGCACCACCGAACGTCTGCAGCAACTGGACGCGGCCCTGGCCGAGAGTCAGGTCCGGCGCGAGGCGCTGGCCGCCCGGCTGGAGGCCGATGCCTCGAAGGCGGCCGAGCGCAGCGCCCGGGTCGATGACCTGCAGGCCGATATCGTGCGGTTCAGCGACTCGCTCGAAGCGCTGGAACGCCAGGTCGACCGAGAACGGGCCGCGCTGGACGGACGGCGCGAGCGGCTGGCCGATGCGTTGCGCGGCCTGCAACGGGTACAGGGGCCCGGCCCGCTGGCGGTGCTGCTGCAGCACGAGGATCCGGTGCTGGCCGATCGCCTGTCGGTCTGGTCGGGGTACGCGCTGCGCGCCCAGCGCCGGCAGATCATCGCGCAGGCCGAGCAGCTGGCCCGGGTGGAGGCCGCCCGGGCGCGCACGCTGAAGGACCGCAACTGGGTGGAGCACCTGAAGAACAAGGCGTCCGGACAGCGCGATGCGCGCCTGAGCGAGACGGCGGCGTCGCGCGATGCGGTCGAGACGATCGATTCTCGCATCACCGACACCACCCGCAGCGTCGCCACGCTGCGCGCCGACAGCGAGCGGCTGCAGAGCCTGCTGGAGGCGCTTCGCGCCGCCGAGGGCGCACGTTCGGGTTACTTCGCGGCCGGCAAGGGGCAGTGGCCGATGCCGGTGTCCGGCCGGGTGGACGCCCGTTTCGGGGAGCGGAAATCGGTCGGCCGACTAGTCTGGAACGGGCTGTTCATCCGTGCCGAGACGGGTCGATCCGTGAGCGCCATCGCCGATGGCGAGGTGGTCTATGCCGACTGGCTGACAGGCTTCGGCCTGCTGGCCATCGTCGATCACGGCGATGGCTGGATGAGCCTGTACGGCAGCAACCAGGAGCTGCTGGTACCGGTGGGCACCTGGGTGGAGTCCGGTGCGACAATTGCAACCACCGGCCAATCGGGCGGTCAGACGAACAGTGGGCTGTACTTCGAGATTCGGCAGGATGCACGCCCGGTGGATCCGGAACCGTGGTTGAGTGGTATCGGGTGAAGCGGCCCCGAACCCTCGGTCGCGGTATATAAAGCAGCGAACATCATCGCCGGTCGTCATCGGACCACCGGTCGGATCAGGAGTCAGGAGTCAACTGCATGACCGTCAAGACCCGTTCGGCAACGCTTGTCCTGGTCGGTACCGCGATCGGTGTCTCACTGACGCTCGGCCAGGCCGTGCTCGGTGCCCGCAACGATGCCGAGCTGCCGCTCGAGCAGATGCGCACCTTCACCGACGTGTTCTCGCGCATCAAGAGCGACTACGTCGAGGAGGTCACGGATGACAAGCTGCTCGAATACGCGATCCGCGGCATGCTCGACGGTCTGGACCCGCATTCGGCCTACCTGAACGCCGAGGAATTCACCGAACTTCGGGTCGGCACCACCGGCGAGTTCGGTGGCCTGGGCATCGAGGTCGGCATGGAGGACGGCTTCGTGCGCGTGGTCGCCCCGATCGACGACACGCCGGCGGCCGAGGCCGGCATGCAGACCGGCGACCTGATCATTCGCCTTGACGACACCCCGGTGAAGGGGCTGACGCTGAACGAGGCGGTCAAGATGATGCGCGGCAAGCCGGGCAGCATCCTGAAGCTGACCGTGGTGCGCGAAGGCGAGGACAAGCCGCTCAGCATCGACATCGAGCGCGCCATCATCAAGACCACCAGCGTGCGCAACCGCATGCTGGAGGATGACTACGCCTATGTGCGCATCTCCAATTTCCAGACCAAGACCACCGCGGACATGCTCAAGGCCATCCGCGAGATGAAGGAGGAGTCGGGCGGGCGCCTGAGCGGACTGGTGCTCGACCTGCGCAACAACCCCGGCGGCGTGCTGTCCGGTGCGGTCGGCGTCTCGGATGCGTTCCTGAACGATGGCAACATCGTCTACACCGACGGACGCGAGGAAGATTCGCGCCTGCGCTACGACGCGACCAACGGCGACATCCTGGACGGCGCACCGCTGGTGGTGCTGGTGAACGGCGGTTCGGCCTCGGCCAGCGAGATCGTCGCCGGTGCCATGCAGGATCACGGTCGGGCCATCGTGCTGGGCACCAAGACCTTCGGCAAGGGCTCGGTGCAGACCATCCAGGACCTGCCGGCCGGTGGCGCGGTCAAGCTGACCACCTCGCGCTACTACACCCCGGACGGGCGCAGCATCCAGGCACTGGGCATCGAGCCGGACATCGAGACCTACCCGGGGCTGCTGAACCGTCCGGAGGAGGACGAGGATGCCATCGGGCCGCTGAGCGAATCCAGCCTGCGCGGCGCGCTGGTCAACGAAGAGGCCGAGGAGGAGCGTGAAGAGGGCGCCGGCGAGAGCACCGACCAGAGCACCGACGAGGACGCCACCGAGGCCGATGAAGACCCGAACGCGAACCTGGTGTACGACGACTACCAGCTGTACGAGGCGCTGAACCTGCTGCGCGGGCTGTCGATCCTGTCGCGCAAGGACAGCTGAGCCATCCGGGCCGGGGCACTCCGGCCGGCCCGATTCCCGAGGTTCATCCTTCGCTCGACCTGGTACTGATGGTGGCCGGTTCCCGGCCCTGCCCCCTTGGAAACACCCACCTGGACGGCGATATCGAACACGGGCAGGTCGGCGTGCGCGCCGAACGTCATGCGCACGGCATGGTCGTCGCACAGCACCGTCTGGCCGCGCGCGCTGGCGCGGCGATGCTGCACCGCGGTGGCAATGCGGTGGACGCAGCCGTCGCCACCGCCCTGTCGCTCGGTGCGGTAGAGCCCTGGATGTGCGGGCTGGGCGGCTCGGGTCTGATGGTGGTGTGGCTGGCCGACGAGGCGCGCGCGCTGACGCTCGATTTCCAGGGCGTGCTGTCGCGGCACGCCGACCCGGCCGACTACCCGCTCGACCCGAACGGCACGCCGACGTTGATGGGGTTCCCGGCCGTGCGGGGAGAGGCCAACGTGGCCGGTGTCGGATCGATCCTGGTACCCGGCGCCGCGGCAGGCCTCGATCACGCCCTGTCGCGCTGGGGCACCATGACGATGGCCGA
>Ga0209303_1000775_pt1 | contig 23166 bp, 17 predicted proteins | sample SidtaG_3_FD_187449 | JGI IMG/M metagenome (GOLD analysis project Ga0209303, IMG submission 187449) | Marine algal microbial communities from Sidmouth, United Kingdom - Sidmouth_Asex1 metaG (SPAdes) (version 2) | ecosystem: Host-associated > Algae > Red algae > Unclassified | place: Sidmouth... | reverse complement strand
TGCTCCGTTTTTAGAGGATGTGGGCCAGTTTCGCTCAGAAATCAACACGCCCGTCTTCCACGCCGCGCGCATCATCCACATCGACACCGCACGACGCGCCATTCAGGACGGCATTCTCGACATGGTCGCGATGACCCGCGCCCACATTGCCGATCCGCACTTGGTGAATAAGATTATGCGCGGCGAAGAAGAACGTGTGCGCCCTTGCGTCGGCACCCAATTCTGCCACGGGATGGCTAAGCCCGTAAGCTGCATCCACAACCCTGCTTCGGGGCGCGATGGCAAGCTGCCCCAACTTATCGAACCAGCAGAAGAGATGCGCAAAGTGGTGATCATAGGGGGCGGTATTGCAGGCATGGAAGCGGCCCGCGTCAGCGCGGAGCGAGGACATAATGTTGTCTTATTCGAGGCGGGCATCAGATTAGGCGGTCAGGTTAACGTGGCCTCTCAATTTGTGCCGCGCAGCGGATTACAGGGCATTGTGACTTGGCGCAAAGATGAACTCTCTCACCTCAACGTTGACGTACGCCTGAATTCCCGAGCAACTACCGAAGACATTCTGGCCGAAGAGCCAGATGTGGTACTCATCGCTACGGGTGGCACGCCTAATTTTTATGATTTTGCAGGGACCGATCTTTGTGGATCCACCTGGGATGGGTTGAATAATGCCAATGATTTTGTGGGAAGCGATGTGCTAATCTATGACGGGATTGGTCAGCATCAGGCCCCAAGCTGTGCGAGCCACTTGACGGAAGCTGGAGCCAAAGTCACCTTTGTTACCCTCGATGACCGCATGGCCGAAGAGATGGGTGGATCCGAGCGGGTGATGCACCGCAAGCGTTTTCGGCAGCAGCAAATTTCTGTCCATATTGACCTGCTTATTGAGCGAGTCGAGCAGGTTGGCGATCAGCTACAGGCCACTTTTGTGCATGAGCTGACAGACGAACGTCACCACTTTACAGCCGACCATATTCTTGTCGAGCAGGGAACCCGCCCCGCCGATGAACTCTATCATGCATTGCGGGACAATGCGTGCAACAAAGGCGTCACCGATATTACCACATTAATCGAGGGAGAAGCGCAACCGGAGCGCGGTGCGTGGGCAACCGGCTACGAACTGCATCGCATTGGCGACGCGGTCAGCAGTCGAGCGATCCATTCGGCGATTTACGATGCGCTACGGCTCTGTCATATGCTTTAGGGCCAATCCAGAAAAATTATGCCGATTGTAGCGATTTTCTGGACTAGCTCGCGGCCATGCTGAAGATTCTATTTTTGGAGTGGCCTACTACAGTATATGCGAAATTATGCTAATTTAGCGTAGCCCATCCATTCTGGGCGGGAACGGCGAGTTGACCGATCATTTTCAAGAGAAGCTGGCAGGAGTTTTAATATTCCCGCCCTAAAATGAAGGTCTACAGTAAGGCATCTTAAACGAACATACCACCCCAACAACATGGGAAATGCTGGCGGGGATCCTCGTAACCACATGCCTGCCAGGTCCCAAGCTGCTCGCGCATGCAGCACCCGCATTACAGGCTGGTCATTTTCTCCGACGTGGACCAACGTAGCTTTGCGGCCAGTAATGCCAAGCTAGATGTGAACTTTGACGCCATTTATACGGCCCAAGACATCGGCAGCTATAAATCTGCCGACGCTAATTTCGACTATATGTTTCGCGATTTGGTTGCATTAGGCCATGGAAAGTCGGACATTCTGCACACGGTGGAAAGCATGTTCTACGATCACCAGCCGGCGAACAGATACGGCCTAGCCAACTGCTGGATCTGTCGGCGGCATGACAAAGAGGGCTTTGGTGCTACCATGAACCCAGGTGATATGCCGAGTTATGACTTCCAGCTTACCAGCACGGGAGAAATGGTCGCGTCGCATCAGCAATTATGAGCTATAGACTTTATGGTAGCCGCCGCTCCGGTTCGTTGGCAGTCGAGTTGGCGCTGGCTGGGATCGGGGTTCCCTACGACGTCCACATTACCGATCTTGATAGCCAATGCTCAATTGAGCGGTGCCTATGCGGCCTTCAATCCGCAGCGTAAGATCCCTGCGCTCATCACGCCCTAGGGTGAAACGCTGACCGAATCCGTCGCAATTCTGCTGCCGCCGCAGCCTCCAGATCGCGCTCAGGCGCTGCGCATGCTGCTCTTCGTTGCGACCGAGGTTTATTCTCTGGTAGAGATCAACGATTACCCCGAACACTTTGTGCCCAATGCAGAGAGAGTCGAAGCCACGCGCGAAATTGCACGGGACTACTGGCGCAAACGATGGCTGATTGTGAAAAAGAGCATCAAGGGCGATCTCTATCTGCTACCATCCGGTTCCTGCTTGGCAGATATCTACATTACGGTTGTCAGTCGCTGGGCGCAGCAGGAGCAATGGCGGGCGTCACATCTGCCCAAGGTAGATAGGCTTACAGTCGCGGTGGCGGCACGGGCTTCGTGCGCTGAAGTTTGGCGTCAGAATCTGCCTGCTCGATTTGAATAGCAGTGGGGGTGTCTGATTCGTTCTTTGAGCCATTCTCCCAAGCATCACGCTCGTCCCATAGCTGGTTTAACATAATGTCGCGCGATCCCTCGTCCTGAAAAAAGGGACAAACCTCAAAGAAATCAATCAACTCATCAAGGCGGGTCAGGAAGTGATCGTGTGCTTGATTGGCGCTCGGTTCAGCAGTCAGTGCGTACCGCAGCCGTTTGATAAAATTGCCTATGTTGGCCCCCTGCATAAAACGCACAAAGGGCGAGCGTGGTTTGGCCCAATGTTCCGGTGGCTGGCTGTGTGTTAGAATATATTCGGCATCCTGAAAGCGCTCGGTGAGGGTAATGGCCGTCATCTTCCGCACGAGCCACATCATGAACTGGGCAACGAGGGTCATGGTGACGGAGATAGTGAGGATGGCGATGAGGAGGTAAGTCATGAGGATAATTAATTATTCAACGCCACGTAGGTCCAGCTCACTGGCCAAATGACAAGCCACATAATGCTCTGGCGCAACTTCTTCCCACATAGGGGTTTCCTGACGACAGATATCCCGAGCGTAGCTACAGCGGGGATGAAAATAGCAGCCTGACGGCGGGTCTGCCGGATTAGCGACCTCGCCGGAGAGAATAATCCGCTCCATCTTGACTTCCGGATCGTTTTTGGGGACAGCGGAGAGCAACGCCTCAGTATAGGGGTGTTTGGGGTTGATGTAAAGCTCTTCCGTCTCGGCGAGTTCGACAAGCTTGCCCACATACATCACGCCAACCCGATCTGAAATATGCTCTACGACCGAGAGATCGTGGGCGATAAAAAGGTAGGTTAGGTTAAATTCCTCTTGCAGATCCTGAAGCAAGTTGAGAATCTGAGCTTGAATCGAAACGTCTAGCGCGGACACCGCTTCATCGCAGACAATGAGGCGCGGGTTGGCCGCTAGCGAACGAGCGATCCCAATGCGCTGCCGCTGTCCGCCAGAAAAGGCGTGGGGATAGCGTTTGAGGTGCTGTATTTCCAGCCCCACAACCTGCATCAACTTCTTGACTCGATCGGTTAGTTCTGTGCCGCTGGCTAGGTTGTTGTTGCGCAGCGGCTCGGCAATAATATCCAGAACCGTCATGCGCGGGTCCAGCGAAGCATAGGGATCCTGAAAGATCATATGGATGTGTTTACGCACCTGCCGCAGTTCTCTGTTCGTCATGGCAGCCAGATCAACCATGGAATCATCGGGCAGCCGCAGCTTGATCTCTCCCTCGCTCGGATCGATGCCGCGTACGATGCAACGCCCAAGCGTCGTTTTACCGCACCCAGATTCACCCACCAGCCCTAGGGTTTCCCCTTCATAAATGGCAAAAGAAATATCATCCACCGCCTTCACGTTACCTTGGACGCGACGCAGTAGCCCTTTTTCGATAGGGAAGTACTTCTTAAGATTGTTAACCTCTAGTAGCGGTTTATTGGAAATTACCCTATCAACCACCGGCTTCGTGACTATCTCAGACATACTCAACAATACGCTCCTTCTCATCATTATGCAGGAAACAGCGCACAAAGTGGCCGCCGCCCATATCGACTAATTCGGGAATCTCCACGTCGCACGTTCCGTCAATTACTTCATCACAGCGGCTGCAAAAGCCACACTGGCGCGGGAAATCAAGAGGAATGGGAACGTTCCCGCGGATTGCATCTAGCCGCTGGCGGGCCTTGCGTCCCATTTTGGGGATCGACTTGAGCAGCCGTTGGGTATAGGGATGAAGTGGATTTTTGAAAAGCTCAATCGTAGATGCCCGCTCCACAACGCGCCCCAAATACATAACGTTGACTTCATCCGCGATTTCCGCAATTACGCCCAGATCATGAGTGATGTACATGATTGCCATGCCAAACTCATCTTGTAGCTGCTGCATCAGTTCCAGAATCTGGGCCTGCACCGTCACGTCGAGGGCGGTAGTTGGCTCATCGGCAATCAGCAGCGATGGATTGCAGGAGAGGGCTATGGCGATCATCGCCCGCTGGCGCATCCCGCCGGAAAGTTGGTGTGGATATTCGTCGAACCGTTGGGCCGGATTCGAGATTTTAACTTTGTGGAGCATCTCCAGAGCAATCTCTTTGGCTGCGCGCTTGTTCGTCGTGACGTGGAGCAGAATCGACTCCATAATTTGCGCGCCAATTGTATGGACTGGGGATAAGCTCGTCATTGGCTCCTGAAAGACCATGGAGATTTCTTTGCCGCGGATTTTCCGAATCTCTTCACCGCGTGGGTTGAGCTGGGTCAAATCGCGGACTGCACCTTCGGTCCCTGCTCCACTCTGCTCTTTGGCGGAACGAAACCAGATGGCACCGTCCACAATCTCGCCCGGTGTTGGGACGAGGCGCATGACGGACTGGGCGGTTACGCTTTTGCCCGAACCCGATTCACCAATAATGCCTACAATGGATTTAGGGTTGATGGAGAAGCTCACGCCATCGACGGCTTTGAGCGTTCCATCGTCTGTATAGAAGTGGGTTTTTAAGTCGCGGACTTGGAGGATAGGTTGAGTTGTTGTTGTCATTAGATATCCTGATATGCCTCGTCCATGGCCGCCTGCAACGTTGTGTTGATTTCGGCCAAGGCCTGCTGAGCGCTTTTCTCTTTGGTAATTACGGCTTGCACAGCCTGCGTCCACTGGCTATTGAGCTGACCAGAAATTGGTGTGGCAAATTCGCTAAAGCTGTAAAAATCGTCTGCGGTGTTGGGCATCTGCATAAAGAAATCGAGGCCAGGATAGCCGGTTGTGTCGAGTTTGGCCACCAGTGATTTGCTCCACATAAATCCGCCGCGTAGATCAAACTCCATCAGGTTCACTTCTTCACTCATGATGTATTCCATAAAGCGAAAGGCTTCATTAGGCTGCTCGGTCTTGTTGGTGAGCCAGAGCGAATGGGAGCCAATCATGGCCCGTTTGCGCCTCTCGTTTTTGCATGGTACCCAACCGTACGCAACTGTTGCAGCATCCAGTTCAGTCGTGTTTCTAAAATCGCCCGGCTGCCAATAGCCATTCATGATCATGGCGCGCTCGCCATTGCCAAAGCCGCTACCCTCACCCGACCAGTATCCCCACTGCTCTTTGTGGGCCGTCATCTGCTCTATGCCAATGCCCTGATAGATATCTCGGAAGAGATCAAGCACCTGATCCCACGAACCTTGGTCCAATAGGAGGGTGCGCTTATCATCGCTGAGTAAGGGGGTGTCAAAATAGATGGACCACATCTCAAGCCGAAAACCCATGGCGTCCAGCGGATCATAGCCGACCACGTCGACGTTGCCGCTGGCATCATAGGTGGTCAGCTGATCTGCCCAGTCAATCACTTCTTCCCAGCTGCTTGGGCCATTTGTCGCATCTAGCCCCGCTGCCTCTACTTGATCGACCTGCCATGAAAATGCAGAGACAGGTCCGCCCTCGGTAACGGGTAATGCCCACGTTTTACCACCCCATTTCTTGTCGTCCCACTGCTGAGGCAGATAATCATCTAGGTCAATGTACTGACTTTGGGCAATAAAATCATCTAAGGGCAAAACAACATTTTTGGGGGCAATCTCCAGCGAATTGAAACCAGGAACATAAGCGTGATAGATATCTGGCGCATCACCACTGTTCATGGCTGCCCAAAAGTTATCGGGCGCGACTGGGGTATTGATGAGTTCGACACGAATGTCGGCATTCTCTGGCTTGTCGTGGAACATTTCAATGGCGATAGGCCAGAAATCCCCTTCTTCTGCAGACCAGCCCGATTGGATAGTGACGCGTATCGCTTCTGCTGCCGATGGTGCGTTCTCTTCTCCTTCTGACGGCGTACGCGAACGTCCACAGGATGCAAGCCACAGACTTGTCGATGCGCCCGCAGCCACTCGTAAGAAGGTACGTCGGCTCAATTGCTCTTGCATTAAATTGCTTTTCATTTTGTTATCAATTTTAGAAAAATTTGACCATCCATTCGGTGGATTAAGATGCATTGCGCGTATGCGGCGCGGAGTAGGTTCCGTTGAGCGTCTCGAAGCGGCAAATATGCTGCCAGTGACCTCGCAAAACATGACACAAGCCCCAACTAATTTCGCTATGAGGTCCACTTTCTTGGTCTATTGGTCCAAATCCGTGGGCACGGAATGGCCCCATTGCCTCAGGCGCACCCTTGATGACGGACATAATCTCAAAGTTTACGCCATCCTCGGCAAATTGAATCGTATTTTTCTCTGGCCCATCGGTAATTAAGAGGGCTGCGATTCCGCCTTGATAGTGCCAAACGCAGACTTCGTGACCGCTGTTGGTCACTGGGTTGTAGGGCGACTTTTCGTAAGGGCCTTCGGGCTTGTCGGCAATGGCAACGCCCCAGCGGATATTCCGCCCACCGAAGTCACGCCCTTCGCCCATCTGTTCTCCCTTGTAATATAGATAAAATTTCTCTTTGTAGTAGAGCAGACATGGATCATGAACTTTGTGGCTGTCAAAATCACCTTTGCTCACAACCTGGAAGCGGTCATCTTCATCACCCAGCCATTCGCCATTGTCCGCGGCAGAGAGAATTGGCTCTGGCAACTTGGTCCACGGGCCGTCGGGCGAATCAGCCACGGCCATGCCAATCTGGTTTTTGACGCGTACGACATAAGGGGCTTTCACAACCTGATAGACAAGATAGTACTTGCTCTCATGGACAAAGATTTCGGGTGTGAAGACTGCCCGATCATCAAACGAACCAGCGGGACCGCGCCCTACAGCTAATCCTTCTTCGCGCCATGTCCAGCCATCCTTGGAGGTTGCATACCAAACCTCGGTCAGATCCCACGGGAAGACCTTGGCAGAGGGATCACCGCTGCCAAAGCCAGCTGTTTGGCCTGTTCCCTTGGTGTACCAGCAGTAGTAGGTATCCTCCAGCAAAATAACCGCGGTCGGGTCGCGGCGTAGAACCCCTTCTTGGTAAGCAAAGTCGCCACCAAGTTCGTAGGTTTTGACATCACAGAACCATTCTGGCCCTTTGGTATATTGCAAGGCTCGCTTGGACGCTGCGCTCAAAAATTGTTCATTCATGGTTTTCAGATCTCTTCAACTGCGGAAATTAGTACAGCCCCACAACGGCGATAAGGTAAAGGCCGTTGTGGGGCGATTATACACTATTTTACTCTCTCTCGTTATTCCTCAAAATACCATTGCTCTGGCAGGAACTGTACCCACTGCCGATAGCTCCAACTCCATAGCCCTGTTGTGTCGTTAGGCGGCGTATTACGCAGGTTTTGCTTAAAGAGCAATGGTTGGGGTGGATATTGAATGGTGCCGATCATGTACATATTTTGGAAGTGTCGCTCGTAGAATTCTTTACCAAGCGCTACCTGCTCATCCGAGCCATATGGTAAGGCAAGGAACTCTTCACCCATCTCCCACAGTTCAATGATCTCTGCGGGTGGCTCCTCACCTTCTTCGCCATCGCTGGTCAGCCACTCTTGCCAGAGAACGCCAGACGAGCGCGCTCCCCAGGCCGGACGCAGATTATCAAGGCCGCCACCAACGTCGCCAATATCGGTGACATCATAGCCCCACGCGGCTACGTCAAGTTGGTTGCCGTCGCGCAGTTCAGTATAGAGGCCGGTCTCGATGAGCTTGTAGTTGGTGTTGATGCCAACTGCATTCCAGTAGTCAACGGTTAGCTCGCCAATCTTCTGCCATGCTTCTTCAGGAACCGAGACTTGCAGGTTGATGAATAGCTCTTCGCCATCTGGACGCAGACGGAAGCCATCGGCATCGCGCTGATCCAATCCGATCTCGTCGAGCAGTTGGTTGGCTTGCTCCACGTCGTAGGTGGCAAAGTGATCCCTCATCCAATCTTGATAGTATTGGGAGCTGGGTGGTGGTGCCGCTTGCGAAGGCGTTGCCAGGCCAAAGTAGACCAGTTCGTTGATCTCATCGCGATTGATGGCCAGAGACATGGCTTGGCGGAAGCGAACATCCCAAAAGAGTTCACGTAGACCTTCATCCTCGGTGGTAAAGTTGAACATGAAGACATATTCGTTGCCCCTATCATAGGTGACCAAAGCGGTGCGGTAGTTACCCGCTTCTTCATTCTCCCGATAGGTGGGCGCGCTGAGCAGCTGCCCCCAGCCATAGTGGCTATACTCACCAGAAATGCCCTTCAAATCTTGTACTTGCAGATCTTCTACCAAAATACGGCGCAGGCTATCGGTATATGGTAATTGATTGCCGGCTGTATCTACTTTGAAAAAGTAGGGGTTCCGTTCATAGAGCTTGTTGCCAAATGAATCTTCGCTAACAAAAACAAAGGTGTTTAGGGTCGGCGAATAGGGATCGGTTTCGGAGCCAAGATTCCAAGTAAAGTTGTAAGGAGACATCTTCGAATTGAACATGGCGACCCAATCATCAAAACCACCTTCTTCGGCCATTGTATTGGCATCGGGATTGTAATCGATGTGGAATTGCTTAAAATAGTGGGCTGGTCTGTAGCCGCGGTTGCCTACCTCTGTACCCAAGGCAACAATAAGGCTCGGACTCGGCTCTGCATAGGTAAGCTTCACGCTGGTCTCATCGATAACCTCAAAGGTTGCTGGTTCACCATCGCTTGTCCACAGGTCAGGGATAGAGACTGTCAACTCTTCATTTCCAAGCACATCTTCAAAGTAGAAGCGGAAATCTTCTGAGGTAAATGGCTCGCCATCAGACCACTTGTGCCCCGCCCGCAGGTGGATGATAAACTCGGTCTGATCATCCGAAATATCGATCCCCTTGGCAACGTTGGGAATGATGGTGCTGAGATCTGTGTCAATGTTGAAGAGCTTTTGTAAGCGCATCTCTAACACATCCCAACCGCAGCAGGTCGGATTAGTAGAGGGACCAGCAAGTTCGCCGCCGTAAACGCCCACAGATTCCAGCGGTTGAATCACGGCTGGTTCACTTGGTAGTCGCTCCTCAATGGCTGGCAAATCGCCAGCCGCGACCATATCTGCCAGCATGGGGGCTTCGCCAAAGGATTCGATACTGCTGCCTGTTGCCTCGGCATAGTCATCCAAGGTGGCAAATTGACTGGGATAGGGCGATGCACTCGCATCCATTGCATCACTGCCACCATCAGCACTATCATCAGATGCGGCTTCACCAGAATCAGACGCATCAGTTGACGCTTCCTCTGCCGGGGCTGCATCTTTGACGGGCTGATCGGGTACAGCACCACCGCAGGCGCTGATAAACAGGGCGATGGTGAGCATCCATGCTAGAAATTTTACGGTTTGAGACATTAGTATCCTCCTCAGGCGGATTAATAAAAGTTCAATACGAAACAGGGTTACTTGTATAGATGTTAGATAACTGGAGACTGCTAAATTTGTGGATGGGGAGTTTGGTTATGCAGAGTACTTTACAGCGAAATTTAAGGATTGTCAAGTGTAGATTGTTGACAATCCTTAAATTTCGCTCTATAATCTGTCACAAGAAAATTTTTCTCCCTCGTAATCAATAGGCAACCAGACAAATAATATGGCTCGTTATCTCGTTCAACGCTTTATTTACATGATATTTCTGCTCTGGATGGTGTCGATTGTAACCTTTGTCATCATCCAACTTCCGCCCGGTGACTACCTCTCCGTACTAATCTCGCGCATGGAAGCTCAATCGGGCGGTAGTGTCAGCACCGAAATAATAGAGGGACTGCGTCAGCAATATGGGCTTGATCTACCTGTCTATCAGCGCTACTTCAAGTGGTTTGGCTCTGTGCTGAACGGTAATTTTGGCTACTCGTATGATTGGGAGCGCCCTGTACGTGATCTCATCGGAACTCGGCTTAGCCTGACCTTTACTATTGCCATTATTAGCGCAATTTTTACCTACGCAGTCGCTATTCCGATTGGCATCTATTCGGCTACCAATCAATATTCAGTAGGGGATTATTTTTTTACGACGGTAGGATTTTTGGGGCTGGCAATTCCCAATTTCATGCTGGCGTTGGTTCTCCTATTTATTGCGTTCAAATATTTTGGCGTCAACCTCAGTGGTCTATTCTCCACCGAATATCTAGACGCGCCGTGGAGTTGGGCAAGGGTCTGGGATCTGCTCAAGCATCTACCGATTCCAATTATTGTGGTGGGCACAGGCGGTACAGCGGGTATGATCCGAGTGCTGCGGGCCACGCTACTGGATGAGTTACAAAAACAGTACGTCATCACGGCTCGCAGCAAAGGTGTCAGCGAGCGGGTTGTTCTTTTCAAATACCCGGTTCGGCTGGCGCTTAACCCCTTAATTAGCAATCTGGCTTGGCTCTTTCCGTCGTTGATTTCGGGTGGTGCCATTACGGCCATCGTGCTGGGGTTGCCCACAGCGGGTCCCATGCTGTTGCGGTCGTTAATAACCCAAGATACATTTTTGACCGCGTCGATTCTCTTATTTATGACAATTTTGACGGTAATCGGAACCACAGTATCGGATATTTTGCTAGTATTGGTGGATCCGCGTATTCGGATGGAACGTAGCTCAAATTAAGTAGTTAAGCACAGTTTACCTAAATCGTAGTGAGAGTACACACAAAATGTACGGATAACTTAGCAAGGTGAACTGGTACTAAATTAATAGTAATATTGGAATTTATAAGCGGCTCCAGCAAAGAGGAAATAATTAATGGCTAATCGGAATAAACGCCGTCGCAAAACTGAAATCCATGACGAATCTTACTATATGGCTTCGCAGTGGCAGCTTGTTTGGCGCAAGTTCAGGCGCCATAAGCTGGCCATTATCGGCGGTTCAATCATTGCACTTCTCTATCTGTTCGCTATCTTTGCCGAGTTCTTCGCCGTCAATAACTACCAAGAGCGTTTTGCCTCTGCCGCTTCTTCGCCACCCACGGCCATTCACTTTGTGGATGAGTCTGGGCAGTTTCATTGGTGGCCATTTGTCTATGCCTCCGAGCAGACTATGGATATGGAGACGCTACAGCGAGTCCATACAGAAGATACAAGCGTGCGCTACCCGATTCGCTTGTTTCCTAAAGGGTCATCTTATGAACTATGGGGCCTGTTTGAAAGTGATAGGCATCTAATCGGGGTGGACGAGCCAGCGACACTCTTCTTTTTTGGCACCGATGATTTTGGACGAGACGTCTATTCTCGGACCATGCACGCATCGCGTATATCTCTCTCCATCGGGTTTATCGGTGTTATCGTCAGCTTTGCCCTCGGCTGCATTATTGGCGGCGTCTCGGGCTATTTTGGTGGCACAACTGATCTCATTATCCAGCGTATCATCGAGTTCATTATCTCCATCCCAACTATCCCATTATGGATTGCCCTAGCCGCCGCGCTGCCGCCGCAGTGGTCCTCTATTCAGATCTATTTTGGGATTACCGTCGTCTTGGCTACCGTCGGTTGGACTACATTAGCACGCACGGTGCGCGGCAAGCTTTTAGAGCTGCGAGAGGCAGATTTTGTAATGGCCGCACGCATCTCGAACATGAGCGATTTTGACATTATTATTAAGCACCTTCTCCCCTCTTTTGCTAGCTATCTGATTGTCTCCTTAACCCTAGCCATTCCTGGCATGATTTTAGGCGAAACGGCGCTCAGCTTTCTTCAGATTGGTATTCGTCCCCCCGCGGTCAGCTGGGGCGTCTTGCTTCAGGATGCGCAGAATATCCGGAGCTTGGCCCAGAGTCCGTGGCTCTTCATCCCAGCCCTCTTTGTGATTATCACCGTCCTATGTTTTAACTTTATTGGTGATGGTCTGCGGGATGCCGCAGATCCATACAAACAGTAGAAGATAATAATTATGGTGAGAGCATAACAAGCAAAAGTGGCCCGCAGAATGAATTCTGCGTCTGCTATGGGAAACCTGTTAAAACAGGTTAAATGCCGTAACTTTAACGTGATTTATCACGTTTTCCGTATCAGGCTGGGAATTCATTCCTAGTTACCCACACAATACCTCAGAGAACCCAAAATGTTTGAGCCACGCAGTGCTATTAGCTCTGTGTACGATATCGATAATGAGCTGCGGATCGAAAGAGGTAGCGGATTGAGATGAGTATCTTATTCCCGCGTAGTAGGCTTCCGCCATGCCAGCAATTGTCCGCCCTTCGAAAATTCCGCCAGCGTGAGAAAGATCGGGCTGGAGAATAGAGGAGGCACCTTTTTCCAAAACTTCGCGAACCCCCCATTTGGTAAAGAGTCGTTCCCCTGTGGCAATGGGAATATGAGTCTTACGCCGAGATCTACCATAACATCTACATTTTGGCACTAGACAGCTTCTTCAAAAAACACAGGATGAAATGGCTTTAATGAGTAATCCTGCTGACTGTGTGCTGATGGCTCCATGGAAATCAATCGCAATATCAACTTCCCGCCCTACTGCAGCGCGCCAATACGCTCTACAACCCGAGCAATAAAATCTGGCGTCTCGATAATACGCGCCGGACGACCGCCATGAATCCCCGTCTTGAGAGCTAGAAACCTCTGCGTCACTTTTGATTATAAAAAGTAAACCACTGCCAGAGGCAGTGGAATAAGAAAGGTCCACGAGTTGTATATGGGGTAATGTAACGGGCATTATGTAAAAACCTAGAAGGTGCGAAACTAATAGGAGATACACAATGACCCGTCGATTAAAGAAGTTATCTCATAGCGTGTACGAATGCAAATATCATATAGTATTCTGCCTAAAATGTTGATACAAGATACTGGAGGAAGAAGTAAGAAGCTATGTGATACGAAAGCTACATCAGTTATGTGATCAAAGAGAAGGCATAGAAAGAGAGGAACTGAATGTACAGCCAGATCATGTGCATGTGGTATTGTCGATAGCGCCAAAATTTAAAGTGTCGGACGTGATAGGATGGCTAAAAGGGAAAATGGCACTGGGAGCCTTCGACAACTTTCTCAAACTCAGAAAAAGGTATTGAGGTCAGCATTTCTAGTCACGCGGCTACTGCGTAAGCACAGTGGGCTTAGATGAAGAAGCGATCCGCAAGTGGGGCAATCAAACGATTCTATTCTATCAAAGATTTGGTAAGTCGCAAAAAGACTTTTTTTACCGTATAAGATCGGAAGAGACACTTTAATATTGCTGGGTTCAACAACCAAATCCACTTTAAGTCTATGTAAACTATTTCTGATTGTCAAATGTAAATTGTTGACAATTAATGATTTCTAATCTACTCTCTACCCATGCTTGTTTTGCCAATTTATACAAAAAATCCTGATCTCCTTACAACTTATTAAATCGTATATTTTAATTTCCCGATAACCATCATATGTCAGAAGTACTCATTTATAGAACGATTCCCGAGCAGGTGACTAACCGATTGCGTCATGAAATTTTATCGGGCAAGCTTCAACCTGGGCAGCCGCTGCGTGAACAAGAAATATCGACTCGTTTTGAGGTCAGTCGTGGACCCATTCGCGAAGCACTACGCCAACTAACGCAGCAGGGTTTACTTGTTTCTGAACCCAATAAGGGCGTACGCGTTGCCCAATATTTAAGTGAATCTGTTCGTCCTCTTACTGTGGAGCTACGGCGTAAAATTGAATCCTTTGTTTTAGACAGCATTTTCGAGCAGATTACCGAGACTAATATTGAGTCGTGGGCGCGCATTTTAACCGACATAAAAGCTGCGTGCGAAACTGGTGACGTTGCCGCTTTAGTTGATCATGATCTGCGCTTTCATCAAGCTATTATTCAAAGCCATGATGACAAAGATCTCTTTGCACTCTGGCAACCAATCGCGTTACGCATATTGATGCAGTACAACCGATTTCCCGATCTAATGGACAGTTACCACGAACACAAAACTATTCTCGATGCAATTCGAAGCAGTGATAAAGCGGCAGCGATAGCTGCACTGGAGGCAAATATTCAATGACGCAACAAGCAACTTATAACGGCAACCGCACAATTGAAGTGAGCGAATGTCAACCCCAAGCGCCGAAAGCAGACGAAGTGCGGATCAACGTAGCATATTGTGGCGTCTGCGGCACGGATCTGCATATTTTCCTCGGTCATATGGATCAACGCGTAGATATGCCGCAAGTGATCGGCCACGAAATGTCGGGTGTGGTGGCAGAGGTTGGGGCTAATGTTTCCGACTGGCAAGTTGGGGACCATGTAGTTGTTCGCCCGCTGGATCCGTGCAACGATTGTCCGGCCTGCGCGGCTGGGCATCAACACATCTGCCAGAAACTCAAGTTCTTGGGTATCGATACGCCGGGCGCATTTCAGGGCAGCTGGACGGTACCTGCGCATACTCTGCATCGCTTGCCAGATGATCTGCCGCTAGACAAGGCTGCCATGATCGAACCGATTGCGGTGGCCTGTCATGATGTGCGGTTGGGTGAGGTGACAGATGGAGATAAAGTTGTGGTAATTGGCGGCGGTCCTATCGGTATCTTAAATGCATTGGTCGCGCGCAACGCGGGCGGGGATGTGCTGCTCTCCGAGGTGAATCCGTTTCGGGTCAAGTTAGCGCGTGAATTAGGCTTGGCCGCGGTGAATCCAAAAGAGACGGATCTTGTTGGACACGTCAGCGAATGGACCGGTGGGGCGGGAGCCGACGTAGTCTTTGAAGTTTCTGGCACGGCTATTGGTGCGGAAACGATGACAAAGCTCGCTCGCACCCGTGGTCGCATTGTGGTGGTAGCAATTTTTGCCGACGCACCCAAGGTTGATCTCTTCCAGTGCTTTTGGCGCGAGTTGACTATGCGGGGCGCTCGCGTCTACGAGCCGCAAGATTACGAGCGGGCGATTCAACTGGCTGCAACCAATGCATTGCCGTTAGATCAATTGATCACCGAGCGCTATCCACTCTCCAAATTGCAGACTGCGTTTGAGCAGATTGCATCGGGTGCCGAAGTGATGAAAATTCTGGTCGATACGCAGGCTGTGTGATCTTGTTGAGCGAGTAAGGCTAAACCAGAAAAATAATTATACGGAGCTTACTTTCGGGCAGCGGCAATATGCTTCGCAATTAAGTCCGCAAACCTATACTCGCTATTGTCTTGTGGTTCGTAGCCAATGATTTTGCGGGCGTTGGCAATGCTCCAAAAGGCGTGGGAGTTGGCGCTGATGCCGTAGAAGATCTGGAAAGGGACACCGCGCTCGTCGCGGATATCTTCGGTTTCGATGCTTTTGATGATGAGTTGCTGCATGTCGCGGGCGCTAATATAAACGGCCAATGCACGACGCACGCGGCGCATGTCGCCTAGATCAGCTTGGGCCACATCTGTCTCGCGTGGGCCACCAATGCGGAGCTGCACATTTTCGAGTTGATGGCCTGTTTCGGGCGCTGCACCTGTGGTAAAGGTGTTGTTGCCGCGCACCTGCTTACCACAAGCAAAGACAAAGCCAAGATGTTCGTAAGCCTCTTTGGCCCAGCCATAGAAGTTATCCGAAAGGGCGCGCTTATTGGGATCAACAAAGTCGTGCGTTCCATCGAGGATGAGCGGCTCGTAGTAGTCTGCGGCATGATTAGAGCTAGCGACTACGACGCGGCGCACGTCTTCTTCGAGCGCGGTTTGGTAGATGTTGTATGCCATTTGCACGTTGGCAAATTCGTTCCAAAAGCGCTGATCGGACGAGTTGGAAATGCTGGGATTTGAGTTGCCGACAAAGGCAAAATGGATGATTGCATCGCAGCCTTGAAAGTGGTGGCGATAGCTATCCCGATCTTTGTTTACGAGGTCGGCAATTTGGACGCCCTCGATTTCGTCCCCGTCGTGGTTGGTGATGCGGACGTCGAGCAGCACGAGATCATACTTTTCGCGCAGGGCGGGCAGGACGAGTCCGGCGATGGTGCCACACGCTCCGGTGACGAGTACTTTTCGTTTGGACATGTGAGTTGCTCTCCTAAATACTTGATACTTACCCAGAAAAGCTTCGTACCACATTTCAAGAGGCAGAAATGGGACAGAACTTTTTCGGGGAGGTAAATCAATCGATGAGTTGAAGGTTAGTTGGCACAAATGAAGTAAGACGCGCAAAGGCCGAGATCGCGTCTATTATTTTTCCGTTGTGAAGTTTCTAATTATACGTGATTTAGGGTTGTGAAGGAAGAGAGGTGAATCTGGCTGTTAGTTAGTAGGGGCACGATCTATCGTGCCCCTACTACTATTTATTCATGTCGGCGGCGCGTTTTGCTTCGCGCTGGCGGGTGTTGTGATCGAGGTTGCGTTTGCGGATGCGCAGAGACTCTGGCGTGACCTCGAGCAGTTCGTCGTCGCTTAAATATTCGATTGACTCGTCAAGCGACATGACGCGCGGTGCTGTGAGCGCTTCGACGATAGCGCTTGGGCCGGAGCGAGTTTTTGTCAACACTTTGGCTTTGTTGGTGTTAATGACTAGCTCTTCGGCGCGCACGTTTTGGCCCACAACTTGACCGGCATAGACTTGGTCACTTGGCTGTACAAAGAAGGTGCCGCGCTGGGTTAAATGCTGAAGTGCGTAAGCCATAACGGTGCCGCTTTCTTGGGCAACAAGTGAGCCGGTTTCTTTAATATCGATCGGGCCGACATATGGCTCGTGGCTGTGATAGATAGTGTTGAAGATACCCGTACCGCGGGTTGCCGTGAGAAATGGCTGGCGAAAACCGAGCAGCCCACGGGTTGGAACCATGTATTCGGCATAGACTGTGCCATCATCCCCATAGCGGATCTCTTTCATGATGCCGCGGCGTTTGCCCAACATTTCGCTGGCCGCACCAAGATACTCTTCCTGCACTTCGATGAAGGTGTGCTCGATTGGTTCGAGCCTGCCTTCGGGCGAGTCGCGGAAGATAACTTCGGGTGCGCTGACGGCGAATTCGTAGCCTTCGCGGCGCATAGTTTCTATGAGCACGGCGAGATGTAGTTCGCCACGACCAGAGACGATAAAGTCGCTGGGGACATCGGTGTCTTCAACGCGTAGGGATACGTTGCTTTCTAGCTCGCGATAGAGCCGATCGCGCACTTGGCGACTAGTAAGAAACTTGCCTTCTTTGCCGGCAAAGGGACTGTCGTTAACGCGGAAGGTCATGCGTACGGTTGGCTGTTCGACGGTGATGGGCGGCAATGGTCGCGGATCATTTGGGTCGGCTAATGTGTCGCCGATGCCGACATCTTCGATGCCCGCTACCGCAACAATATCGCCCGCGAAGACTTCATCTACTTCTACACGTTTAAGGTTGCGGAAGTTATAAACGGTACCTGCTTTTTGCATTCTTTGCGTGCCGTCGGCCAAACAGTGCATAATCTGCTGCCCGCTTTTGATGCTGCCACTACGCAGACGACCCACCGCAATTTTACCAACGTATTTGCTGTACTCTAAGGTTGTAACGAGTAGCTGAGTTGGCCCTTCGGCGTCAATCTCTGGCGGCGGCACATGTTCGATAATGGCGTCGAATAGGGCTGTTAGATCATCATTTAGCGAGTCTGGATCTGTGCCTGCCTTCCCTTCGAGCGCGATGGTGTAGATAACCGGGAAGTCGGCCTGTTCTTCTTCGGCACCGAGATCGATGAAGAGGTCAAAGGTGGCGTCGATGACGAAATCGGGCCGCGATGCGGGACGATCCACCTTGTTAATGACGACGATAACTTTGTGCCCTTTCTCGAGTGCTTTACGCAGCACAAAACGTGTCTGAGGCATGGGGCCTTCGACGGCGTCGACAAGCAGCAGCACGCCATCGACCATATTGAGCACGCGCTCAACTTCGCCACCAAAGTCGGCATGGCCGGGGGTGTCGACTACGTTGATGGTGGTATCGTTGTATTCGATGCCGGTATTTTTGGCCAGAATGGTGATGCCGCGTTCGCGTTCAAGATCGTTCGAGTCGAGAACGCGCTCTGTGACGGCCTGATTGCTGTGAAAGACGTTTGTTTGGCGCAACATGCCGTCGACAAGGGTGGTTTTCCCGTGATCAACATGGGCGATGATTGCGATGTTGCGGATGTTCTTCTGTACTTGTGTCATTTTGCCTTGTGCTCTAATTTTACTTTGCTCTAATTTTACTTTGCTCTAATTTTACCTGCGATTTAGGCGCAAAAAAAGCCCAACCAAACGTGTTTGGACTGGGCCATTACTTTTCGATATGTGTACTATACAATATATGGGATTCGCATGTCAATACTGGACGTTCGGTTAAATTTTGCAATAAAAGAAAGATTGTCGATACTAGTCGAATATGATTAATATCGAGCAAATAAAGCCAATAGTAGAACGAGTGGATGACATCCCATTGCTCTATGGATTACTAGAGAAGATGGGCATCCGAGAAATAGCAGATAATGAGATAAAAGCCCACGGGAACTGGCAAGGACTGAGTCACGGATGGATAATTACATTGTGGTTGGTACATATCCTGAGTGAACAGAGCCATACGATGGAACCGGTGCAGCAGTGGGCAAGTCGGCGCATATCGCTGCTGGAAAAGCTAACGGGAGAAGCAATAACAGAGTTAGATTTTGCAGATGACCGGCTGGCAGCCTGCTTGCGAGAATTAGATAAAAGAACAATATGGTATGCGATAGAAGAAAAAATGGGCCAGCGTACAATCCGAGTCTATGAGTTAGATACAGGCACGATGCGATTGGATGCGACGACAGGCACAGTCTACCATGCGCTAAAAACAGCGACGTTATTTCAGGTAGGCAAGGCAAAGAATGGACTGTATGAGACTCAATTTAAGCTGATGATGGCATGCCTAGATCCACTCGGATTCGGGTTAGCAGTGGATCTAGAAGCAGGCAATCGGGCAGATGATCCACTCTATATACCCTGTTACAAACGGGCAAAAAAAGTGCTAAATCGAAACGAAATCTTGACAGTAGGCGATAGCAAGATGTCGGCGTTTGCGACGAGAGCAGCGATTCAAGCAGGAAACGACTTCTATTTGGTGCCGCTAGCGGATAAGAAAGATGAGCCAAAGCTGCTCAAGGAACTGCTGACTAAATGGCTAGAGAAAGGGGCTGTAAGTACACCCATTTTCCTCCCGGAGGAGCTACCCTCTGATGGCAGTGAACCTGAGCCAACTCAGTCTATTGCCCATGCCTTTGAAGTGTCCCGTACTCAAACTGCTCTCGAAGATGATGTCGAAGTCAGTTGGACAGAACGCCTGCTCGTTGTCCGTTCATACAGCTATATGAAGAGCGAGGTGGCTGGATTGCAGAAGCGGATTGAGAAGGCGGAAAAGGCTCTTCTTGCACTCACTCCCCCTCGACAACGAGGCAAAAAACAGATCCAGACTGAAGAACAGTTACTCCTTGCCATCGAACAGATTGAGAAAAAGTATCGCACCCAAGGACTCTTCAAATGCGATTACGAGCAAGAAGTAGAAGAGCGTTCTATTCGAGCCTACAAAGAGCAAGCTGAAAGAGTAGAACGCAAGGTACGGTATCAACTCTCTGTACGGCGCAATCACGATGCTATCAAATCGGTTGAGTTTGCAGCAGGTTGGCGTATTTATGCCACCAATGCACCAGAGGAGCGTCTCTCGCTAACCCAAGCTGTTTTGACCTATCGCGGCCAGATTACACAAGAAAATATCTTCCGACGCTTACATGGTAAGTTCCTTTCTATCACGCCGCTCTTCGTCCAGCGTGATGATCATGCACGAGGACTTATCAATCTCTTGACTATCGCTGCTAGGGTGCTTGCTTTGGGCGATTATGTCGCTCGTGAAGCACTTGCTGAATCGGGTCAAGAACTAGCTGGTATCTATTCGGGTAACGCTAAACGGAGCACCCCTAGACCCACGACTGAGCGTATGCTCAAAGCCTTTGAAGGTATTGACCTTGTCCTTTTTACTTCAAAAGAACAGACTGACGTTGAACAGGTTCCTTCTACCGCCCAGATTCCTGCTATACTCACTGGCTGGAATTCTGTCCATGACCGTATTTTAGAGCTCCTTGGCCTTTCACCTTCTCTTTATTCCAGGCTCATTTCTGCCTGAACACGGGATGAGTGTGCCCTTTGACTTTATTCGGTTGGTCATGTGCCTGATTTACTTTATCGCACTCAACAGAGGCAACGTTGAGTACTCAATCTATCTACACGTGGCAGATTGTTAACTATCTTTGTGCTTATTTGGTTTCCTTGCCACCTATCTACTGTTTCACCATATTTATCCACGAACTTCCAGTAACTATAAGGAGAAAAATTGCAATGGAATCATGTCCGTTTTGTTCACCCCAAATCTATCGATATGAAAACATTGTACTAGAAAACGAGCTATGCCTCTTCATCAGTCAACCGCAACCAGTGCTCATCGGTTCTGGCTTAATCGTCCCTTGTGCGCACAGAGAAACGAGCTTTGATTTGACGGCGGCAGAATGGCAAGCCACCCACTCTTTGCTACACGAAGTAAAAGAGCTTATCGATCGCACCTACGAGCCGAGCGGATACAACATCGGTTGGAACTGTGGTAGCGTAGCAGGCCAGCACACATTTCACTCACATCTACACGTGATCCCCCGCTACGCAGACGAACCATACGCCGGACGTGGAATTCGCTCTTGGTTAAAGCGAGAGGAGAACAAACGACCCGAATAAAATCTAAAAACATTTCAAATCTGTAGCAACAGGTAAATCTACCATAGGGACATGAGTACGGCGGCCACCAATCACCGCCACGCCCAATATTTCCACCCGCCGTTCTCGTGTCCGCCCATGACGGATAAATAATGTGGTCATACAAGTATTCGTTAACAGTGGATATGGTAGAGAGAATCAGTGAAGCGAAGCATGTGAAACTTATTGAGATAATTCCTCTAATTTTTCACGAACAAAGCTTTCAGTAATCGGTTGATGGTCGTTTAAATCAGATAAAACATCTCTTTTAAAATCAGACAACTCTATCGCAAAGCGTTCTAAAATAACATCAAGGTTAATCCAAAACCATTCGTTTGTAGACCCAAATTCTACAATTGCTCTTACTATGACGTAAAGACATCTTTCATATTGGTTTTGATGGTAATAGCATTCAGCCAGTTTTTCTAAAATATACTCTGGTTTGAACAATTGATCATCTACAAACTTCAAGAGCCTTTCGTAATATTTAATGGCTTTATCGTAATTCTTGATCTCTAACGCTACATCTGCAACAGCACAACATGCTGCATAATTCTCGCGTTGCTCATTCGCTTGTTCAAAATAGCTTAATGCCTCATTGAAGTTACCTTCAGCTTCAAGTATGGAGCCATAGTGGTAATAAACCCAGTCTGGTGGTGCATCCAGTTTTAGTGTATTTTCCAACAGTTTTCTTTGGTTTAAAATGTCGTTCAGTTGTCGATACAGATGATTCAATTCGCTCAGTGCAAAATAGTTCTCGGGGTTATCAATAATGCGTTTCTGAAAAAAAGAAATAGCCTCATCAAATGATTCAAGTTCATCATTTCGTCTTAAATCATGCAAGATTATTTCTTTTGCACGTAGCCCATCAGAATTTACGGGATTGGCACTTAGAAATTGGTCAACCCTACACTTTGATTTGGTAAGATTACCCTCAAGATAAAGTGCCTTACTATGCCAATATAAGATTTCATCGCCTTCATCAACGAAAGAAATGTTACGGATAATTGCACTCTCAAACAATTCACATGTAGCAGTGAAATTCTTTCTTTTAGCTTGTAAGTGTCCATATGCCGCATAAGGCACCCATAATGTTGAATCAAGTTGAATTGCGTTCTCGTATGAGGCGGCAGCAGCTTCGATATTGCCAAGCGAGGAATTGGAATTACCTCGATTAGTCCAAATTTGCGCGGCAAGTTCTGTGGAAGGGTTAAGTCCAAGAGCCTTATCATAATATTCTATTGCTTCTTCAAATCTACTAAGCCCATCGAGACAGTTTCCAATATTGTAGTTTTGCAAAGAGGGGTCATAGTTTTCTAGCCTTTCAAAAAGCGAAATAGCTTCCAACAACATATTTGGTGAGGAATCGTGTTTCTTAGCGTATTCGGCCAGTATAGAAGCTTGGGCTTCTTGGTTGGCCCTATGCTCTGGTTCAAATTCGTACGCTTTGTTGATGGATTTCAACGCATTGTCTAAATCATCTATTCGATAATATGCAGTAGCAAGTTCCCACCAAATTTTTGGATTAGTAGGTTCTTTATAGGCTGAAGCTTGAAGTTGAGCAATGTTCAATTGTGCAAGTATTCTGCTGGGCAGATCTATACCAGCAGAGCTGAATGGTATTGCATCAGTGGGAACCAAGGATCCAAAATCTTGTTCTCTCAATTTAAACTTATCATGTTCAGAAGAAATTAATTGAGCTAATTCGTCAACAGAAGATTGGCTAACTATTGATGTTGTTGGAATTCGTATTTTACGTTCCGACTTTTTAGAATCGTCTGAATCCTCAAGCCACTCAGGTTCGGATTCAAGTTTACATGCAATAAATGGTTGGACATGAAGCCAGTATCCAATTTTGTTCTTAATATCCCAGAGAATTACGATTACAGGATAAGTGGTCCGATGCCATTGTCGAAGATTCGCACAGCTAATTGGGTAACTAAAGTTTTTTGAGTCTTTAATTTATATTGCTCAACCCTATCAGTACCCTTTAATTGGATGTAAAAATCGTGACCTGTAAGGGCTTCTTTTTCAACTATTCTCGCTAAAAAGTCCTCCCCATAATCCTTAGGAAGCGGTATCAATATCCACTCATGTATTGCAAACGTGTCGCCAAGTTGGTAAC
>Ga0209303_1000770_pt1 | contig 23292 bp, 18 predicted proteins | sample SidtaG_3_FD_187449 | JGI IMG/M metagenome (GOLD analysis project Ga0209303, IMG submission 187449) | Marine algal microbial communities from Sidmouth, United Kingdom - Sidmouth_Asex1 metaG (SPAdes) (version 2) | ecosystem: Host-associated > Algae > Red algae > Unclassified | place: Sidmouth... | reverse complement strand
CTTGGTGCGCCCCGCGTCGGCAATCGACACCGCGATGGTGTCCTTGTGGACGTCCAGACCGACGTACTTGCTAAACTCGTTCATGACCTGTCCCCTTCAATTATGGCTCTGTGTGGATGGTTCCGCCTCCAACATAATCCACGGCGTTGAAGGCGGACAGGTCACTACATGATGTCTAGACTGGGCTCATGGAAGCGAGCTACTGGCACCGCGCCTGGGACGAGGACCGCACCGGTTTTCACCAGGATCGCATCAACAAGCGCCTGACCGAGCTGTGGCCAACGCTGGGCATCGACCCATCGGCCACCGTGTTCGTGCCGCTGTGCGGCAAGTCCTCGGACATGCTCTGGCTGCGCGAGCGCGGTCACCCGATCCTGGGCGTGGAGCTGTCCGAGAAGGCGGTCGCGGCCTTCTTCGAGGAGAACGCGCTGCCGCACGAGCGCACGCCAACCGCGCAGGGCGTGGCCTACCGCGCAACGGATGACGGCCCGTCGCTGCGCCTGATCGCCGGGGACTACTTCGCGCTATCGCCGGCGGAGCTGGCCGAGGTCGGCGCGCTGTACGACCGCGCCTCCCTGGTGGCGATGAACGATGCGCTGCGCCAGCGCTATGCCGAGCAGCTGGGCCGGCTGATGCCGGGCGGGGCGGCGGGCATGCTGCTGGTGATCGACTACGACACCGAGCGCATGCGGGGGCCGCCGTTCGCGGTTCCGGCGGCCACCGTGCACGCGCTGCTGGGCGAGGCCTTCGAGCTGGACGAGCTGCAGCGCTACGAGGGGCCGGAGCGGCTCGGCAACCTGGCCAACCGCGGCCTGGAAACGCTGACCGAGCACGTGTTCGCACTCGAGCGACGCGCGCGCTGAGCGATCGGCCCGTCAGGGCTGGAACGTGTAGGCGTCCACGAACGACACCACCGCGCTGCCGGCGCGCAGGTCGTATTGCGCCAGCCCCGCCGCATCGTCGGTTGCCGTCACGCTCAGCGAGGAGCCGTCGTTGGCTTCGGCGGTGAGCGTGGCCTGACCGCCGACCGGCGGGTTCTCGTCGTCGTCGCGCACCAGCACGCCGGACTTGATCAACCGCGCCGTGACCTCGCCGCCGGGCTCGGAGGCCAGCGCGGCGGTGGTCGAGCCGGCGAACGAGACGCGCTGTTCCCGATCGCAGGTGCCGCGATCCTCGAAGACGTCCTCATCGTCCGCGCGGTAGGCGACATCGCTCAGCCGTGTCGTGCCGTCGCCGGGCGACTCGATCGTCACCGCACTCAGGGCGACGTCGCGCGACAGCACGATCGCCGGCACCGGCCCGCAGGTCAGCAGGAACGTGTCGGTCTCGTTGTCCTCGGTGGTGCCGTCGAGCTGGATGCGCGTGCCGTCCGGCAGGCTCAGCGCCAGGGCGTCGAAGCGCGAATCCACCCCCTTCTGGGTGTTGAACCGTGACCTGCCGTTGGTCAGACGCTGCTCCAGCTGCCCGTCCAGCGTCAACGACTCCATGACGCAGCTGCTGAACTGGTAGCGAAGCGCATCCTGATTGTCCTCGAGCGCACCGTCGGGGCGCGACAGCTGGGCGGTGCCGCCCCCGGGGCAGGGCATCGGCATCGGCTCGATGCCCAGCTCGGCCCCCTCGGCCAGCAGGGGTAGCTGCTCGGCGATGGCCCGGTAGGGGTCCAGGTACCGGGTCGACACCAGGCCGTCCGCCTCCTCGACCGCATTGGCGTAGCCGCGACGCTCCAGCACCGTCGCCCCCTGCGGATCGGGTGTCTGGAACGGGTTGGCATCGCCCTGGGTACCCGGTTCGCTCGGCGGGGGCTCGATCGGCCCGGGCCCCTCCGGCGGAGGCTCGACCGGCCCGGGCCCTTCCGGCGGGGGCTCGATCGGCCCGGGCTCCTGCGGCCCGGGCTCCTCCGGCGGGGCGGTGCCCCCCGTGTCGGTGGGCGGATCATCACCGGAAGAGCCGCCGCAGCCGACCAGGGTCAGGGCGAGAGGCAGCAGGCAGAGCAGCGGCAGGCGAGCGGTCATGGTGCGGGTACCGACGGGGTGTGGGTAGAGCTTAGATGACCCAGCGCATTGCACGGTTACCGCGATCGTCCTGGACATGCCGACCCATCGTCACTACCGTCAGCCCGGAATGCACCCGCGTTGCTCACCATGACCGATCGCCCCGACCCGCCGATCCGCCACAAGCCGCCCGTGACCGGGGCGCCGACCCGTGCCGACTCGCCGTTGGCGCCGCCCGCCCCGCGCGAACGGCTGGTGCCCAAGGCGCTGCAGCGCGTGCTCGGGTTCATGATCCTGTTCGCAACCGTCGGCATGCTGTCCTGCCAGGCCCTGTTCGACTGAGCCCGCCGCCATGTCCCGCGTCAAGCCCTTCGACCCCGATGCCAAGCAGCCGATCCTGTGGCGCGGCTGGTTGCTGTACCTGCTGCCGCTGCCGCTGCTGCCGGCCACGCTGAGCACGCTCGGCGACGGCGATCTGGTCAAGACGCTGGCGCGCGGGGCGGGTCTTGCGCTGATCCTGGGCGGCGCCAGCTTCATCCGCCGCGGCATCCGGCTGGACAACGAGGCCATCCGCCGCAACCTCAGGCGTCGGGCCAGCACGGTGCGCTACCGGCTGATCGGCGCCGGCATGGCCTCGGTGGGCACCTTCCTGGTGGCCTGGCTGGGGATCGCCGCGCGCCACGGGGTGCTCGGCTCGCTGCTGATCGGGCTGGCGGTGCTGCTCGGCTGCTACCTGTACTACGACTTCGACGACCCGACGCGCCGCCCGGACATCGCCGCGGTGGGCATCACCACCGAGGAGCTGGTGGAGCTGCTGGACGAGGCCGAGGGGCGCATCCAGCGCATCGAATCGGATGCGGCGCGCATCAACAACACCGAGTTCCGCGACCGGCTGCGGCGCATCGCCGCCCAGGCGCGCGAGATCCTGGCCACCATCGAGCGCGATCCGGTGGACGCGCGCCGCGCCCGCAAGTTCCTGAAGGTCTACCTGGACGGCGCCCAGCAGGTGACCGAGGGCTATGCGCGCGCCCATCGTGGCGAGGCCAACCCGGCGCTGGAGGACAACTTCCGGCGCGTGCTGGGCACCATCGAGACGGTGATCGGCGAGCAGCAGGCCCTGCTGGCCGAGAACAACGCAGCCGACCTGGACGTCAAGATCGAGGTGCTGCAGCTGCAACTGGAGAAGGAAGGGGTGGTGTGACTCCGCCACCCGGCGGCTGCGCCATGGCTGCTGAACCGGATCGGGTGATGCGCTCGGTGGCCGAGCCTGCCGGGCGCGCATGATCGCCGAGGCGCGCTTTCTCAGCGGCAACCTGATGCGCCATGTGACCACCATGGCGCTGTCCTCCAGCGTGGGGCTGCTGTCGGTGTTCCTGGTCGATTTTGCCGACCTGTACTTCATCTCGCTGCTGGGCCAGGCCGAGCTGGCCGCCGCGGTCGGCTTCGCCGGCACGGTGTCGTTCTTCGTGTTCTCGATCACCATCGGGCTGGCCATCGCCATCGGCGCCCTGGTCGCCCGACGGCTGGGCGCCGGACGCGACGCCGAGGCGCGCACCGTCGCCACCAGCGTGCTGCTGGTGGGAGTGGCGTTCAGCGCGCTGATCGCGGTGCTGACCACCTGGCAGGCGGATGCGCTGGTCACGCTGCTGGGCGCCAGCGGCGAGACCCGTCGGCTGGCCACCGGTTACCTGCACATCGTGCTGCCGGCGATCCCGCTGGGCGCGCTGGGCATCATGTGCTCCTCCTTGCTGCGCGCGCACGGCGATGCGCGGCGCGCCATGCAGGTCACGCTGTGGGCCGGCGGCGTGAACGCGGTGCTGGACCCGCTGCTGATCTTCGGTGTCGGACTGGGGTTGGACGGGGCGGCGCTGGCCACGGTGTGCGCGCGCGCGGTGATGGCCGGGGCTGCGCTGCACGCGGTGCACCGCCACCACGCCGGCCTGGCCCGGCCGAGCCTGGAGGGCGTGACGCGGCACCTGGCGCCGATGCTGGGCATCGCAGGGCCGGCGGTGCTGACCAACGTCGCCACGCCGGTCGGCAATGCGATGGTGATGCGGTTCATCGCCGGCCACGGCGATGCCGCGGTGGCCGCCTATGCGGTGATCGGCCGCCTGATCCCGCTGGTGTTCTGCACCATCTACGCGGTGTCCGGCGCGGTCGGGCCGATCGTGGGCCAGAACGCCGGGGCCGAGCGCTACGACCGGGTGCGCGAGACGCTGGTACGGGCCCTGCGGTTCGTGGCGCTGGCGGTGCTGCTGGCCTGGGTGTTCCTGCTGCTGGCGCGTCCGCTGATCGTCACCGGGTTCGGGCTGGACGCCCAGGGCGCCTCGATCGTGTTCTGGTTCGTGGTGCTGGCCGCGCCGCTGTTCTTCTTCAACGGCGCGCTGTTCGTGGCCAACGGGGCGTTCAACAACCTGCGCCGACCGCTGTGGGCCACCTGGCTGAACTGGGGGCGCAACACGCTGGGCGTGCTGCCGTTCGTGTGGGCAGGCTCGGCGCTGGGCGGGGCCGCCGGCGTGCTGGTGGGGCAGGCCCTGGGCGGGCTGGTGTTCGGGGTGCTCGGCACCTGGCTGTCGTATCGGCTGGTGGCCGGTTACGCGCGCGGCGAGCTGGATACCGACGGGCACCGACTGCCGGCGCTGGAGCGGGCGCGTCCGGATGCGCCGTTTTCCTCGCCGCGCGGCTGAGCGGTCGGATGCTGGGCGCTTGCGCTCGGGCGTTGTCACATCATCCGAACGCGAACCCGGCGGTACGCCAGCGGCGGACACGGCGTCGCGGTTGCCGTATCGTCGTGCGAAGCACCCGAAGGAGGACCTGCATGGCCACGCCCAGCCCGGACGCACGCCCCACCGGCGACACCGTCACCGTCGTCGACGAGCCCGTCGCACCGCTGCCCGGTACCGAGTTGCTGCCGGACCCGCTGGCCGGGCTGGGCAACGATGTCGTGCCCTACGAGGCGGTGGATCCGGCCGAGCGCGAGCGCATCGACCGGCTGATGGGCGAGATCGACCTGAGCGACAGCAACTCGATCATCTTCTTCGGCAGCAAGGCCCAGCAGGAACTCACCAGCATCTCGGACAGCATGCTGGAAGGGGTCAAGAACAAGGACCTGGGCTCGGCCGGCACCGCGTTGAACCAGATGGTGTCGGTGCTGCGCGGCTTCGAGGTCGAGAACTACGATCCCGGCGACAAGCCCAACATCCTGGTCCGCCTGTGGCGAAAGCTGTTCGGCGGCATGACGCCGGTGGCCAAGTTCATCCAGCAGTACGAGGGCGTGCGCCGTCAGGTGGACACCGTCACCGATGACCTGGAAGGGCACAAGACGCAGCTGCTGCGCGACATCACCTCGCTGGACAAGCTGTACTCGGCCAACCTGGACTACTTCCACAACCTGGAGACCTACATCGCCGCCGGCGAGCAGAAGCTGTCCATCATCGATCGGGACATCATCCCGGCCGCCGAAGCCGCGGCCGAGGGCAGCGACGATGTGTTGAAGGCCCAGGAGCTGCGCGATGTGCGCACCGGTCGTGACGATCTGGAACGCCGGGTGCACGACCTGAAGCTCACCCGCCAGGTGGCCATGCAGGGCCTGCCCAGCATCCGGCTGATCCAGGAGAACGACAAGGGTCTGGTCAACAAGATCAACTCCACGCTGGTCAACACCGTGCCGCTGTGGCGCCAGCAGCTGGCCCAGGCGGTCACGATCTTCCGCTCGGCGGAGGCGGCCAAGAGCGTCAAGCGCGCCTCGGACCTGACCAACGAGCTGCTGGAGAAGAACTCGGAGAACCTGCGCACCGCCAACCGCACCGTGCGCGAGGAGATCGAGCGCGGCGTGTTCGACGTGAACGCGGTGCGCCGCGCCAACGACAACCTGATCGCCACGGTGCAGGAGAGCCTGCAGATCGCCGACGAGGGCAAGCGCAAACGCGCCGAGGCCGAACAGCAGCTGGAACAGATGGAAAGCGAACTCAAGCGCACGCTCAAGGCGGCCTCGGCACGCGGCAGCGGCACCAGCGCCGGCATCCATGCCGGTGTCTCGTCCACCCGCGGGAGCTGAGCCGATGGGACTGTTCGACCGCTTCTTCGGCGAGTTCGTCGATGTCATCGAGTGGACCGATGACTCCTCCAACACGATGGTGTACCGCTTCGAGCGCTACGGCAACGAGATCAAGTACGGCGCCAAGCTGATCGTGCGCGAGTCCCAGTACGCGGTATTCGTGAACGAAGGCCAGGTGGCCGACGTGCTCGGCCCCGGCACCTGGGAGCTGGAAACCAAGAACCTGCCGGTGATCACCACGCTGCAGAACTGGAAGCATGGCTTCGAAAGCCCGTTCAAGGCCGAGGTGTACTTCTGCAACGCGCGCCGCTTCACCGACCTGAAGTGGGGCACCAAGCAGCCGCTGATGCTGCGCGACAAGGAGTTCGGCGGCCTGCGCCTGCGCGCGTTCGGCACCTACGGCACGCGCATCACCGATCCGCTGACCTTCATCCGCGAGATCGTCGGCACCGAGGGCATCTTCACCACCGAGGAGATCTCGGCGCAGCTGCGCAACCTGATCACCTCGCGCTTCGCCACCATCATCGGCAGCAGCGACATCCCGATCCTGGACATGGCCGCCAACCAGGACCAGCTGGGCACCTTCCTGACCGAGCGCATCGCGCCCGAGTTCGGCGAGTACGGGCTGGAACTGACCAAGCTGCTGGTGGAGAACATCTCGCTGCCGCCGGCGGTCAACGAGGCGCTGGACAAGCGCACCGCCATGGGCATGACCGGCAACCTGGACGCCTACCTGAAGTACCAGGCCGGCCAGGGCCTGGAGCAGGGCGGTGGCACCGGCAACGATGCCATCGGCATGGGCGTGGGCATGGCGATGGGCCGCACCATGGCAGAAGGCGTGAGCGCCGGTGCACAGGCCAGTGGCGGTGCCGGGCCGTCATCCGGATCGGCGGCCGCCTCGGGTAGCGCGGCAGGCAGCGCGGCAGGCTCCCCCACGCCGCCGCCGCTGTCCAACCCGCCGCGCTTTCACGTCGCGCTGGACGGCGTGGCGGACGGGCCGCACTCGCTCGAACGGCTCGGCCAGATGATCGGCACCGGGCACCTGAAGAAGGACACGCTGGTGTGGTCACCGGAGATGAGCGACTGGGCCAAGGCCTCCGAGGTGGCCGGGCTGGGCAGCCTGTTCGGCGATCGACGGGCCACGCCGCCCCCGCTGCCGCCGCAGGGCTGACAGCTTGAGCGCGGCATGACCGACCGCATCGCGGCCCGCCTGGCCGAGGCCCAGGCAGCGGGCCAGGCAGTGGGCCAAGCTGCGGGCCAAGCTGCGGGCCAGAGCGCCGACGGCTACCGCTGGCACGAGGACGAACCGGCGGCGTCGCCGGCGCGCATCGGCGAGGCACGCACCCAGGTGCTGACCGAGACGCACTTTCCGTGCGGGCAGTGCGGCGCCTCGCTGACCTTCGCCGTCGGTACCGAATCGCTGCAATGCGACTACTGCGGGCACACCAACCGGATCGAGCGCGGCCGCGAGCCGCTGGTCGAGCTGGACCTGCACGCAGCGCTCGAGCAGCTGCAACGGCACAAGGGTGGCACCGAGGACGCCGCGACGATCCGCTGCCCGAACTGCGCGGCGCGCTTTGCGCTCGGCGCCGACATCCATGCCGGGGAATGCCCGTTCTGCGGCACCGAGGTGGTCACCGCCACGGCCGAGTCCCGACCCATCGAGCCCAAGGGCGTGCTACCGTTCTCGATCACCGACGATCAGGCGCGCGAGTCGTACCGCGCCTGGTTGAAGGGCCTGTGGTTCGCGCCCAACAAGCTCAAGGAGTACGCCCGCGACGACACCTCGCTGAACGGGGTGTATGTGCCCTATTGGACGTATGACAGCGATACCGCCACCCGCTATCGCGGCGAGCGCGGGGATGTGTATTTCGTCACCCAGCGCTACACCACGACCCAGAACGGGCGACGCGTGACCCGCACCCGTCAGGTGCCCAAGATCCGCTGGCGGCCCGCCTCCGGGCGCACCGCCCGGCATTTCGATGACGTGCTGATCGGCGCCACGCGCACGCTGCCCAGGAAGATCACCGACTGGCTCGCCCCCTGGGATCTGGACAACCTGGTGCCCTACCGCGAGGACTATTTGTCCGGGTTCTCCAGCGAGGTCTACCAGGTGGACCTGGACGAAGGGTTCGGCCATGCCCGCCAAGCCATGGACAAGGTCATCCGCACCGATGTGCGCCGCTCGATCGGCGGTGACCAGCAGCGCATCCACGACCTGCAGACCCGGCACAGCGACACCACCTTCAAGCATGTGCTGCTGCCGTTGTGGAGCGCCGCCTTCCAGTTCCGCGGCGAGACCTATCGCTTCGTGGTCAATGGCCGCAGCGGCAAGGTGCGCGGCGAGCGCCCGTGGAGCGTGGTCAAGATCGCGCTGGCCGTGCTGCTGGCGCTGGTCATCGCGATCCCGCTGCTGTTCGCGCTGACGGCGGTGCAGGGTGGGGGGATGCCGAGGGTCGGCTACTGACGCTTGGTCGGGCGCTCGGCCCGATGTGCCGCCCGTTCGGTGCATCGCACGCGTTGAGCTTCAATTTGCCGGGGCCAGCAGATGCGCCAGCCCGTCGGCGGCGAAGCGCTGCGCCAGGCGCACCGTGCCGGCGGTGTAGCCGCTGCCCAGCTCGCGCGCGGTCGGGGTTTCGCCATGGCTGGCCAGCCAGGCGGTCAGCTGGATGCGCCGCAGCATGATCAGCGCAGGGATGATGGCGGCATCGGGCGCGGACAAGGGGGCGACAGCGCGGTAGCCGGCCAGCCAGGCCGCGATCAGCTCGGGCAGGTCCGCGCGCTCCTCGATGAAGCTGAGCGAGGCGGCGACATCGAAGCAGAACCAGCTCTCCCCGCAGTCGTCGAAGTCGATCACGGTCAAGGCGTCGCCCTGCGCCAGCACGTTGGCCAGGCGCAGGTCGGCATGGATCAGGCCGAACCGCGCTTCGCTGGTGCCATGGTTGCGTAATATCTCGTGCAACCGATCGACCGTGCGCTGAATCGTCGACCGCCCGGCTGCGTCCAAGCCGATGGCGTGCTGCCAGGGTCCCCAATGCGCCTTCTCGCCCACCAGCGTAGCGAACGTCCAGCGCTTGCGAAGGAAGCCAGGCGGTCGTCGCCAACGCCGTGCCTGACAGTGTAGCCGCGCCGAGATCGCGCCGAGCTGATGGAACGGATCGCTCAAGGCGCTGCCTGCCTGTAGTTCCTGGCCGGCAATCCACTCGAAGGCCGCCGCATGGTGCTGCTCGCCATCGATCGTGAACGAGGCGATGGGCCCGGCATCTCGTCGCGGCAGGATGCGCGGGGTGGCCACCCGGGCGTCGGCATGCAGCGCCTCGAGCCAATCAAGCTCCGAGGCGATCTCGTCGTGGGTGTGGTAGCCCGAGCGGTGCACGCGTACCACCGCGCGCCGTCGCTCACTCGGGTCCTCGACCTGGAACACCACGTTCTCGGACACGTTCAGCAGCTCGATGGCACTGTCCTGCGCGAGGCCCCAGCCACCCGATACCGAGCGCACGCCCGAGGCGAGTTGCTCGATGAGCGAACCCTCGAGCGCGCCCTCGAGCGCACCCTGGGGTGACGCCAGGGGCGACCTCTCGAGCGGCCTCTGGGTCGGGTGGTTTGCAGCGGGTTCCATCGTCGATGCCATGCCGGGCAGCGTAGCGCAGGGCCTGCATGAGGATTCGGTTGGAAACCGCGCAACGGCGGTGTAACCGCTGCGGCTGACACACAACTGTCACGGGGCATTCGCACCATCGACATCCCTAGCAGCGTCGCTGACGCTGCGATGCAACGGGTTCGCACGCGAGAGGATGACGATGAGCTGCACGAAGGTCGCTGATCCTGCGCCGCTGCCGTTCCTGACCGGGCGGATCGCGGCGCTGGCACGCATGGCCGCGCTCGGCATCGTGCTCTGCGGGCACGCATCGGCGCAGTCCGCACCGGTGCCGGTGCCGGTGCAGGCGCCTGTGTCGACGCCTGTGTCGACGCCCGTGTCGACGCCCGTGCCGTTCTCGTTCGACCGACTGAGCGAGCGCATGCGGCGCATGGCCGACGAACCGCCACGGCAACCCGACCGCCCGCAGGGCTTCCTGGACGATCTTGGCTACGAGGACTACCAGCACATCCGGTTCAAGGCCGAGCGGGCGCGCTGGCGCGACGAGGGCCGGTTTCGCGTGCACGCCTTCCACATGGGCTGGTTGTTCGAGGAGGCGGTGACGATCAACGAGGTGATCGATGGTTTCGCTCACCGCCTGGCGTTCTCCACCAATGACTTCGACTACACCGAAGGGCTGCATGAACGGGTACCGGCCGATGCCGAGCTGCCCGGGGTGGCCGGGTTCAAGCTGACCACCCCGCTGAACCGTCCGGACCACTTCGACGAGGTGTTGGCGTTCCTAGGCGCCAGCTACTTCCGCTCGCTGGGGCGTGACGATGTGTACGGGTTGAGCGCGCGCGCGCTGGCGATCAACACCGGGCTGGCGGATGCGGAGGAGTTTCCGCGCTTCACCGAGTTCTGGCTCGAACGGCCCGACCCGGGTGGCGGCCCCGATCGCGGCATCGACGACGCCGTGACGGTGTACGCCGCCTTGCAGAGCGACAGCGTTACCGGTGCGTACCGCTTCGTGGTGCAACCGGGTGCCCCGAGCGTCATCGACGTGACCGCCCGGTTGTTCTTTCGCGCCGACGTGCGGCAACTGGGTATCGCGCCGCTGACCTCCATGTACCTGTTCGGGGAGAACGATCGCGCAGGCTTCGACGACTTTCGGCCCGAAGTGCACGACAGCGACGGCCTGATGCTGATCAACCGGCAGGGGGCGCACTTCTGGCGCCCGCTCAGCAATCCGGTACGGCTCGCGTCGGCCTACCTGGCCAGCCCCGCCCCGCAGGCGTTCGGCCTGCACCAGCGCGATCGGGATGGGGACCACTACCAGGATCCCCCGGCCGCCTACGAGCGCCGTCCTTCGCTGACCGTGCGCCCGTCCGGCGACTGGGGCAACGGCACGGTACGTCTGGTCGAGATTCCCACCGACCTGGAGATCAACGACAACATCGCCGCCTTCTGGATTCCCGAAGGAGACATCCGCGCCGGCGATGAACGCGAATTTGCCTACCGCCTGGAATGGGGCCGCGACCGGCGCGCAGCCCAGGGCGAACCTATCGATACGCTGGCTCGGGTGGTGGCCACCCACACCGGTCACGGGGGGCCTGCCGGGGTGGCCGAGAAGCCGGACTCGCGCAAGTTCGTGGTCGACTTCGAGGGCGGGCTGCTGTCGCGACTGCCGGTCGGCGCCGAGAACGTGCAGGCCGACGTGACGATCGTCAACGGCGAGATCGAGGCGCGCAACTTCTCCAAGCTGGACGACGGCACGCATCGCTGGCGATTGGTGCTGGACGTGCTGGCCGAGCCTGGCGCCACGGTCGAGATGAGCGCGCGCATCGACGACGCCGACGAGCGCCCGCTGTCCGAGACCTGGCTCTACCAGTGGATCCGACCATGAGCATGATGCCAGCCAGGCACCGGCGGGACGCGTTGCCGGATTGGCCGGAAGAACAGGCGCTGCAGCGCTTTCGACCGCCTCACGCACCGCTGCCGATGGCCGAGCAATGCCTCTTCCGTGCACCGTCGCACGGTCAGGTGATGGAGCGATGGCGGCGCTGGGCGCGGGTGGTCGTGCAGCGCGCCACGGCGAGCGCGTAGCGCATGGCGTCGCGAATCGGCGAACGCACGACCCTGGCTGCGCGCGTCGCGGCGTTGGCGTTCACCGCCCTGGTCGCGCTCGGCGCCACCGACCTGTTCGTGCAGGCGGCGGGGCGTACCGGAATCCCCTGGCTGGAAGCGCTGCGGGCTGCCCTGATCGCGATGGCCACGCTGTGGCTGGGGTGGGGGGCGGCGCAGTCGTTGATCGGTCTGATGCCGGCGTGGCGCACGGGCTGGCCGTGCCGGCGTGCCGGGCCCGCGCGCCATGACGGCGGGACCGGGCGCGAGGACGGGTTGGCGGACGGGGCCGAGCACGGGATCGAGCACGGGATCGAGCACGGGGTCGAGCACGGGGTCGAGCACGGGGTCGAGCACGGGATCGAGCACGGGGGCGCGGACGCGGCCACGCACCGGCTCGGTGTCTCACCGACCTCGCCGTCCCCCCGGCACCGGGTTCGGGTGGCCGCGTTGGTGCCGGTGTGCAACGAAGCGCCGGCCGAGGTGTTCGCGCGCGTGGCGGCGATGGACGAATCCGTGGTGGCCGCCGGACTGGCCGATCAGGTGCACTTCGTGATCCTGTCGGATACGCGTGCGCCGGCGGCCGCGGCGGCCGAGCGGCACTGGTTCGCGCGGCTGATCGCCGAACGCGGTGATCAGGGGCGGCTGTGGTACCGGCGCCGGGCCGACGGGCAGGGCCGCAAGGCGGGCAACGTCGGCGACTTCATCCATCGCTCGGGCGGCGCCTACGACTACGCACTCGTGCTCGATGCCGACAGCCTGATGGAAGGCGCCACGGTGGCCGAAATGGTGCGACGCATGGACGCCTGCCCCGAGTTGGGGCTGCTGCAATCGCTGCCGCGGGTGATCGGCGCACGCTCGGTGTTCGGGCGGGCGATGCAGTTCGCCGCGGCGCTGTATTCGCCGGTGTTCGCGCGCGGTACCGCGCGGCTGCAAGGCCGTACCGGTCCGTTCTGGGGGCACAATGCCCTGATCCGCCTGCCGGCGTTCGCCAGCAGCTGCGGCTTGCCCCGGCTGTCGGGCAAGCCGCCGTTCGGCGGGCGCGTGCTCAGCCACGACTACGTCGAGGCGGCGATGCTGGCCCGCGCCGGCTGGGCGGTCAGGCTGGACGTCGATCTGGACGGCAGCTACGAGGAGGGGCCGGACAACCTGGTGGCGTTCGCGCGACGCGACCGGCGATGGTGTCAGGGCAACCTGCAGCATGCGCGCCTGCTGCTCGCCCACGGTCTGCCTCGCTGGTGCCGATTCGTCTTCCTGCAGGGCATCTTCGCCTACCTGTGCTCGCTGATCTGGGCCGGTTTCCTGATCACCAGTGTCACCGCCGCGGCCACGGCCAGCGCGCCGGAGTACTTCCCGCAGCCCGGCGGTCTGTTCCCGGTCTTTCCACACGATCGCACCGCGCACATCGTCGGCCTGGCACTCGGTGTGATCGGGCTCCTGGTCCTGCCCAAGCTGCTGATCGTGCTGCGCTCGATCGTCACCGGCGAGGCCCGATCGTTCGGCGGGGCTCGGCGGTTGATCCGGTCCGCCGCGGCCGAGCTGGCATTGAGCTCGCTCACCGCACCGATCCTTTTGATGTACCAGCTGCGTGCCGTCGTCCAGGTGCTGGCCGGACGCGATGGCGGCTGGCCATCGAGCCAACGCGGGGAAGGGCGGCTGAGCCTTGCCGAGGCGTGGCAGGCCTGCGGCTGGATCGGCATCGCCGGTGGCCTGTTCCTGCTGATGCTGTGGGGGTTCACCCCTTCGCTCTTGGCCTGGACGTTGCCGGTGTGCCTGCCGATGGCGCTCGCGCCGGTGATCGTCTGGTACACCTCGCAACCGGCGGCGGCCCGGCTCTTCGGGGTGCCGCTGGAAACCGCTGCCGCGCCGGTGATCCAGGCCAGCCTGCGTTGGCAACGACGCTGGGCAGCGAATGGCGCTGATCCGGCCGAGCGTGAGCACGATGCCGGCACCGTGGCTTCATCCCGGAACGCGCGTGCCCGGGCTTGATGTATCGTCCCGGGACGCACGGCTTGACCTGTTCCGGGGGCTGGCGTTGGTGATGATCTTCGTCAACCACGTGCCGGGCACGCCGTGGGAGCACTGGACCAGTCGCAACATCGGATTCTCCGATGCGGCCGAGGCGTTCTTCGTGATGTCCGGCATCGCCACGGCGCTGGCCTACGGCGAGCGCCTGTCGCTGCCACGCACGCGCCAGCACGGGCTGTGGCCAGGAGTGGCACCGCTGTGGTCTCGTGCCTGGGCGCTCTATCGGGTGCACCTGCTGCTCAGCGTGTGGGCCATCGCCATCCTGGCCGCCACCGCCGAACGCTACGCGCTGCCCGAGCTGTTGACGACGATCAACCTGCGCGCCGTGTTCACCGAACCGGCGCAGGCGCTGGTCGGTGTGCCGCTGCTGACGCATCAGCTGGGCTACGTGAACATCCTGCCGGTGTACGCGGTGCTGCTGCTGGTCGCGCCGTTGCTGATCCGCCTGGGGCAGCGGCAGCCGGTGGCGCTGGCGGTCGGCTCGCTGCTGCTGTGGTTCTGCGCCGGCCTGTTTCGGTTGAACCTGCCCAACTATCCGAACCCGGGTGGCTGGTTCTTCAACCCGTTCGCCTGGCAAGCGGTGTTCGTCTGCGGGTTGCTGATCGGACTGGCCGGGCGACGTGGCGAGCGCCTGCTGCCGGTCAGCCGAACCGCACTGGCCGCCGCGTTCGGATTCCTGCTGCTGGCCTGGGTGTGGCGCCAGGTGCCGGCCGTCGGTGGCTGGTTCGATACCCGACTGTGGGAGCTGGGGCAGCTCGGCCTGCCGTTTCACCTGATCGGACACGACAAGACCTACCTGGCGCTGCCCCGGCTGCTGCACGTGCTCGCGCTGGTGTACGTGGCGAGCTCGCTCGATGTCGTGCGGCGGATCGCCGCATCGCGCGCGGGTGGCTGGCTGCGATTGCTCGGCCGGCACGGGCTGACCGTGTTCGCCTGGGGTACGGTACTGGCGATCGCGGCCCAGGCGATCCTGGCGGTGGTACCGGATCGGGCCTGGCTGAGGTGGGGCATCGTGCCGGTCGGGGTGGTGTTGATGGTCGGCATCGCGGGGCTTGCCGGGCGAGCCGGGCGGTCGCGGCGCGCCACCGCTCAGGCAACCCCTCAGGCCAGCTGCGTCACCGGCTGCCCTTGCTCCACCACCACCCGTCCGGCCCTGGACAGCGTACCGCCGGGCGTCTGCACCCGATCGACGGTCATGAAGTCGGTCTGCCACAACGTCGGGGTGACCTCGCAGGCGACGTAGCCGCGCCGCGCACTGTGGAAGCAGATGTGCGGGTGATCGTTGCGGATGGCGTCCCACCACGGCACGGCATCGCGGCCGTCCCCGCCGGAGGTGATCGAGGTGTTGGTGAACTCCACCGCCACCGACGGGCCATCCGGCTCGTGCAGGTCCCGCGGCACGTTGGCCCCCCAATGCACGTGCACATCCCCGGACAGGAACACCACGTTGGCAAGGTTCAGTGCCTGGATGGTGTCCAGCAGGCGCGCTCGCGCCGCCGGATAGCCCGGCCACTGGTCGCGCACGTGACGGTTCATCGCCGCCGGGCCCGAGCCGCCACCGAACACCGGGATCTGCTGCGCCAGCACGTTCCAGTGACACCGGCTGTCGGCCAGTTGCCGGTGTACCCAGCGCTCCTGCGCCTCGCCCAGCAGGGTGCGGGACGGTTCGCTCAGCGCCGCGCACGGGGTGTCGGCCTCGTGCCGGCACGCCTGGCGTGAGCGGTACTGGCGCGTGTCCAGCGCATCGAAGTTCACCAGATCGCCGAAGCGGAACCCGCGATGCAATCGAAGCCCGCCGGCGTGCGGGAAGGCGCTTCGGCGCAGCGGCATCGCCTCGTAGTAGGCCTGGAAGGCGGCGGCGCGGCGCAACAGGAACACCTCTGGAGGGGTATCGCGCTCATCGGCCTCGCCCGCCCAGTCGTTGCTGATCTCGTGGTCGTCCCAGGTGACGATGAACGGCGCCGAGGCGTGTGCGGCCATCAGGTCCGGATCGGACTTGTATTGCGCGTAGCGGTTGCGGTAGTCGACCAGGGTGTAGATCTCGTCGCCCAGGTGCTGACGGGTCTTGTTGCCTCGTCCGCCATCGGCGCGGTACTCGTACAGGTAGTCGCCGGAGTGGAACACGAAGTCGAACCGCTCCTTGGCCAGGTGGGCGTAGGCGGTGAACAGGCCGCTCTCGAAGTTGCTGCAGCCGCAGGTGCCGAAGCGCAGACGCTCAAGCGGTTGGTCGGGGGCCGGGGCCGTGCGCGTGCGGCCGACCTGGCTGATCTCGCCTCCGACGCGAAAGCGGTACCAGTACTCGCGCCCGGGCAGCAGCCCGTCGACCTCGGCGTGCACCGAGTGCCCGAGTTCGGGGCGAGCGATCTCGGTACCGCGACGCACGATGCGTCGCATGTGCCGATCGGTGGCGACCTGCCACTGGACCTCGACCGGGGCCATCGGCATGCCCCCGCCGTGCAGCGGCTCGGGCGCCAGCCGGGTCCACAGCACCACGCTGGTCGGCCACGGGTCGCCCGAGGCGACGCCGAGCGAGAACGGGTAGCGGCGAAACAGCGGCTGGGCGAGCACCCGGCCGCTGGTCGCACCGCCCAGCAGTGCCGCGCCGCCCAGCTTCCAGGCGACGTCCAGGAAGGCGCGTCGCGACAGCTGTGCAACGGTGCGATCGTAGGGTGTCATGAATTCGTTGCTGCGAGGAAAGGTCGGCCGGGGTCGCAAGACTGCGCGGCTTGCGTGACACGGTGTTGTCGATGCGATGACGTGGGTGTGTCCTGCCCGCGCACACTCGGTGCTCGCCCCCGCCCCGGCGCGTTCCGATGCCGGACACCGACCGCCGCCGTGGCAGCGCGACGGGTTGTCGACGCTGCGCTGTCGATGGCCTGCCGGGCAGGCGGTCACTCGGGTGTCACGGCGAGCTCGTAGCGTGCCGGCGCAAGACATCGACCCGGACCTGCTCGATACCCATGCCGATCAAGCACGTTGCGATGCGCCAGGTGGTGAGCGCCACCGCCGGGTTGCTGCTGTTCATGGCGCTGCTACCGGACGATCGGTCGCACTCGAGCGCTGCCGCGTTCGCGTCGGGCGAGCCGACGGGTCCGGAGCTGGCGCCGCGCCACCTGGCTCGGGCCGATTGCCTGTGGCTGCAGGCTCGCAACCACGGCTTCTACCAGGTGCAGTCGGATGCGCTGGACGGTATCGGCGGACAGGCGACGGCCCGGCTGTGGCACGCGTTCGTCGATTCCGTCGGTGTGCAGGCCTGCGGGTGTTCGCGCGGCGACGGCCAGCGCCTGGTGCCGGCGCTGGCCGCGCTTCGCGGGCGGGCCGATCGTCATTTCCTGGCGGCTCGGTAGTGCTTGGCCTGCCAGCGTGCGCTGCACGACGCCGATGGTGCACGAGGGGCGTGGGGAGCGACCGGCCGGGGCAGGGCTGACGGACCGTTGACGCCGGAGCCTGCCACGATACCGCGACGGATGCGTCCGGCACGAACCGTGTAACGGGTGAGCGAAGTGCGGGTCGTCGCCGCTGATGGCACTATCGTGACGATTCACCCATGGAGCCGTTGGCATGAATTCCCTGTTCCGCGTGTCTCGTCGTTGCCGCCCGGGCGTGTCAGGCATGGCCGTTGCCGCGCTATTGCTGGTCCCGGCCTTCGCCAGCGCCGAACCACGCCACGGCATCTCGATCTTCGGCGACCTGAAGTACGGGCCGGACTTCGAGCACTTCGATTACGCGGACCCGGCGGCGATCAAGGGCGGCTCGATGACGCTGGCGCTGCTGGGCACCTACGACAGCACCCAGTCGTTCCTGCTCAAGGGCAAGCCGGCGTTCGGCACCACCAACGTCTACGACACGCTGACGGTCAGCTCGCTGGACGAGTCGTCCGGCGCCTACGGGCTCCTGGCCGAGACCATCGAGGTGGCCGAGGACGGCATGTCGGTCACTTTTGTGCTGCGCGACGAGGCGGTGTTCCACGACGGTCACCCGGTGGATGCCGAGGATGTGGTCTGGAGCTTCGAGACGCTGATGAGCGAGGGGCACCCGCAGTATCGCAACTACTGGACCGCCATCTCGGGGGCCGAGGCGCTCGACGATCGCACCGTGCGCTTCACGTTCAGCGAAGCCGACAACCCGGAGCTGCCGGTGATCATCGGCCAGGTGCCGGTGCTGCCCCAGCACTTCTGGGCCGAGCGCGAGTTCGCCGAGACCACGCTGGAGCCGCTGCTGGGCAGCGGGCCCTATCGCTTCGGCAAGATCGATCCGGGCCGCTCGATCAGCTACGAGGTGGTGGACGATTACTGGGGCCGCGACCTGCCGGTCAACGTGGGCAAGAACAACTTCGACCTGCGCTACGACTACTACCGTGACACCACCGTGGGGCTGGAGGCGCTGAAGGCCGGCGACTCGGACTTCCGGCTGGAGAACACCGCCAAGAACTGGGCCACCGCCTACGACTTTCCGGCGCTGGACGAGGGGCGGGTGGTGCGCGAGGAGCTGCCGGACGAGAGCATGCAGCTCACCCAGGCCTTCCTGTTCAACCTGCGCCAGGACAAGTACGACGATCCGCGGGTGCGCCGCGCGCTGGCCTACGCCTTCGATTTCGAGTGGATGAACGCCAACCTGTTCTACGACGCCTACCAGCGCACCATGAGCTACTTCCAGAACTCGGACATGCAGGCCACCGGCGTGCCCGAGGGGCGCGAGCTGGAGATCCTGGAATCCTTCCGCGACCAGCTGCCCGAAGCCTTGTTCACCGAACCCTTCTCGCTGCCGGTGATGGACGGCTCGGGCAACATCCGGCGCGAGCTGCGCCAGGCCATCGGGCTGTTCAAGGAGGCCGGCTGGGAGGTGCAGGGCGGGGTCATGACCGAGGTGGCCACCGGCGAGCCGTTCACGCTGGATGTGATCATCCGCCAGCCGAACGTGGAGAAGATCGTGCTGGCCTGGAAGAAGAACCTGGAGCGCCTGGGCATCGATCTCAGCCTTCGCGTGGTGGACTCGGCGCAGTACGAGAAGCGCATGGAGGACTTCGACTACGACGTCACCACCCATCTGTGGCTGCAGACCGACTCGCCGGGCAACGAGCAGTTCGACTACTGGCATTCGCGCAACGTGGACGTGCCGGGCTCGCGCAACGTGGCCGGCATCGCTGATCCGGTGATCGATGCGATCATCCCGATCATCGTGCGCGCCACCTCGCGCGAGGAGCAGGTCGCGGCTGCCCGTGCACTGGACCGGGTGCTGCTGTGGCGCGACTTCACGTTGCTGCAGTATTTCTCGCCGACCAACCGCGTCGCCTACACCAACAAGTTCAGCCGGCCCGAGATCCTGCCGCGCAACGCGCTCGGGCTGGAGTTCTGGTGGGTGGATCCGGTCAAGGAAGCGGCGTTGTCGAACTGAGCGGGCGATAGCGCACCGTGCTCGCCTACCTGGTCCGGCGGCTGCTGCTGGTGATCCCGACGCTGTTCGGGATCATGGTGCTGAACTTCGTGATCGTGCAGGCCGCCCCGGGCGGGCCGGTGGAGCAGGTGCTGGCGCAGCTCAAGGGCACCGCCGTCAGCGCCACCGCGCGCGTCAGCGGGGCGTCCGGGGATGCCGGGGCGGGATCGGACGGCGGCGGAGGCGGCGAGGCGATGCGCGGCAGCCGCGGGTTGGAGCCCGAACTGATCGCCGAGCTGGAGCGCCAGTTCGGCTTCGACCGACCGCCGGTGGAACGCTTCTTCAAGATGATGGGCGACTACGCCCGCTTCGATTTCGGCGAGAGCTTCTTTCGCGATCGACGCGTGGTGGACCTGGTGATCGACAAGCTGCCGGTGTCGATCTCGCTCGGGTTGTGGACCACGCTGCTGGTGTACCTGATCTCGATTCCGCTGGGCATACGGAAGGCGCTCTCGGACGGGAGCCGCTTCGATGTCTGGACCAGCGCGGTGGTCATCGTCGGCTATGCGATCCCGGCCTTCCTGTTCGCGATCCTGCTGATCGTGCTGTTCGCCGGGGGCAGCTTTCTGGACCTGTTCCCGCTGCGCGGGCTGACCTCCGAGAACCATGACGAGCTGTCGGTGGGCGGGCGGGTGCTCGATTACCTGTGGCACATCACGCTGCCGGTGGTGGCGATGGTGGTCGGCGGGTTCGCCAGCCTCACCATGCTGACCAAGAACTCGTTCCTGGACGAGATCGGCAAGCAGTACGTGTTGACCGCGCGGGCCAAGGGCCTGACCGACAACCGCGTGCTGTACGGGCACGTGTTCAGGAACGCCATGCTGATCGTGGTGGCAGGCTTTCCGAGCGCGTTCGTCTCGGTGCTGTTCACCGGCTCGCTGCTGATCGAGGTGATCTTCTCGCTCGACGGGTTGGGCCTGCTCGGCTTCGAGGCGGCCATCAACCGCGACTACCCGGTGATGTTCGGCACGCTGTTCTTCTTCACGCTGCTGGGGTTGATCCTGAACATCGTCGGAGACGTGATGTACACGGTGATCGATCCGCGCATCGACTTCGAGAGCCGGCAGTTCTGATGGCGAACGGGAAGGCGCCACGCCGTGCCGATCGCTCGCCGCGCAGCGGCGAGAGCGCCTCGCCCGCCGAGGAGGCGCTGACCGACCATCTTCACCCCCCGGGCGGCACGCTGGTGGCCGACAGCGCCGATCTGGTGATGCCCGGCCTGGCGGTGGCCGAGGACGAGTCGCGCCGCCGTCGCTTTCGCCTGTCGCCGATCAACGCCCGCCGCTTTGCGACCTTCACCGCCAACCGGCGCGGCTATTGGTCGCTGTGGCTGTTCGCGGTGCTGTTCATCGTGACCTTGTTCGCCGAGTTCATCGCCAACGATCGGCCATTGCTGGTGCGCTACGACGGTCAGACCTACCTGCCGGTGTTCGCCGACTACCCGGAGACCACGTTCGGTGGCGACTTCGACACCGCGGCCGAGTACCGCGACCCGTTCGTGGCCGAGCTGATCGAGGAAAAGGGCTGGATGCTGTGGCCACCGATCCGCTACAGCCACGACACGGTCAACTACGACCTGCCGGTGCCGGCGCCCGCGCCACCCTCGGCCGAGAACCTGCTCGGTACCGATGACCAGGGCCGTGACGTGCTGGCGCGGGTGATCTACGGGTTCCGGGTGTCGATCCTGTTCGGGCTCACGCTGACGTTGTTCAGCTCGCTGATCGGCGTGGCGGTGGGCGCGGTGCAGGGGTATCTGGGCGGCTGGACCGATCTGATCGGCCAGCGCGTGCTCGAGGTCTGGTCCGGTCTGCCGGTGCTGTATCTGTTGATCATCCTGGCCAGCATCGTGGAGCCGAACTTCTGGTGGCTGCTGGGATTGATGCTGCTGTTCAGCTGGATGAGCCTGGTCGGGGTGGTGCGTGCCGAGGTGCTGCGCGCTCGCAACTTCGACTACGTGCGCGCCGCCGCCGCGCTCGGGGTGGGACGCTGGACGATCCTGCTGCGCCACGTGCTGCCGAACGCCATGGTGGCCACGTTGACCTTCCTGCCGTTCATCTTGAACGGCTCGATCACCACGCTGACCTCCCTGGACTTCCTGGGCTTCGGCCTGCCGCCCGGTTCCGCCTCCTTGGGCGAGCTGCTGGCCCAGGGCAAGCAGAACCTGCAGGCGCCCTGGCTGGGCATCACCGCCTTCACCGTGCTGGCGGTGATGCTCAGCCTGCTGATCTTCATCGGCGAGGCGGTGCGCGATGCGTTCGATCCGCGCAAGAGCGCGCTGTGATGCCCGATCCGACCCAGGACGAGCCGCTGCTGGTCGTCGACGGACTGCGCGTGGCGTTCGGTCACGGGGATGCCGCCAACGAGGTGGTGCGCGGTATCTCGTTCACGCTGAACCCGGGCGAGACGCTGGCGCTGGTGGGCGAGTCCGGCTCCGGCAAGAGCGTGACCGCGCTGTCGATACTGCAACTGTTGAACCCGAGCCAGGCCAGCTATCCGGGCGGCAGCGTGCGCTATCGGGCTCAGGAACTGATCGGTGCCGACGAGCGTGCGCTGCGCGAGATGCGCGGCGATCGCATCGGCATGATCTTCCAGGAGCCGATGACCTCCCTGAACCCGTTGCACACGGTCGAAAAGCAGATCAACGAGGTGCTGTTCGTGCACAAGGGCCTGGACGGCAAGGCGGCCCGCGCGCGCACCATCGAGCTGCTGGAGCTGGTCGGGCTGGATCGGGTCACCGAGCGGCTCGGCGCCTGGCCGCATCAGCTGTCCGGTGGGCAGCGTCAGCGGGTGATGATCGCCATGGCACTGGCCAACGAGCCGGACATCCTGATCGCCGACGAGCCGACCACCGCGCTGGATGTCACCGTGCAGGCGCAGATCCTGTCGCTGCTGGCGCAGCTGCAGCAACGGCTCGGGCTGGCGGTGTTGCTGATCACCCACGACCTGAACGTGGTGCATCACGTGGCGCACCGCGTGTGCGTGATGCGCCACGGCATCATTCGCGAGACCGGCCGCACCGAGGCGGTGTTCGCCGATCCGCAGGACGCCTACACCCGCGAGCTGCTGGAGGCCGAGCTGGACGGGTTCGCCACCCCGGTCGCAGCGGATGCCGCCCCCCTGCTGGAGGCGGACGCGCTGCGCGTGTGGTTTCCGATCAAGCGTGGCGTGCTGCGCCGCACCGTCGATCACGTCAAGGCGGTCGACGGCATCGAGCTGTCGGTGCGCGCCGGCGAGACGCTGGGCATCGTCGGCGAATCCGGATCCGGCAAGAGCACGCTGGCGCTGGCCCTGCTGCGGCTGATCCCGTCCCAAGGGGCGATCCGCTTCGACGGCCAGCCCATCGATGGCTTGACGGGGGCGGCGCTCAAGCCACTGCGGCGCGACCTGCAGGTGGTGTTTCAGGATCCCTACGGCTCGCTCAGCCCGCGCCGCACGGTCGGTCAGATCGTCGCCGAAGGGCTGCACGCGCACGGTCTGGGCGAGGGGGCGGCGGCACGCGTGGCCCAGGTGCTCGAGCAGGTCGGCCTGCCGAGCGCGGCCGCCAATCGCTATCCGCACGAGTTCTCCGGCGGACAGCGCCAGCGCATCGCGGTGGCGCGCGCGCTGATCCTGAAACCCAAGGTGATGCTGCTGGACGAGCCCACCTCGGCGCTGGACCGCGCGGTGCAGGTGCAGCTGATCGAGCTGCTGCGCGCGCTGCAGCGCGCGCACGACCTGGCCTACCTGTTCATCAGTCACGACCTGCGCGTGGTGCGCGCGCTGGCCAATCGGGTGATCGTGATGAAGGACGGCGTGGCGGTGGAGACGGGCGAGGCGGGGCAGGTGTTCGATGCACCGAGCCATCCGTACACGCAGGCGTTGATGCGGGCGTCGGTGGGCGGCCCCGTGGAGGCGTCCTTGTCGTCCCGGTAGCGGGAAATGCGATGGCCAGTGCACGGCAGGCGGCGAACCTAGGTGTTGGCGGTCACCTTATTCCGCGATCCACGCGGGATCCCTCCCGATCTTGACCGACATCGGATCGGTGGGACACCGGCACAAAGCGGAACGACGTCACCGTCCGCGTATCGCGTAGAGACCGACAG
>Ga0209303_1000762_pt1 | contig 23473 bp, 27 predicted proteins | sample SidtaG_3_FD_187449 | JGI IMG/M metagenome (GOLD analysis project Ga0209303, IMG submission 187449) | Marine algal microbial communities from Sidmouth, United Kingdom - Sidmouth_Asex1 metaG (SPAdes) (version 2) | ecosystem: Host-associated > Algae > Red algae > Unclassified | place: Sidmouth... | reverse complement strand
CCATTTACTTATCTCGCTTGGTTGTTTATTTAAGGCTTCGGCTAAATCTTTTTGCGACCAGTTTTTAGCTTTAAGAAGTTGCATAATGCGTTCTACTATGTCCATCGTTTTATCAACATACAAAACAACATCCTTTGGACTTTCTGTTTCAAAAAATTCTTTAGATGAAATAACCTTTTTTGTTGCTGTCATAATTCAATAATTAAGTCGGTACTAAATTCTATATCAGTAAAGTCATTAATCCAGTTGATTTCATTTTCTTTTAATAAACGGTCAATAGCTACTGCCAGTTGATTCGCTAATTTAAAATGATGTTTTACATTATTACAGTCCTGTACTTTTAAAGCAGTTTTAATACCACCATTAAACAGAAAAACAACATGGTCGTTTAATCGGTGACAATACAAACGCAAAGCATTTTCTAACTCAATAAAACGGGGTGGCAATGCTGTTGCAACATTTTCAAACCTAAAGTAATTTTCTTTAGCACCTGTTTGTTTACCCATTTTTAGTAGAAATTGCCTTATTAAAGCTAAGTCGTTACTAAAAGAAAACTTGTTAATGAACTGGGTAAATAAATCTAAATCGTTATTAAGGCTTACGGTATAGTAAGTTACTTTTTTAAACGATTGTACTTTATTTATGGCTACAAATTTATTCATTTATAAGTGAATTTGCAAGTTTAATTTAAAACTGCAAACTAACTATTATTTTCGGTGGGGTTTAAATGGGGTTTTGGTGGAGTTAAAAAAAGTTCCCCACCGTTTACCCATGTTTAAACTTTTCTTTTTAGGAACAAAACTATTTTTAACCTTTGACAATACAACGCAAATTGTTTTTTTACTTAAATGAAATAGAGTTGTTTTTAATCTGGTATGTCCTCTGGTATATCTATTGTAACAGGATTTACAGTTATTATTGTTGTGCCAGCTTTCAGGTCGTTCCAACCTTCTAAATCTGCTAAGGTTTTAATGGCTTGTATTTTTTCACTTGGCTTGCTTTGTTCTTTTTTGGCAATTTGTGATAGTATTTCTTTTGCTTGTACTTTGGTTAATACGTTGGCTGTGGTTGTACTTAACTCTATTTCGGTGTGTATAGCTGTCTTTTGCTTTTGTATTGCTTGTAGTTCATCTGTATAACGTTCGTTGGCTAATTTCCAGTATTTATCAAATGTTCGTCTAACGATTGACGGCAAATTATGGCAAACTACGGCAAAAACTTCTTTATGCGAGTTATTGCCTTTTCTAAGCTCATCAACTATAAATGTTATGTATGTTTCCTGTTTACTCATTATGCTATCATTTGCCTAAATTTATATTCTATCTCTTTTGCTCGTTCTGGTGTCATTTCTTTTATGTTGTGATTAATAGTTGCCACGTTAATTTTTTCATAGCCTAATGTTTTGCGAGTGTCTATAACAATTTTAGATACTGCAGCAATTAGCTTTATATCTGGTTCATCTTTTAAACCTTCTTTTGTTAATTCGTTAATTGCCATTCTTAAGCTATTGTTGCAGCTTTTTTAGTTTCTATATCGTCTGCAATTTCATCTTTAGCGGCTTGTAGTTGGCTTTCGCTGTATAATGCTGTCTTTTCGCTTTCTATTGCTTGTAGTTCATTTGTGTAACGCTGGTTGGCTGTATTCCAATACTTAACAAATGTTGGCTCGCTTACCTTAAATTTACTAAAGAAAACTAAACTAACATCTGTGTATTTAATGTTTCCTTTTCTTAATTCGTCAACTATGAAATTTATGTATGTTTCGTTTTTTGTCATTTTCTAAAATGTAATTTCATTTTAATTTGTCCAGTCGATTAATGATTTGCCTTTGATTGTGTGGTCTATATCCTGCTGCGCTTTACCAAAAATATAATCTCGGTAATCCTGCCTTATCTTTGGCCCTATCTTTTTATCTGTAAAATCTGCTAATAACAATCTTAAAAAATAAGGTAGCTCAACATCGTTTTTAAATTGTTCAATTTCATTTTCTGTTAAGTTGAAAATATAATTTAGTGTTGTTATCAATTCATTTTTTGTTAGCGGTTCAATACCTTCTGTTTTGCATTTCAGATTAAAGGCAGACAAACTTTTACGGTTTGCACCTGTAACATTTCTGCGCTTATCGTAGCCTTTTTTAAAAGGTTTTAAATTTTGTATGTTGTTTGGATTGTTTGCCATTTTATCGCTGCTTTATCACACCTATAAAAATAAAGATAATTCTTTTTAAAAGTTTATATTAAATTATTTTCGTATTTTTCATTTACTTTTTGATCCAGTTCTTTTATCAAATCGTAATTACTATTGAAACGATACTTTTCGGCACGTCTTATTTTTTGGCGCATCTTATAGCGTGTTTTTTTGTTTTCATTTAAATTTATTGCAGCTTCTATTGCCTTCCTTTGTGTGGGGTCGTTTACTGCCAAAGCCCATAAGTAGTTATTTATATCTTTTATGCCAGTAGGGGCTTTTTGCATTTGTATTAACTGCGATTTTATAACCGTAAAATACGCTTTTTTCCATTGTTTTAATAACAAATTATTGTTTTTAATTACATCGGCAACCGTTGGCTTTTGGTTTAATTTTAAGGTAGTTTTTATTGTTGTTGTTTTTGTAAATCGGTTTTCAAATTTTAGATAATCTTTATTTATTCCTTTGTCATAAAAACATAAAACCCTCGTATCGGTGGCATTGTGAAAGTATGTGGTATTTGGGTAGCTGTTATTAAAATACTTTGGTTTAAAAATCATTAATGATCTGTATTTTGCTGGTGGTTCTTTTAATAAAAATGATGTACCGTTATCTATTCGGTTTACTGTGGCTTTCATTAAATCCAAATCAAATACATCACTTAGTAAAGTAATAAATTCTTTTGTTTGATCCATTGTTAGGCCATTATAGTTTTCATCATTCATAAACTTATCTGCACTACCAACTATTTTTAATTTAAATGGGTTGGCCCAAACTTTTAAATTTCCGTAGTTTCCAGTTATGCCTTTTTTGCCAGTTTCTTTTGGTTGCTCCAAATGCTTCGCAACATCACGGTAATTTACTATGCCAGTATAAGTTGTATTTAAAGTATCTAATAACATAATTTAGGGGCTTCGCCTGCACCACGTGTTAGTGGACTTTGCCGTCTCGTTCTTTTCTTTTTTTCTTTTTGTTGTGGTTTGGTTTGGTTGGTAAAGCGTACCCTAAAAAAGGGTACTAATGAGGTTACCATAGCATTTAGTTAAAATGGACGTTTTTCGGTTTAGAAATTAAAGCCCTTTTTTTGTCTTTCTGTAAATGTTGTATAAACTAAATTATTAATTCGATTAGGTGTAACATAGTACCCAAAAAAGTAATAAATTTTAAGCCATTCAGACAATAGGGGCAACTCGTTATTAAATGATAATAACACGGTATTTCTTTTGCCATTTATTACAACATCGCCGCTAAACATTCCATCTTTTGCCGTCTCAAATAAGCCTGTTAACTTTTTACAGTTCAACTCGGTTGCTATACTATGTTGTGAACCTTTTAAAAATGGATCACACAAAAAAAACTTTACTTCTTTTTGCTTGGTTGGTTGCTCTAATCGCAAACATTTTGGCAATGGCGTTGTTTCTTTTCGGTTTTCAAATTTCGGATCAAATACAAATACACCGCTTTTGATGGCCTTATAGTTTATGGTTTGGTACTTAGGCATTACAAAAATAGTTTAGTTTGTCTATTAATGGTTTCACCTTCAAGTTTGCCAAATTTTCCTTTAATCCAAATTGTTTTCCGCCTTATGTTTAAGGCGTTTATTTCAGGCGTTAAACCGTACTTTAATGCTAAGGCTTTGTTAGTGGTTAAATAAGAAACTAAGCGTTTACTTTTGCCAACCCTGCAAGGGGCTTTATATATCTCGAATAACTTACCTCTATTTTCTAATTGGCGTTTTAATGCGGTGTAGCTACTCGGTCTAATTGCTAACTCGGTACACACCATTAAATGAGTTTTTGGAGTTTCCTCGCTTAATGCTATTATGTATGCTTCTTTAATGTTACCTTTGTTTCTAGTTGCCGTTGGGTAACTGTTTACATTAGGGCTGCTTTTTTGGTGGCCCTTTCTTTTTTGCTTGCTGTTATATCCGATTTGATCTAAGCCGTCCATTTGTTTTGATTTGAGGTTATAAAATTATCTAACTCGCTTGTTTTGTACATTACCTTACCGCCCACTTGATAGCTTTGTATTAAGCCTTTTTTTGTAAGCCTGTATAAGGTAGTAGCACTAACATTAATGTACTTTGCAGATGCTAACCGTTCTTTATATTTCGGTTGCTGTGGTGGCGGTAATGGTTTTGGTGGCTGGTAGTTTGCCAACAAGTTTTTAATTCGATTAAGCCCACTTATAACATCATTTACCGCTATTACTGTTAAGGCTAATTGTTCATTTGTTACCATTTCTTTTATTTTTATTTGCTAAATTCTGAAAGCAAAATTATTTGAAAACAAATGGCAATAGTTAAAATGTGATTGGATTTTACTTGGACAAAAGTTGGATAGTGTCCAACTTAGGTATTTAAAGGTTCATCATAGTTTTTAATTAGTTCTTTAGCTTTTTTATCTAAGCCTAAGTGTTTATATTTTTCACTTGAAGCGAGTACATTAAATTTTTGAACTTTGGCATAACTAAACGGATACTTATCATGGCTTAGTTTATTATCTTTATTTAATTTTTTGCTCACTAAACAGTTTATTGCTTTAGATAATCTACCACCGTTTTTAGCTGGTTCGCTATCAATTAATTTCTTTGTAATTAGATTCTCAAAATGTCCATCATTTACAAGTTTATCTCTTATTGGCTTACCTGTTATAAATTCTTTAATAACAGTTTCTAATTTTCCTGTTACTTGTAACCAAATTACAACACTCTCTATACTTTCCAGTTCTATAAATAAATCTTGTTCAGTAGCAGTTCTTTTTTTATTTATGGGCGGTTTGGGGTTGGGTGGTAAAGTTTCATTATTTTGACTTTGCCCTGTGTGGCTTCTTATATCGTTCACTATCATACTATAATCTAATGATTCGTTTATGTAGCTATCGTCTCGAACATCTGCGCCAAAAAATGCTTTAAATGGTAAAGTTATCGTACCCTTTTGATAAGTTATTACAGCATCCATTTTATACTTATGATAGGGGTATGTAATTATGTAACTATTTTTTGGGTTTTCTTTTTGCTTTATCTTTTTTTGATGTTCATTGTAGAATGTATTTGCGCTTTTAATTTCGTTATTTTCTAAATAGTCGGCTATTTTTTTTAGGTGTTTCACCTTAAATATCTTTCGTGTTATTGCTGCTATTTTTTTTTCGGTTGGTGTCTGATAAGTGCCGTGCCATTTTAAACGTGTTATAGGGTATACAATCGGTTGCCCTCCTTCAAACATCATGTGCGGTCTTTTATTGTTGAATTGATTTAATTTTGAATAAGTAGCTATACAGTATGTTTTATATTTGGCAATACTAATCTTGTTAAGATTAGCATTTAACTGTTCTATTTTGCTAAAGTATTCTTTTGAGATAATTAGTTTATCATTTTTTATTTTTGACCAAAAATTTTCATTCATTAATTTAATGAGTTCGTTTCTTATAGGTATCACAATAGATTTAATTTCATTTACTACCTTTTCAATTTTTTCTTTTTTTAGTCGGTCTTTTCGATTTATCTCGTTCATTTCATAATGCGCCTTTTTATGCTTTTGATGAAACTCGTATTGTATTTTTTCTACTTCATTTGGTGGTGTATCTTTTAGTTCACTAAGTGTTTGATCACACTCTTGAAATATACTGTCAACTTCATTTTTCTTTTGCTGGTATTCTGTACTGCCTTTTAAATAGAACATTGCAAGCTCTTTATCCTTATCACTTAATGCCATTTTGAGTTTATTAAATAGTTCTATTGCTAAGGTTGGTCTTTCATCAATTTGTTTTACAAATGATGGTATGTTTTGTAAATGAAACATTTTAATTGCTTCAAATGCTAAAGTTTCAAAATCTATTTTTATGTTAGTCTCGTTATCCATCACTTAGCAATTTTTAAAGGTGTAGAATGTTCTAACATTATTTTACGCATACGCTCGGCGTGTTCTTTTTGGCTAACTTTTATATAACTAAAAAATGTAATTTCTTTTTTATGGCCAGTTATTGCCATAATTGATAATGTAGGTACACCCATTCGCCAGGCGTTTGTAGCAAAACTTCGCCTTGCTGTATGCGTTGTTATTAGCTGCCAACGTAGTTTGTTTTCCGTTATCTTTTTACCTGCTATCTCGCTTACAATTATTTCGGGGTCGTTAATTTCGGCTTGCTCACCAATTAGTTTTAAATCACGGTTCATTTGTTGGTTACTTGGTGCTTTGGGTAGCTGGTTGTTATACTTGTATAGTATTTCGGTTGCTATGTTGTTGCAAGGTATGGTTACTCGTTGGTTTGTCTTTTGGGTAACTATGGTAATGTAACCACCGTTTATACTTTCGGGCGTTATGCTTTTCAAATCGCTATACCTTATACCTATGTACGATTGAAGTACAAATAAATCACGGCTGGTTTCGTATTCTTTGGGTAGTTCTACCATATAGATTTTTTGTAACTCGGTTTCGGTTAAAGCTATGGAGTGAACGGCAACCGCTTTGGTTTTGTAGTCTCTAAAGTCGGTTGTTTTAATAAGGTTCTTTTTGTGGGCCAAATTTAATAAAGCCTTTAGCCGTGTAGTATGTTTGTTTATGGTATTGGTATGGTATTGCTTTTGGCTTATTAGAAAGTCTTTAAAACGGTTGTACCAATCGTAAGTGAAGCATTGCCATGTTATCGGCTCACCGTTAAAGTTTTGGTATTCTTTAAGTATGTTGCCTAATTGATTATAGTTTCTTAGTGTGCCGTCTGTACGTTCTGTATAGCGGTCAATAGGCAGGTAATCGGTAATGAAGGTAAACACGGTGTAGCTGGTTTCTGCTTTGCGGTTAAATTCTATATCCAACGCATTTTTTATAATGGCATTGGTTAGCGGTTGCCCTGCACTTTCTAAATTTTGTATGGTTGCCTTAGCTCGTTCTTTAATGTCGTTTAACCTTGCATTAAAGGTGTTATGTTGCGAATAACTTTTTTTAACTCGCTGTTCGGTACTAAGCCAATACTTAGGATTAATTTTTTCTTTGGTAGAATAGTTAACTCTTTGCTCTTTACCGCCAACATAACGGCGAACTACTAAAATTACAAGACTTTCTTTTGCTTGTTTATCTTTTAGATAAAACTTAAATGTTGCCATAGCTAATAACTGTTTACGTACACAAATATAGTAAAACCGTACACGATTTGAAAGCATTCTTTAATCGTGTACGGTATGGTGTACGGTTTTTTGCTATTAACTGAAAGTATTTGAACTAATTAAACAAATTTACATAAGCCTTACAAACGCTGTAAAGTGTTGTGTTTGCTGGTGTTTTGGTGAGTTGAGGGCATAAAAAAAGACCGCTTATGAAGCGGTCTAAAATGTTGTTGGTGGTCCCACTAGGACTCGAACCTAGGACCACCTGATTATGAGTCAGGTGCTCTAACCAACTGAGCTATAGGACCTGCACTATTCAATAGTGCGAATTATATTTGCAAAAATAAGTAAAATTAATTTTACTTACCTACAGTTACTCTTTTAAAACTTATAATTTCTGCATCTGCGTGAAAATCTTTAACAGCATCTGCTACCGTTTTGCTATTATCTAAGGCAAAAAATTGATTTAGCAAACAATACTCTTGATCTAACAAGGTATTATCGGCAATGTATCGCTCTACTTTACCGGGTAATATTTTATCCCAAATTTTTTCGGGTTTACCTTCTGCTTTTAACTCCGCTTTAATCTTATCTTCAATTTCAGTAATTACCGCTGGGGTTAACTGCACCTTGCTTACATAGTCAGGTACATTTTTTAAATGCTTACCTAAGCGCTGACGCTCTTCATTTTCTACAATAATCTGGTTTTTGAAAGCCTCAGTTTCTTTGGCAATAAAATCGGCATCGAACTCTTCGTACGATAGCATAGTTGGTTTCATTGCAGCAATATGCATGGCAACGCCTTTAAAAAACTGTTCTGCGCCATCTTTTCCACCGTCTTTATAATTTACCAATACACCAATTTTACTACCAGCATGTATGTACGAAGTTAACTTCTCGCCTTCAACTATTTCGTAATTAGAAGCTTCAATTTTTTCGCCAATTTTTCCGGTTTTCTCTATCAATGCATCTTCTACAGTAGTATCATTGTAAGGTAAAGCTAACAAAGCAGCCTTATCTGTCGGATAATTTTCTGCCGCAACCTTGGCAATACTTTTTGCAAAAGTTTGGAAGTCTTCATTTTTGGCAACAAAATCGGTTTCGCAACTTACACTTACTAAAATACCTTTGGTATTATCATCGTTAGTGTGCGCCATTACTATGCCTTCGTTAGCATCACGATCCGCACGCTTTGCAGCAATTTTTTGACCTTTTTTTCGCAAATTATCAATAGCAGTATCAATGTCGCCATCGGCTTCAACTAATGCCTTTTTGCAATCCATCATGCCGGCACCGGTCATTTGTCTTAATTTATTAATATCTTGAGCTGTAACAGCCATAATAAACTATTATATTTTTATTGTTCTAAAATTTTTTGAATAGGAGTATTACTGCGGTGCTTCTGTTTTTGTTTCCGTGCTAGCAACTTTACTTTCTGCTTCTTTTTTTGCTGCCGCCGCTGCATCATCTTTCGACTTCCGCAAATCTTTCTCCTTCTTTCTCTCGTTTAAACCAGCTTCAATAGCATTTGTTAAATAGTTAGCTATTAACTCTATTGATTTACTTGCATCATCGTTAGAAGGTATAGCAAAATCAACCGTATTTGGATCTGAGTTAGTATCAACCATACCAAAAGTAGTCATTCTTAATTTTTTACTTTCGGCTAAAGCAATATGTTCGTGACTAATATCTACCAAAAATATAGCGCTTGGTATTCTATTTAAATCGGCAATACCGCCTAAAACTCGCTCTAATTTATCTTTTTCACGGGTAAGTACTAATCTTTCTTTTTTGGTAATATTACTAAAAGTACCATCTGCCAAACCTCTATGAATGCTCTGCATTTTTCTTATAGATTTTTTGATGGTAGAAAAGTTAGTTAACATACCACCCAACCAACGCTCGGTAACAAATGGCATATTTACTCTGCGTGCATTAGCGGTAACTATATCTTTGGCTTGTTTTTTGGTGGCAACAAATAAAATTTTCTTTCCACTACGTGCAATTGATTGCATTGCTGCTGCAGCTTCTTGTAATTTATTGTTGGTTTTATTTAAATCAATTATATGAATGCCTTTACGCTCCATATATATATATGGCCGCATTTTAGGATTCCATTTTTTACGCAAATGCCCAAAGTGAACGCCTGCATCTAACATTAGTTTATTATCTAAAGGTTGCATTGTTTTAATTTTAAAAATGAGTAATTAACGCTTACTAAATTGAGTTTTCTTACGCGCTTTAACAAAACCAGGCTTTTTACGTTCTACTTTACGTGCATCACGTGTCATCATGCCTTCCTTTTTCAACAGTGGTTTCAATTCTTCGTTTTCTTTTACCAAAGCTCTCGAAATACCCAACTTTATAGCTTCTGCTTGCCCTTTAATGCCGCCGCCTTTTACGTTTACTTTTACATCAAACAAACCTTCTGTTTCTGTAACTTTAAAAGGTAATTCAATTTGATCAATTAAGTGCGTTACTGTGTAAGCTTCTTTATAATCCTTATTGTTTACCATAATTTTACCACTACCGCTTTTTAAAAAAACACGGGCAATAGCTGCCTTTCTACGACCAACAGCAATGGTATATGGTGAAACTACCGTATTACTTTTCTTTGTACTCATTTGTTATTTAATTTCTAAGGTTTCAGGTTTTTGTGCACTATGTGGATGCGCGCCACCTTCGTAAACAAACATTTTTTTAAACATTGCTCTGCCTAATTTATTTTTAGGCAACATACCTCTTACTGCATTTTCTACCACTCTAATAGGTCTGGTAGCTAGTAGTTGCTTTGCTGTTTTACTTTTTTGCCCACCAGGGTAACCACTAAAAGTGATGTATTTTTTGTTTTCTAATTTATTACCAGTAAACTTTACTTTTTCGGCGTTTATTACAATTACATGATCGCCACAATCAACATGTGGCGTAAAATCTGGCCTGTGTTTGCCTCTTAAAACAGTTGCAATACGGGTACACATTCTGCCCACAACCATATCAGTAGCATCAACAATGTACCAACTTCTTTCAACGGTATGCTTACTGGCAGATTTGGTTTTATAACTTAAAGTATTCACTTTATTTTCGTTTCGTTATTTAAAGGGTGCAAAAGTAACTAAACTTGTGGTAGGAAGCAATAGCTCTTACACAAAAAAATTTAAGTTGGGCGATTATTGTACTGATAATCAATAGATAAATCGCATAAAAAAATTGTGCGCGTTACTTATTTGTATGGTATGATGGCTTATTAATGTAAAAAATAGGGTTTGCCAGTTACAAATTGACCTATGATAACTTTTTATTTTTTTGTAAAACCTCACATTACTTTAAAGCTTGCTTGTGGTAGTTTAATAAAATTTCGCATTAAATACAATGTTTGATAACTTGTTGATTGATAACTTGTTTTATGGAGCTATAACATTTTGAAACGGTTACTACGACTGGGCGCAGTTGGAAAAATAGCCCCGACAGGAGTGGTTATACCATTTTAGAATGGGCTTTTTGAAGCGTTGGCAAAATGGTATTTGAACGGATGGCGGGACCTAAGTTTTTTTGAGGGTTAACCGTTTCGCTTCTAAAATTTGTTTGTTCGTTATTACATTTTTTTATACGATTGCCTTTGTTATTTATTGCTTAACTAAACACTATTTGCAGGGCTTGTTCAATATCTTGCAACAAATCGTCAATATGTTCTAAACCTACGGAAAGCCTTATTAAGTTGGGCGTTACCTCAACGGCTAACTGTTCTGCTGTAGTAAGTTTGCTATGGGTGGTAGATGCTGGATGGGTGACAATGCTTCTACAGTCGCCAAGGTTACTGGTTAAGCTATATAAATTTAATGCATTTAAAAATTGATGGCTTTCTGTGATACCTCCACCAATTTCAAAAGCCACTAGGCCGCCGCCTTTTAGCATTTGTTTTTTTGCTAATTGGTATTGAGGGAAGCTATGTAAAAAAGGGTAAATAACTTTTTTTATTTTAGGATGTGTTGATAGATATTGCGCAATAGCTATGGCATTATCGCAATGGCGATCCATACGTATGGCAAGTGTTTCTAAGCTTTTTGAAAGTACCCAGGCATTAAAGGGAGAAAGGCTGGCACCTGTTCTTCTAATAAAATCGTAACAGGCAGTTGCTGGTTGTTCTTTACCTACAATGGCACCGCCGAGCACTCTGCCTTGTCCATCAATAAATTTGGTGGCAGAATGTATTACCAAATCTGCCCCAAATTTGGCAGGTTGCTGCAAATACGGGCTGGCAAAACAATTGTCTACCACAAATAAAATGTTGTGCGCTTTACACAAATTATTTAAAAAGCTAAGATCGGCCAATTTAAGGGTTGGGTTGGCTGGTGTTTCAACATACAATAATTTTGTGTTGGGCTTAACGGCTTCTTGCCATTCATTTGCTTTATCTACTTCTACTAAAGTATAAGTAATGCCCATTTTTGGCAGATATTCTTTTATAATATGCAAAGCATTACCAAATATGTTTTTTGAGGCCACTATGTGATCGCCTTGTTGTAAATGGCTGGCAAAGGTTACATAAATAGCTGCCATGCCCGATGCGGTTGCCACTCCTTTTTCGCAGTTTTCTAACAGGCAAAGTTTATTGATAAACTCATTAGTATTGGGGTTGCTAAAACGCGAATATAAATTACCTTGCTGTTCTCCTTTAAAAATTGCGGCACCTTGTTCTGCTGTTTCAAAAGTAAAACTGGAGGTTAAAAACAAAGGTACAGAATGTTCTTGTTGTGCTGTTTTGGGTAACTGCGCCCTTATGGCCTTTGTTTCAAATTTGTAACTTTTCATTACCCTAATTAATAGCGTTAACACTACAAGATGTGGTAATATTTACACTGCCTTTTAACATAATGCTTACCGAACAATGTTTTTCTTCGCTTAAATGTATGGCTTTTTTTAATTTACGCTCATCTACCTGCCCGGTTACATTTATATGAACATTTATATCAGTAAAAACGGCTGGTGTTGCATCAACTCTATTGCCCGTTATGGTTACTTGGTAATCTTCTATTACTTGTTTTTGTTTTTCAAGTATTAATACTACATCAATTGACATACAGCTGCCTAATGCTGCTAATATCATTTGCATTGGGCTTAAAGCATCGGCAGTACCGCCATATTTTGTACCAGCCGAAAGTTTGGTAGTTGCCACATTATCGGTAGCAGTAAATGCCAATGCCGTTTTTTCTTTTGTTAGTTTTATTTCCATTTTATAAGATGTGTTTTTGGTTTTTAATGTTGAATTGTATGTTACAAAGGTGCAGTATTGTGTTTTTAAATAGAAAGAAAATAGGGAATTATTTTTTGGTTATTAAATACTTGTTATCCAATTTACAGTTAAATCAATATCTTTGTGGCTTATGTTAGATAAGTTAGAATCGATAAAAATAAGATGGCAAGGTTTGGAGGAGCGTTTATCGGACCCCGAGTTGGTGAAGGATATGAAGCAGTTTATGGCAGTAAACAAAGAATATAAAGATTTGAAGGTTATTGTTGATGCTTACCATAGTTACCGAGATGTGTTGAGCAATATTGATTATAATAAAGAGCTTTTGCAAACCGAAAAAGATGAGGAGATGCGAGACATGGCAAAAGGTGAGTTAGATGGCCTAAAACAACAACAAGCTACTTTAGAGGAGGAAATAAAAGTATTATTAATACCTAAAGACCCTGAAGATGAAAAAGATATTATTATTGAAATACGTGCGGGTACTGGTGGTGATGAAGCGGGTATATTTGTAGGCGATTTGTATAGAATGTATTTAAAGTATTGCGAAAGCAATAACTTTAAAGTGGAGTTATTGAAAGCAAACGAAAGTACCTCTGGTGGCTATAAAGAAGTATCGTTTACGGTGAGTGGCGACGATACTTATGGCATTTTTAAATACGAAAGTGGCGTTCATCGGGTGCAACGAGTGCCAGTTACAGAATCGCAAGGGCGAGTACATACTTCGGCAGTATCGGTAGCGGTGTTGCCCGAGGCCGATGAAGTTGATGTGGTTATTAACCCAGCCGATTTACGAATTGATACTTACCGAGCCAGCGGCGCAGGCGGGCAGCACGTTAACAAAACGGAAAGTGCGGTGCGCCTAACGCACGTGCCAACAGGTGTGGTGGCCGAATGTCAAGATGGCCGATCGCAACATAAAAACAAAGAAGCAGCTATGAAAATGTTGCGGAGCAGAATGTACGAAGCTAAATTAAAAGTACATAACGATGCTATTGCCAGCAGGCGTAAAACATTAGTTTCTACTGGCGACCGTAGTGCTAAAATTAGAACTTATAATTACCCACAAGGTAGGGTTACTGATCATCGAATTAACCTCACATTATATCATTTAGATGCTATTATTAATGGAGATTTACAAGAAATATTAGAAAAATTACGTATTGCTGAAAATGCCGAGCTACTTAAAGAAGGCGGTTTGGCTTAGGTTGTTTTATGTAATAACAAAAATCGATTACCCTAAATAAGAGGCCATCTTTATAAATTCTGAAGCAATATTATAAGGCTACTTAATTTTCTTAACCTCCATCAGAGCCTACCGAGTGAGACTCTGATGCAATTATTCGTTTGTTTTGCAAAACGAATAAAATGAAGTTAAAAACATGTGAATGGGCTGGGAATATATTTTTTATTAATAAGGCTTATTTTGCATTGGCGTGCGTTAGTATTAATGGTGTGTTTAACGGCACTATCCAATCGTTTTTAAAAATAGAGAATTGCTGTTTTGAAAGATCAACATCTGGATCGATAAGCAATTGTTTTTCTCTACCATTTAGGCTGGCTTTCACATCAGCATAAACAGATATATGTTTTTCTCCGGTACTGTTATATTTTTTGGTTAAATGATGTGCGTATTGTAAAATCATATCGGGCCTTGTACTCATTTTTCGGTATTGTCTTTTTGAGAGTTCTTTGCGAGGGTTTATTTCTTTTACTTCTCTGCTTTGGTTATCTACTACTTTAAACCTTGCCTTGGCTGTTTTTTGCCGCAGTTTCATGTGCCAAGCATATCGGTGTCCTTCTTCGGTCCAATTGGCGTTGCCTGGTATTAAGTGGTGGCGTAAAGGAAAAATAAATTGAATTAAAAAATAAACAATGAAACTATAGGTGATGACGTTTTTGCTGCTTAAAGCATAAATTGGTGCTGTTCTTAATTGCCCAAACTCATCTAACTTTACCCATTGTAAAATGCGCCTAACCCAAGCTGGGTTAAAATAAATAGTGGTTGCGGCTATCATAAACCACGGAAAAATACCGATGTTAAATAAATTGGCATTTAATAAATGAAAAGTGCAGATGGTTATAAAGGCTGGTATTCTTGTTTTTTTCCAAAGTAAAAATGGAACAATAAAAAGATCTAACAATAAACCACCATACGAAAAAAAATAGGCTGCATAAGGATGAACGAAAAGCTGCCCTATTAATGGTGCGACTTTTGCATCTAACAACCAATCTCGCATTGGCTCACCATTTAACCAATCGGCATTTAGTTTAGCTATTCCACCAAAAAAATAAGCGACTCCTATTTGTATTTGTACTGCTAAAATTGCCCAATAAGGCACGGTTTCGGAAGGTGTTTTTTTAAACAATTTGGCATCAATAGAATATTTAGCATTGGCCGGCAGCCAAATTAAAATAAAACTGACTAAAGAGATTAGGTAAAAATGATTGAGATAATTGGCCTTATCTAACAAAAAAATGTAGGTAAAACCAAAAAAGAATAATACTATACTTAGCCGATAAAACAAGCCCAAAGCTATAAAGATGGCCAATACGCCTAATACAAAAAAATGAATGTACATTAAGTTTTCTGGCCACGGGCTTACCCAATGGAAAAAATCGTAGGTAAAATAAAACTCTGGATTAATCCAATAAGTTTTTATCCAACCATAATAAAAATACCTGCATACTTCCCACGTTAACATGAAACCAAAAACAATTCTAAAAAAAGATAATGACGAGGCATCTTTGTCTTGAAATAATATTTGTTGTAAATCCTTCACTTTAACTTTATTATTTTTTACTTTTTTCTATTTCTAATTTATTGGTTCGTTTTAGGTATTCTAAACTTTTTTGATAAGGTATTTCAAAGGCTTCTGGCTGCAAATAGTAACCTTTTTCTTCTGCAAGCTTTTCTTCTTCTACTGGGGTTCTAAATTTTTGCGCATAAGCATCATTTCTAATTCCGGTAAGCATCCAACTTACTTCTAAATTACTACTTCCACCAGCAATTTTGAATTGATTATTCGCCACTTTTTCGGCAATATATACTTGTGCAAAACCACCTATGCAAGTTAATTGATAACGATATTCTTTATTTAGAGCGGTAAACCAATTGGGGAGTTGCACGAGTGCCTCGCCTTTTGCATTTAATACTACGTTGCCGTTGTAAATGTTCATCATATCTGGCGACTCTACAAATGAATGACTTAGGGTTTTATTTTTAGGATCTAAGGGATGGTCAATTTTAAAAGTACCTGCGGCTTTGGTTATGGTACCTGCAACTTCAACATTACCGCCAAAATAAGCGGCTCTGCCTGTGGAGTTACTTATAAAAATACCATCGCCAGCAGAATCGAGCGCTACAAAACCATCATCGCCAGAACGTACCGAAAAGAAACCATCACCAGATGGATCGGCAGAGGAGAAACTATCATCGCCAGCAGAAGAAACATACATGCCATCATCACCAACATTTAAAGCCTGAAAACCATCGGTGGTAACATTAAGACTATCTCTAACGGTTATACCATCGCCCACTACATTATCAATAATAACACCGGGGTTGGTGCCATTACCGCTTACATTTATTAAAAAATTAGTATTTTGTGCGGTAATGATTTGTGCTGTAGTGGTTGCACAAAAAATAACTAATATAGTATATAAAGTTTTCATTTATTTTTTAATTAAGATAAAAAATGGCTCATCACAAATTAATGCGACAAGCCACTAAAGGATTACATTTCGTTTGGACACTAAAATGTATGGACTAATTATATATTGAAATTTTGTTATTCTCTATTTCCCCGTGTTGTTCAGCTTTATTTTTTTCTTCAATCTTGTTTTTGTCATTATCTATCCATTATCTCATCAAATCCGTACTATCAAAGTACTCTTTCAACTATAACGTATCACATCAAACAATAAAATTATTATTTTTCATACTCCATTAAATGATACTTTATATCAAGTTCATAAATGTTGTTAGCCTGTTAAATAAACTTTTTATAGTTTGTTATTTGTTTCGCTAATTATAATGCAAAGTAAATACCAAAGTAAAAAAGAAAAGATGTTAAAATGAAGAACTTCTTCCCTGTCCAAAAGAATATAAAATGTATTTAGCTGACAATAAAGTAGAAAAATTGTGCTACCTCTTATATCGAAAAATTTTAAAATAAATATTTTGACAATGCAATTAAATATTGGGGTTGAAAAGGCTTTAAAGCTAAAACAATGGTAAAATGTGAGGTTATTTTATGTTGTTCTTTTACTAAGCAAGCATATTTATTATACATTTTTGCTATTAATATTTTGAAGTACATGTTTATAATAATCAACTTTTTTTAACTTAGCCTCTAACCAAAATGCATAATTGATACCTCTATTTGCATCTACCGAATGATGTTTTAGTATAAAATTTTCACATTTTTTTCTCAAATTTTCTGAAATATAGGTTTTTATTAATAAGTTTTTTAAGATGCTTACAAATTGTTTTACCATTTTGTAGCTGGGCTTATTTAATAAATATTTGTGCCTATCTTTTAGTTGATTTAATTTATAAATGCCAAACTCTATATCTTCTAATTCGTAATAAAACAAAACATCTAACACTTTTGAGTTAATCAAAAAATCTTTGTTGTAACTCTGTTCAATATCTTTATCATTAAGATAATTTAAATAACGGTGTCCTTTTTTATAATTTTTGGTACTAAAATAATTTACGGCCAAGTTAAAATGAATTGGGTGCCGGTATAAACTATTATCATCTTTTTTTATGCTTTTTATAGTGTCTTCCAATATTGAAATGGCTTTTTGAGGTTGATTTAAATAATAATAGGCAATTGTTTTGCTTTGCACCAAAGTCCAAAAAAAGGTAGGGTAATACATTTTTTTGTTTTCTAATAAGTATTGTTCTAAAGTGGCGGCTTCATCAATGGCTTCTTCAAATTTACTTAAAATTAATAAAGAATTAATAACCCACACTTGCATTGTTATTTTGTGCTTAAAATTGCCCTTATTAAATATGTTACGGGTAGCAAAATCATTAATTTTAGTTTTTAAATAATTTACAATAGTTTCATAATCTTGCTGTTGCAACAAAATGTTACGTACTACCATTTGCAGTTGTAGTTGCAATGTGGACGAATTTTTTAAATTCGTATTTTGTTCAATTTCAGCTTCAATTATTTTTAGCTCTTGCAAAATTGAAACATCGCTATTTTGATGATTAATTTGCCGAAGTTGGTAGGTAAACTTTGCAATTTTATCATTAATTAAATCAATTTCTCTAAACGTATTTACAATATTGCTTTTGGCTTCCAAAACTTCATTTACATTTATTGATGTGTTGTGCTGACTTAGTTGTAACAATTCATTATAAATACAAATCAACACATCATACACCTCTACTTCATTGGCTTTTTTTGTAGCATTAGCTAATATTTTATGTGCTCCATTAAAATCTGACTTGGCAATTAATATACGAGCTAATAGTAGCTGATTAAGTATATTGTTAAGATCATCTCTACCATAGTGCAATATTAAAAGGCTTTTAAATACTTCTCGTTGAAGCTTGTTTTTTAGCTTGTAAAATGCGTTGTTATTTAAATCAGTAAAAACATGCTGCAAAATTTCATTATCATTTTCATATTTATTTAAACGGTAAGCATTAGCCAATTTGCTTAAGCGATTATCTTCTTTATTAGCATACACTCTTCTTAAATAAAGCTTAAAATTTCTTAGCTCTTCTTTACTTAGGTTTTTAACCAAATCCATTTTTACTAATTTGAACTGGGAAGAAATAAAGCAAATATTAGTCCAAAAATATTATTTTAAAGAATATTATTGTTACTTTACGACAAAGGAGTTTACAATTAAAAGGATTACATATGAAGAAGATATATTTTATTATGTTTTTTTGCATTAATTTATCAAGTTTTTGTAGCAAATCTACATTTGCGCAAAATTTAAAAGTTAGATCTTGTGAATTTCCCGACTCGGTAAGTGTTGGTGAAACTGTAATGTTAAAAGGATATATTATTAACAAAGCCAATGCAAGTTTTGCCAACCAACTAAGCTTAAATATTGATATAGAAGATAAAACACCAGCTCATATATTGTTAGATGGTGAAATAGATCAAATTGTTGATCTACAACGAGTAAACATAGCACCAAATGATAGCCTTTATTTTGAGCAGCAAATTAAGGTAACAGCCAGTACTTTTAGAGCCGCTACTATAGATTTAATTATTATTTGGCCACAATCAATAGATAACAATCAAAACAATGTTGCCAGCAAGGCAGATTTACGACTTACTTACGTAAAAGATGAAAATACAATAACAAACTCAACCGATGAATTCGATTTTTTACCAAATGATGTATTAGATTTTGTTTACGAAAATTATCCTACTTCAGCAATAAAAAAAATTAATATTGATGATTGCGACTTTGAAATAGAGCTAAACACAGGTGAAGAAATAGAGTTTCCTATTTATGATTGTAATGATAATGATGAAACTAATGGAAATGAAATAGAAAACAATAACGATTATAGTGATGATGATGATGATGGTGGGCAAAATGACGACGACGACGACGATCACTATAATGATGACGACGAAGATTATAACGATGATGATGATGATGCCGGACAAAATGACGATGACGATGACGGACAAAATGACGATAACGATGACGACGAGCAAGGTGACGATGATGATGATGGGCAAGACGACGATGATGATGATGGGCAAGACGACGACGATGATGATGGCACTAAGGAAATTGATGCACAAGAAGAAGGTAAACAAGATGTTGGGGTTGAAAATGTTCGACCACAAAGCACAAATAATATTGTAAATGTTGATAAATTGAAGGGTACTACCAACGAATATTTTTCAATTGCCCAATTAGGTGACCAATTAGTGATAATAGCCAAAGCAAACTATGGCCTAAAAACCGTAACTTTATTTACTTTAGATGGAAAAATGCTGTTTCATCAAAAAACCGGAGCAACTGAAAATTACCATTTGCCATTTGATAAAATTTATAATAACAATGAATTGTTGATGATACAGGTAAGTGGCAAAAACTTAGAAAATAATAGTGAGATACAACAGAGTCAAAAGATTTTTATAAGCACCTACTAAAGGGGATGTAAACCGTTTTATTTATAACTGCTGTTCAATAATACAAATTACTTTATGTTTGTCTTTAAAAATTATAGTATGATAAACAAAAAAATTATTAGAACAACTTGTTAACCAAATCAAAAACAAGTGAGTACTATAATCTTTACAGAATAAATTAATTAAACAAGGGGTATAAAACCTTTTGGAAGCTGAAATGAAGGTGCATCTTGGTTATCAAAAAAAGGGCTTACATCTGCTGGTAACAATATTCGAAATGGCTATTATACCAAAATCCTAAAATCAAGTCAGGGGCAGATACCTATGAAAATACTAAGTGATCGTTAGGAAAGCTTCGATACTGTTATCGTGCCTAAGCATCAAAAAAACAGTATTAAAACAGGTACGGAAACATTGTAAAATGTTGGGAGAATAACTAGAAAACAATAACAGCTTTTTTGGCCTATTTGGCTGAAATAACAAAGTTGATTTATACTACCAATATTATTGTAAGCTTTAACGATTGGCTAAGAAAATACACCAAAAATAAAAAAGTGTTTCCTAATGGTTAGGCAGCTAAGAAATCAACATATTTGGCCGCTCAACAAATTAAAGGGAAAAGGAAAAAAACAAGATTTAGTGGGTCAAAAACACCATCAAACAAACTTTGCTAATAAGTTGCGATAGAATAAATATTTTCATTTATCCCTTCCAATATTTCTCTTCCATTTAAAAAGCTTAAATCTACCAAAAAAGAAAACGCTGCTACTTCTGCACCTAAGGTTTTTACTAAATCGGCAGCAGCTTTGGCGGTTCCACCGGTGGCCAACAAATCATCGTGTACTAAAACTTTTGACCCTTGTTTTAAATGGCCTTTATGTATTTCAATAGTGGCCGTACCATATTCTAAATTGTAAGTAACGGCTTCCGTTTCGCCGGGTAATTTTCCTTTTTTACGAGCTGGTATAAAAGGTACACCTGCTTTATTGGCTAAGGTTAAACCAAATAAAAATCCTCTACTTTCAACCCCAACTATAGCATCAAAAGGTTGCGAAATGCTGTTTAAAATATAACCCGTAATTTCATTACACAATTTAGCGTTTAATAAAATTGGGGTAATATCTTTAAACATAATGCCTGGTTTAGGAAAATCGGGAATATCTCTAATGGCTGCCTTTAATGCTTCAACTACGTTCATTTATTACTATTCTACTTCAATTAATAATTCGTTTTTTTCAACAGCTTGCCCTGCTTTTACACTTATTTTTTTTATTATGCCCTCGCCTGTTGATTTAATAATATTCTCCATTTTCATGGCCTCTAAAATTATTAGCGGACTTCCTTTTTCAATAACATCGCCTTTGGCAACTTTTATAGCAATTACTAAGCCAGGCATTGGTGCTTTTATATCGGCTGCTTTGCTGTCGTCAACTGCCGACATTCCCATTTTATCTAACAATACATCTAACGCATCTTTTACATTTACAGTAGTAGTTTTACCATTAATTTTTAATTGAACTTGCTTATTAATTTTATCAATGGCAATAATTTCAATGAAAAAACCTTTATACTCTTTTAGTATATGATACTTTTCATTACTTATTTTAGAAATATCTAAACTAACTACTTCATTATTTACCAAAATTTCATCTTCAACAAATTTAACGCTGAAATTTTTATCACTATGTGTAAAGTCTAATTGGTACATTTGTTTTGCATTTGCTTCAAAAGCATCTAAATAACGAATAAAAAATATAAATGAAACGATATCAACACATATTTTATTTAGCAGGTTTTGTAATTTTAATTTTAGGGGGCTGCAAAAGCAGCAAAACCATTAGCGAAGTACCTTATATGCCAACGGTAACTTTGGATACGCTTTTGGTTGAAGATAAAAAATTAAGCTACAACCCATCGGAAAAAAGAATAAATGATTTACTTCATACCAAAATTGAAATTAGTTTTGATTGGGCCAAACAATGGGCTTTTGGAAAGGCAACACTTTCTTTTAAACCATTTTTTTATGAAACCAATGTTTTAGCTTTAGATGCCAAAGGTTTTACATTAAATGAAATTGCTTTAGTTAAAGATGGAAAACAAAAACCCTTAAACTACGAATATGACAATGAAATAATTACCATAGAACTAGATAAAACCTACACCAAAAACGATACCTACGATATTTTTATTGACTACATCGCCAAACCTAATGAACTGATATCTAAAGGAAGTAAAGCCATTACCGATGCTAGAGGTTTGTATTTCATAAATCCTTTAAAAGAAGAAAAAAACAAGCCACGTCAATTGTGGACACAAGGCGAAACCGAAGCCAGCAGCTGTTGGTTTCCTACCATAGATGCACCAAATGAACGCACCACACAAGAAATATTTATTACCGTTGAAGAAGGTTTTAAAACCATAAGCAATGGCAAACTAATGCAACAAACCGACAACGGAAATGGTACAAGAACCGATTATTGGAAACAAGACATTGCACATGCACCTTATTTGTTTATGATGGCTGTTGGGGCTTTTACAGAGGTAAAAGATAACTGGAAAGATATACCAATGAACTATTATGTTGATGAAGCTTATGCACCTTACGCCAAACAAGTTTTTGGTAATACGGGCGAAATACTAAGTTTCTTTTCCGATAAATTTGGCTTGGATTACCCTTGGGATAAATACCACCAAGTAGTGGTGCACGATTTTGTTTCGGGCGCAATGGAAAACACCGGTGCGGTTATTCATTACGATGCCTTGCACCAAACCGATCGAGAATTATTAGATTATAATTTAGAAGATATTATTGCCCACGAAGCGGCGCACCATTGGTTTGGCGATTATGTTACTTGCGAAAGTTGGGCTAACATTCCTTTAAATGAGTCGTTTGCCACTTGGGCCGAAATTATTTGGAAAGAACATAAATACGGCAAAGATGAAGCAGAGGTGAAAATTAGACAAGACCGATTATCTTATTTTGATGAAGCAGAAAGCTACCAAGAAGCATTAATTAGATATTATTTTAGTGATAAAGAAGATGTATTTGATCGGCACAGTTACCAAAAAGGCGGGCAAGTATTACTAATGCTATCAGAATATTTAGGAGAAGATGCATTTTACGAAGGCTTAGATAAGTATTTAAAAGACAATGCCTTACAACCTGTTGAAATACATGATTTACGCCTAGCATTAGAAGCCGTTTGTGGCGAAGATTTAAACTGGTTTTTTAATCAATGGTTTTTGGGTAAAGGCCATCCAGAGTTAAAGGTAGAATCGTATTATAATGCAGAAATAAAAGAAGTAGTGCTTTCGGTTGCGCAACAACAAAAGGGGCAAATTTTTCAATTGCCAATAAAAGTAAATTTGCATTATGGTAATAATGTAGAAACGCAAAACATTTTCATCAACCAAAAAGAAAACACCTTTAATTTTGCCGTTACCAAAAAGCCAGATTTAATAGATTTTGACCCAAACAACTATTTATTAGCCAAAGTAGAAGAGAAAAAACCAATAGAAGATTATGTTTTTCAATATCAATATACCAACGGTTATCTAAATCATTTAGAAGCAATTGAAGGATTGGCAGCATATTATTATGATGCTGCTATTACCAAAGATATTTTAATAGCAGCCTTAAGCAATCCGTTTTGGGGCATCCGCGAAAAAGCAATTGACAATATTGATGTAGAAGACGAAGGTTTTGATCTAAAATTTTTGAAAAAACAATTGTTGCAAATTGCTAAAAACGATACTAAAACCAGCACAAGAGGTGCAGCAATCGACAAACTATCTAACAAAAAATTTGA
>Ga0209303_1000755_pt1 | contig 23627 bp, 18 predicted proteins | sample SidtaG_3_FD_187449 | JGI IMG/M metagenome (GOLD analysis project Ga0209303, IMG submission 187449) | Marine algal microbial communities from Sidmouth, United Kingdom - Sidmouth_Asex1 metaG (SPAdes) (version 2) | ecosystem: Host-associated > Algae > Red algae > Unclassified | place: Sidmouth... | reverse complement strand
ACTTTGGATTTTAAAAAGTGTAAGCCATTGTTGTGGTGTTCGTCGCATGGTGATCTCCTTAAATAATTAAAGTGATCATAGGTGAATGTTATTGATGGGGGAATAATGCGGTTTATAAGCTGCTTACCCTTTAGTTGGTTAGACAAAATACTGATTAAGGGCTAGGTTAGCTATTACTCAAAGTGCATGATGAGTTAATGTTACTTTTATTAATGCATTAAAAAAAGCGGATCAAATGATCCGCTTTTTTAAACTTTACATTACATATTTATCTTACAGATATGTAACTAAAGTAACCGCTAGCTTAACCTTTAGGGATATTAATTTTCTTTTCAGGTGATTGACGATAAATAACCAGCGTTTTACCAATCACTTGAATTTTTGTTGCATTTGTTTCTCTACAAATAGCTTCAACAATCAACGCTTTAGTTTCGCGATCTTCAGTATTAATTTTGACTTTAATTAATTCATGATGATTAAGGGCGTAATCTATTTCTGCTACTACAGCTTCTGTTAAGCCATTATTTCCTATTAATACTACTGGCTTAAGCGAGTGAGCCAAACCTTTTACATGTTGTATTTGTTTTTTATTTAAGTTCATTAACAATTTTCGTTACAAGTTAGCTTGAATTATCGCTATTTTAACTCCATCTTGTTTGTAATACTAGACAACGATGCTTTTTCGCGTATCAATTATACTCAATACATCTTAAACATTAATCGTCTCTTATTAGTTTTCTTTATTGAGCATTCTCTATTAAGCACAATGAATAAATAGCCATAATAAATTTGCCAACATAATAACGTTATTTTTATGTTGTATAATTAATGTGTCTATAATTACTTCTATAGTTAAGCCAGTATTTAAATAAAATTTATATTAAGTTAAGCAGAGTTCATGAGTAAAAAAAAACAAACCGTTAGCAGTGCACGCTGGATGCAAGAACATTTTGACGATGAGTATGTTAAAAAAGCACAAAAATTAGGGCTGCGCTCGCGAGCAGTTTTTAAAATTGAAGAAATCAATAATAAAGACAAGCTGATAAAGCAGGGTATGAAAGTGGTTGATTTAGGAGCAGCCCCAGGTGGTTGGTCTGAATACGCAGTAAAAGCTGTGGGTGAATCTGGCCAAGTGATCGCTTGCGATATTTTAACGATGGATCCTATCGTTGGAGTCGATTTTTTACAGGGCGACTTTCGTGAAGAAGCGGTTTTAGATGCTTTGCTTACTCGAATAGGCGGTAAAAATATTGATGTTGTGATGTCAGACATGGCAGCCAACATGACAGGTAATGAAACGGCTGACTCAGCTAGAAGTATGTACTTAGTCGAACTAGCATTAGAAATGTGTCATCAAGTATTAAAAGTTAATGGCTCGTTTGTGGTTAAAGTTTTTCAGGGAGATGGCTTTGACAACTTTGTAAAAGAAGCACGAAAAGTTTTTAAAACCGTAAAAACTCGCAAGCCCGATTCTTCAAGAGCAAGATCAAGAGAAGTTTATTTGGTCGCAACAGGATTTAAATAGCAGCAAGCGCCAATTTATAGTAAATTAGCGTAATCATAAGCTTAATTATTTTAATTAAGCACAATTCTTAAACATTATGTAAAAGTAACAAAGAGGTCATTAAGTTGAGCGATATGGCGAAAAATCTTATTTTATGGTTGGTTATTGCAGTTGTTTTGATGTCAGTTTTTCAAAGTTTTACACCTGATAGCAGCAATGAACAACAAGTTGATTACACCCGCTTCGTAGAAAGTGTTCGTCAAGGACAAGTTCGAGAAGCAACGGTTGATAGAAACGGTGTTATCAAAGGTGTTAAAAGAACAGGCGAAGAATTTGTAGCTGTTATACCAGGTGGTTACGATCGTGACTTAATTAACGACCTAGTTAAACAAGGAGTAAAAGCCTCAGGTAAATTACCTGAAGAAACCAGCTTTTTAACCACTATATTTGTTTCTTGGTTCCCGATGATATTATTAATTGGTGTGTGGATATTTTTCATGCGTCAAATGCAAGGCGGTGGCGGTAAAGGAGCTATGTCTTTTGGTAAAAGCAAAGCGCGATTACTCAGTGAAGACCAAATTAAAACCACCTTTGCAGATGTAGCTGGTTGTGACGAAGCTAAAGAAGAAGTTTCTGAACTTGTAGACTACCTTAAAGACCCTTCAAGATTTCAAAAATTGGGCGGTCGTATTCCATCAGGTGTGTTAATGGTAGGTCAGCCAGGTACAGGTAAAACTTTACTTGCTAAAGCTATTGCCGGTGAAGCTAAAGTACCGTTTTTCAGTATTTCAGGTTCAGATTTTGTTGAAATGTTTGTTGGTGTTGGTGCCTCTCGTGTACGCGACATGTTCGAGCAAGCTAAAAAAGCTGCACCTTGTATAATATTTATTGACGAAATTGATGCAGTGGGTCGCCAACGTGGTGCTGGTATGGGTGGCGGACACGACGAACGTGAACAAACCCTTAACCAAATGCTCGTAGAAATGGATGGTTTTGAAGGTAACGAAGGCGTAATTGTTATTGCTGCAACTAACCGCCCAGATGTACTTGACCCCGCATTACTAAGACCTGGTCGTTTTGATCGTCAAGTTACGGTAGGTTTACCAGATATTCGTGGTCGTGAACAAATCCTTAAAGTACACATGAGAAAAGTGCCGTTGGGCGATGATGTAAAACCATCAGTAATTGCTCGTGGTACTCCTGGTTTTTCAGGAGCAGACTTAGCTAACCTAGTTAACGAGGCAGCATTATTTGCAGCGCGTACAGCACGCCGTTTAGTATCAATGGAAGAGTTTGAAAAAGCTAAAGACAAAATACTTATGGGTTCTGAACGTCGTTCAATGGTAATGAGCGAAGAAGAAAAAACCATGACGGCATACCACGAAGCGGGTCACGCTATTGTAGGTAGATTAGTGCCAGATCATGATCCGGTTTACAAAGTAAGTATTATTCCACGTGGTCGCGCTTTAGGTGTAACCATGTACTTACCAGAGCAAGATAGATTCAGCCACAGTAAACAGCATTTAGAAAGTAACATTTCTTCATTATACGGCGGACGTATCGCAGAAGAACTTATTTACGGCTTCGAAAAAGTGTCTACCGGTGCTTCAAACGATATCGAGCGTGCCACAGAGTTAGCGCGTAAAATGGTAACGCAATGGGGTTTATCTGAAAAAATGGGACCTATGTTATATGCTGAAGAAGAAGGTGAAGTATTTTTAGGCAGAACATCTTCTAAATCACTTAACATGTCAGACGATACCGCAAAAGCTATTGATGCTGAAATTAAAGAATTTGTAAATCGTAACTATAAAAGAGCGGAAAAAATTCTTACCGACAACCGCGATATTTTAGAATCAATGAAAGATGCATTAATTAAATATGAAACAATTGATGCGCTTCAAATTGACGATTTAATGGATAGGAAAGAAGTACGTGAACCGGCTGGCTTTTCAGGTAAAAATTCAGACTCTGATACAAACATCAACAACGAGCCCCCAAAGGCTGATGTGAAAAAAGATGATGTTAAAGACGATGTGAAAAAGGGCGACGTAAAACCAGATTTAACTAATCCGTCGGATGCTTCTGTTAAATAATAACGTATAACCCATATACCCATCTCACCTCAAGCTGCTTAACCTGCATTTGAAGTGGGATGGGTATATAATAACAGCCTCAATATGTTGCTTCTCCTTTAGTAGAGTGCAACTATCGAGGTTTTATTTTATCTGAACTTTAATGATTTTTAAGTAACTTTTAAGTAACTTTTTAAGCAACAGTGCTATTCATTGAGAATAATAATTTGACTAAAATATTATCTACCACCAAACAACCAATCGCAGTAATGGGAATTTTAAATATTACCCCAGACTCGTTTTCTGATGGTGGTAAATATACCCAAATAGATGTAGCGCTTAAACAAGTTGAAAACATGATTGAAGCAGGTGCTTCAATTATAGATATTGGCGGAGAATCAACTAGGCCAGGCGCAGCAGAAGTACCTGCTAAAACTGAAATAGCGCGCGTTATTCCATTATTAAAAGCCATTAAACAACGTTTTAACATTAAAGTATCAATAGACACCAGTAAAGCTAGCGTAATGGCTGAAGCAATTGAGCACCAAGCAGACATAATAAATGACGTAAGAGCATTACAAAATAAAGGTTGTGTAGCTGTTATGGCGCAAACCGACTTACCCATTTGCTTAATGCACATGCAAGGGTTACCACGCACAATGCAAAAAGCGCCTCAATATACTAACCTAGTAGATGATATTCATATCTTTTTTGAAGAGCGTATAAGCCTTTGTAACAGCCAAGGTATTAACACTAATAGACTTATTTTAGACCCCGGTTTTGGCTTTGGTAAAACCCTTCAACAAAACTATGAATTGCTGGCACAGCTCTCAACATTTAAAAAGTTTAAACTTCCTCTACTTGCAGGTTTATCACGTAAATCGATGATCGGCGATCTACTTAACAGAAAAGTTACCGAGCGCTTAGCAGGTAGTTTAGCAACTGCATTAATAGCAGCTCAGCAAGGCGCAAATATTTTAAGAGTGCACGACGTAAAAGAAACTGTCGATGCGCTACGTATTTTAAGTACGGTAAATAAATTTAAAAATTAATTAACAAGGATCCAATCATGTCAGATAGAAAATATTTTGGTACCGATGGTATTAGAGGCTTAGTGGGAAAATATCCTATTACGCCTGATTTTGTAATGAAACTTGGTTACGCCGCCGGTAAAGTACTTGCCGCTAAAGGCACCAAAAAAGTATTAATAGGTAAAGATACCCGAATATCTGGTTACATGCTTGAATCTGCACTTGAAGCTGGTTTTTCTGCTGCTGGTGTAGATATTGGATTGCTTGGACCCATGCCTACCCCAGGCATTGCCTATTTAACCAAAACGTTTCGTGCCCAAGCTGGTATTGTTATCAGCGCCTCACATAATCCATTTTACGACAACGGGATCAAATTTTTCTCACAAGATGGGCAAAAATTACCTGACGATATTGAGTTAGCGATTGAAGCTGAATTAGATAAAGAAATGATTTGTGTAGCCTCAGCAAAATTAGGTAAAGCCACGCGTATTGAAGATGCAGCAGGGCGTTATATCGAGTTTTGTAAAAGTAACTTTCCAAATCGTTACTCGTTAAGCCACTTAAAAATAGTTGTAGATTGCGCCAACGGAGCTACCTACCATATTGCTCCTGACGTATTTCGCGAGCTCGGAGCTACCGTTATTGAAGTAGGCACTAAACCCAACGGAACAAACATCAACGACGAGTGTGGTGCAACCTCAATGGGAGCAATCAGTAAAGCCGTAGTTGAGCACAATGCAGACCTTGGCATAGCACTTGATGGTGATGGCGACCGCCTAATGATGGTAGATCATACCGGATATGTCCTTGATGGCGACGAATGCGTATATGTTATTGCTAGCAATGATATAAAGTCAGGAAAAATGAAAGGCGGCGTAGTTGGCACCTTAATGAGCAACATGGGCTTAGAAATAGCCCTAAGTGAAATGAATGTACCTTTTGCGCGCAGTAATGTTGGTGATCGTTATGTTATGGAAATGCTCAAAGAAAAAGGTTGGCAGCTAGGGGCAGAAAATTCAGGGCACGTTATTAACTTAAAACATACCTCAACGGGCGATGGTATTATTGCCGCGCTTAACGTACTAACCGCGCTTTGTATCAGCCAGAAAACCTTGTTCGAATTACGCAAAGGCATGACCATGTTGCCGCAAATATTAGTTAATGTAAGGTTTGATGGCGACACCGATCCCCTTAAAGCTGAAAGCGTGATAGCCATGGTGAACGTTGTTAATGAAACGCTGACTGGAAGAGGGCGAGTTCTGTTACGTAAATCAGGCACCGAGCCTTTAATTCGTGTAATGGTAGAAGGACCCGAAATAGAAGAAGTTACTGCTTTAGCTCATTCAATTGCTGATGTAGTGAAAGTTGCGTCGTAACTATTATTAATCATTAATAATTAACGACTAATACAAATTTATTAAAAGCGTGTTTTCTAGCATTTTACGCAGTTTTAATCGCTATTTAGAATCAAAAAAAGTATTTATACCCATCAATGTTAATAGCTTAACGCGTAAATATTAACCACTTGAATAAGATATTAAGCATAACACTTGTATCTTATTCACTAGTTAGTTAATATCTCGCCGCTTAAATGTAGGAATAAAAATGCAAAGACAAAAAATAATTGTCGGTAATTGGAAAATGAACGGAAATTTAGCGTTTATTGATACTATAACTAGTGAGCTTAATAATGTTGTGTTTACTAAAAATGTTACCGTAGTTCTTTGTCCTAGCTTTATATATTTAAGCGCGTTATCTACAAAAATTTCTAATAAAAATATAAAGCTTGGTTCACAAAATATTAGTGAGCATTCAAGTGGAGCGTATACTGGTGAAACTTCTGCCGATATGCTTAACGAAATGTCAGTTAAGTATGTAATAATCGGTCATTCAGAACGACGCTGTATATTTGGAGAAACAGATAACCAAATTGCTGAAAAAGTTAAAAGAGCTTTAGCAAATGGTTTAACCCCAATTTTATGTATTGGTGAGTCTGAACCCGAGCGAGATCAGCAAAAAACAGAAACTGTTTTATCTCAACAATTACAACCAGTTATAGATAAAATAGGTATAGAAAAATTTAAAGATGTTGTTGTAGCGTACGAGCCAGTTTGGGCAATAGGTACAGGAAAAACAGCATCACCGGAAATGGCACAACAAACTCATCAATTTATTCGCCAGTTTTTAGCTAATAATAATGCTGAAATTGCCGAAGGTGTGTCATTATTGTATGGCGGTAGCGTTAATGCTGCTAACAGCAAAGAATTATTTGCACAAACTGATATAGACGGTGGTCTTATTGGTGGTGCTAGTTTAAAAGTCGACGAATTTAAAATAATTTGTTCGACAGCCCAAGGATCATAAAATGTTATATCAAGTATTAATCATCGTATATTTAATTGTAGCTCTATGTTTAATAGGGCTTGTGCTTATTCAACATGGCAAAGGCGCAGATATGGGCGCTTCGTTTGGAGCCGGTTCATCTGCAACTATTTTTGGTTCAAGCGGTTCAGGTAACTTCTTAACCAAATCAACCACATGGTTAGCAATTGCCTTTTTTGGTATAAGTTTAGTATTAGGTAATCTAACTGCCAATAAAGTTAAATCAGTTGATGAATGGAATAACCTAGATGCTGGTATCGAGCAAACAATACCGGACAACAGCGAAATTCCAACAGACACAATCGCACCTAAAACCACTGAAAATGCTGATGTACCATCAAGCACAACGTCACCGGTTAAAGAAAGCGAAATACCAGATTAGTTATAAACTAATTACCTCAAAAAGTTTTATGCAGATGTGGCGGAATTGGTAGACGCGCCACCTTGAGGGGGTGGTGCCTTAGGGCGTGAGAGTTCGAGTCTCTCCATCTGCACCAAATATATAAAAAAAGGCTTACAGCGATGTAAGCCTTTTTTATCTCTGGCTTTCTAGTGTTACCCATACCCTTTTTGTACCCTAATACAGTAATTGCTAATCATGATAAAAAAACATTATTAAATTTATACGCAATTTATTGACAAAGAGGGTTTTATAAACCAAATTTAAAATAAATAAAGGAACTATAACGGCACTAAATTACATGGACGACTTTTCTCCCTCAGATTTAAAAACAATACTTCACTCTAAACGCGCAAACATTTATTACTTAGAATATTGCCGCGTAATGCAAAAAGACGGTCGAGTTTTATACTTAACAGAAACCAATAAAGAAAATCAGTACTACAATATTCCAATAGCAAACACCACTGTATTACTCTTAGGTAACGGCACATCTATAACCCAAGCCGCTATGCGCATGTTAAGCCAAGCAGGTGTGTTAGTTGGTTTTAGTGGTGGAGGTGGTACACCGCTTTATATGGCAAACAACGTAGAGCACGCCATTGAATGGATGACCCCACAAAGCGAATACCGCCCCACCGAATACCTACAAGGCTGGATGCAATTCTGGTTTAACGACGCAAAACGCCTTAGTGCAGGTAAACAAATACAAACAGCACGTATTGAATACCTTAACCGCGTATGGCAAAAAGATGGCGACTTAAAACAAAACGGTTTTAACTTCAACGACACCACTATTCAATCAGCATTAAAAACGTTTACCACACGAACCGAACAAGCGAAAAAACAAAGTGACTTACTACTAACTGAAGCACAGCTAACCAAAGCCCTTTACAAATTTGCCGCCAATAATACCAAGCTAGACGGTTTTACCCGACAACACCAAAGCACAGATTTAGCGAACGACTTTTTAAATCACGGTAACTATTTAGCTTATGGTCTAGCCGCATGTACATTATGGGTATTAGGTATTCCGCATGGCTTTGCTGTAATGCACGGAAAAACGCGCCGAGGCGCATTGATTTTTGATATTGCCGACCTCATTAAAGACGCCATCGTACTACCTTGGGCGTTTATTTGTGCTAAAGAAAACGCAACCGAACAAGAATTTAGGCAACAAATCCTACAAGCATTTACCGACCACAAAGCGCTCGACTACATGTTCGAGCAAGTAAAAGCTATAGCTTTACATAACTACAGCGATACACCGCAAATAGAAGACAAAAAATTATGATGGTGACCTTTGTAAGCCAATGCGAAAAAAACGCCCTTAAAAAAACAAGGCGAGTACTTGACGCATTTGCCAATCGCATTGGCGACAACACATGGCAAACCGTAATAACAGAAGACGGACTATTAACCGTTAAAAAAATGCTACGCCAAACCGCCAGTAAAAGCACAGCAGTAAGTTGCCACTGGATCCGATCACGGGCAAGAAGCCAGTTTTTGTGGGTGGTGGGGAATAAGAGTAAGTTTAATAGTGAAGGGATTGTGGCGGTGAATACCACAAGTCAAAGTCAAAATTATGAAGAGTTATTTTCTTTAAACAGTGAGGTGATTGCACTTTTATCACAAATAGCGGGTTTGTTTCATGATGTTGGAAAAGCTATGGCACTATTTCAAAATAAATTGCAGCCTAGCTTTTCAGGTAAAGGTTACGAACCTTATCGCCATGAATGGGTATCGCTAAGAATTTTTCAGGCTTTAGTTAATAAAAGAAGCGATAAATTATGGTTAGAAGAGTTGATTAATATAGATAACGACTCTGAAAAAAATATGCTCGCTAATCTTGATTTTTTGAAAGATGGCATTGTAGATCAACCAGATAAGCCATTTATTGATTTACCACCTATTGCAAAGCTTGTTGCTTGGTTAATTGTTTCTCACCATAAATTACCTCAATACCCGAAAGAAATGGATAACGCACCAATGTTGAATAATATAGCTAGTTGGTTAAATAATAGCTTTGAAGCATGTTGGAATACACCACAGTGTATGAAAGGTGATTGGGCTAAGTCGGTTATTGAAGATAACTGGGATTTTCCTCATGGTACGCCATTTAAAAGTGCTTTGTGGCAAACGCATATCAGTATGACGGCAAAAAAAGTATTGAGGTGTGAACGTTTATTTATGCAAGACTGGTTTGAGCAACGTTACACAGCACATTTGTCTCGCCTTTCATTGATGCTTTCAGACCATTATTATTCCTCAAAAAAAGAAACATCACTACAATGGCAAGACCGAAATTATCTTGCATATGCAAACACTGATCGCGATGAAGAAGGTAATAAATATTTAAAACAAAAGCTTGATGAACACAATATTGGTGTTGGTCATAACGCTTATAATATCGCACTATCGCTACCTCATTTAAAAAGCGATTTACCATCATTAACGCCAAATAAAACATTTACTAATAAAGTGCCCAAAGAATATAGTGCCGATTTTGGTTGGCAAGATAGTGCGTATAAATTGGCATTTTCACTGAAAAGCGAATCTAAAAAATATGGTTTTTTTGGTGTTTCTATGGCGTCAACAGGTAAAGGAAAAACTCGCGGTAATGCCCGCATAATGTACGGTTTGGCAGATGAAGGTAAATGTCGATTTAGTGTTGCGTTAGGTTTGCGAACTTTAACGTTACAAACAGCTGATGCATTAAAAAACAATTTAAATATCAACTCAGAGGAGCTGGCACTATTAATAGGCTCTCAAGCAGTTAAAGATTTACATCAACAAGGGCTTACTACTGATGAAAGTGAAAAACAGCAATTAGGAAGTGAGTCAGCTGAATCCTTGTTAAAAGATCAAATGGCATTAATTGAGTCCTTACCTGAATATACAGGTAAGGGCGCTAAATGGTTTAAACATGACCCTAAAATTTTAAAATTAATTCAAGCTCCTGTGTTAGTGAGTACAATTGATTATTTAATGCCAGCGAATGAAGGTGTTCGAGGTGGTCGTCAAATTGCACCTATGTTACGACTATTAACATCGGATCTCGTATTAGACGAGCCAGATGACTTTGGTATTGATGATCTTCCTGCACTATGTCGCTTAGTTAATTGGGCTGGTATGTTAGGAGGACGAGTCTTGTTGTCTACAGCAACAATATCACCAGCTTTAGCAAATGCTTTATTTTTAGCTTATCAGTCAGGTCGAGAACACTATACCCAAGTTAATGGTGAGTTTGGTGAAACCTCAGAAGTTTGCTGTGCTTGGTTTGATGAATTTAAAAAGCCGCATACAGAACTTGTTGACAATAGTGATTCCTATCAGCGAATACATAATGACTTTGTTGACAAGCGTATTAAGAATTTAAATAAAGAACCTAAAGTACTAAGAAAAGGTAAGCTTGTTTTACTTAATCGTGAAAATGGTAAATTACCAAGTGAGACTTTTTCTTCAACAGTTAGGCAATCTATTGATACTCTGCATAAACAGCATCAAGTTAAAATTGATGATAAATATGTTTCAATTGGCCTTGTTCGTATGGCCAATATTACACCTCTAGTTCATATTTCTAAAAAATTATTATCGCTTGCAGCACCTGCAGATACGATAATTCATTTCTGTGTTTATCATAGCCAATTTCCTTTATTACAACGATCTAAAATAGAGCGTCAATTAGATAATGCATTAGCTCGTCATGATGAAAGTCTATGGCTAAGTAAATCAGGTATTCCCGAGGTAATTAAAAAGCATAAAGAGAAGCACCATATATTTGTTGTACTTGCTACGGCTGTAGCTGAGGTAGGGCGTGATCATGATTATGATTGGGCAATTGTTGAACCAAGCTCAATGAGATCGATTATTCAGCTAGCAGGTCGTATACAGCGACATAGAAAACAGCCACCAATGCTCGAAAATATTCACATACTCTCTAAGAACTTTAAAGGTTTAATCGGACAATCTCCTTCATTCGAAAAGCCGGGCTTTGAAACTAATAAATTAAGCTATTCAAGTAATGACCTTATTGATCTTATCAAAGATAAAGAACTTAACGAAATTAGTGCTATTGCAAGAATAGAAACGCCTAAACAAGCTCTATCATTGACTAAAGATGTACCACCAAGGTTTATGTCATTCAACGAGCTAGAACATTTAGCACAAACATTAAGATTACAAGGTAGTTTAAACGAGAAAAATCATGCCGCACTTTGGTGGCAAAACCCTGTGTCATGGTGTGCTGAACTGCAACGCTTACAGCCCTTTAGGAAATCAACAGCAAATGATGATTACAATCTTATTTTTGCACGAAGTGGTAAAGCGGTTTGGCAGAAAAAAATAAGTAATACAACACCTGTGAAATATGAAAATACATCAGATATTTCTGACTTAGCCAATAATGTATTTTTGAGTGCAGGCAATGTTTTCTGGGGAGTATTTAATTTAAAGACAGAGGTAGATTCATTAATGAAAATTACTGATAAAAATGAAGAATACACAATGAAAAAATTTACACATTTATCATTACGGCAGTTAGATGAAAATACTGATGAACAATGGCAGAGTCACCCTAACTTAGGTGTGTATAAAACATTAAAAAAGGATGGATATTTAAATGAACAATGATTTTATAAAGGAAGTTAAAAAAAATATAAAAGGATTTATTGATGCTATCGATGAAAGCAAAATTTTTGCTCGAAATTTAGATAAGTTAGAAAAGATTCAAAAAGATTTTTTAGATGAAATATATACACAATTACAACTCATTTGTAAGAACAAAAAAGAGCTGCGTAAAACTGTTGCTGATATAAAAAAACGAAAAGCTGCAAAAGGGAGTAACAAGAAAGATAAAATAGACTTTAATAAAATTATTATTAATGAACTTGTTGAGGTGTTGAAAAATTATGAAGTGTTGCCAGATATTATCACACAGCACAAACTATTAGGCTTTAAAATTGAGCAGATTAAAAGGTGGAATAAATATGAACAATGGTTTGCTTGGGCTTTAGATTTTGGTAAGGAAAGTTATTTAGCTACACATATAGCTAAATTGACTCACTCAAGTAGTAAAGGTTCATCAATTGATGTACGACATTACAATAGCTGCAATAAATATGGGATGGAGTATGTATGTACAGAAGCTGAATTCGAATTAGACACTGCATATCCAGATAATAAATTTTCCTCTATTTCTCAGTTATATAAAATAGAAGTGAATGGTACTTATATTGGGGATCTTTTAAGGGATAATGGTGATAAATATCTTCGTGATTTTACCGATAATAAACAATTATTGCAGGAGTGGGTAAGCTGTTTTTCTAGTCATATCAAAAATGCTCAAAAACAAAGTTACTTCCTATCAAAGCAAACTTATTTCCCAACTGTTGATGAGCAATATCACTTATTATTACCTTTAACATCATCTTCTTTAGTACATGCCATCCATCTTGAGCATAAAAAATACTTTGAGGATGACGAACGATTAGAGGCGCGTAAACAAAAAGATGAAGGTAAATATTCGACTTTTGAACATATTAGATACCCTAATAAAGCATATATTCATGTTACAGGATCAAATCACTCTAATGCGTCATCCCTAAACGGTAAACGGGGAGGACGAATTGCACTTATGTCAACCATGCCACCACAGTGGCGATCAAAGCAAATTTCTTACAAAGACCGTACTTCTCTATTTGATAGATCGTTATCATTTGAGCTGCAACAGCCAATTAATGATTTAAGAAATTACTTATTATTAATTAAAAGTAAGGAGTTAAGCATAAGTTCACCTAAAAGAAACGCGGCAGTTAGAACAAAGTTAGAAGCAATTAGTGACTTTTTCTTTGAATACATAAGTTTAGTTAATTTGAGTGAATCAGATGGTTGGACTATCGAAAGTAAACTTGATGATGAACAACAATTGCTTTTTGAACCTTGGCGAGAAGATGAAAAAGCCAAGTCACTTAAAGTAAATAAGCAGTGGCAAAAAAAGCTAAGCCAAGATTATGGTCGTTGGTTAAATCGACAATTAAATAAAAATAAAAAACTAATGGCAACAAACGTCCATGCAGATTTATGGGCTGATATTTTTTCACGTAAATTACGCGAAATGGTCGCAATACAGGAGGTGACAATATGAGTCAATTTTTAGTGCTTAGTCATATACAGGTGCAAAATGCTAATTCGATTGCAGGGTTAACATGGGGCTTTCCTGCGTTAACGCAATTTTTAGGCTTTACTCATGCTTTAAATAGAAAGTTATCGAATAAATATGAAGGGAGTTATGCAACTGAACTATCTGGTTGCGCTGTAATTTCACATGAAGTGCAAAATAAAGTTTATCAACCTAAAAAGTTTGCAGATTTTGAATTTTTACAGAGTAAAAATCCACCCGTATTAGCCAAGCATAAGAGTTCATCTCCTCCAATTATCGAAGAAGGAAAAATGAACTTAACGGTGAGCCTTGTTATTGAGCTTAGTCAGGGCATAACGTTGACTACAAGTGAAATAAATAAGCTTGAGCAAGAAATTGAAACGTTATGTTATCGAATGCGCTTAGCTGGCGGAACAATATTGAACATTAACAATATTAAATTATTGTCGGCGACTACCAAAGAGCAGCACGACGTAATGCTTAAAAAAGTAAAACGCTTAACTATGCCAGGTTTTGTTTTAGTTGATAGAAGTGAACACTTGCAACAGCATTATCAAAACTTAATTAAGAAAAGCAACCAAGAAGCTAAAAGTAAACCGCAACTCTTTGATGCTTGGTTAGATTTTTCTGCCATGAAATTTAAATCAATACCAACAGCTAGCCAAAGTGATGAACCACTTAGTGCCAATACAGCAGCAGATTGGTTGCCTGTATCTAAACCTTTTTCTGGGTATTTAGTGCCTTTAATGGCAGGCTTCAAAGCAATTAGTGAATTATATGAAGCTGGTGAAGTACTTAATACCCGTGACGAAAAAACACCTTCGCGTTTTGTTGAAGCGATTCACTCTGTAGGTGAGTGGCAAGGTGTACATCGAATATCAATACTGAGTAATATTATTTGGCGCTATGAGCATGATGGTCAATGGTATCTATGTAAACAATCAAGTGATGGAAGTAAATCACATGAGAAGTCTAGTGAAACGATTGAAGAAGAAACTCAATTTGTAAATTTTAATGAAGCACTCAACTTATTTTAAGGAATTATAACAATGAAAAATTTAACTTTACCTCCTGTATTAGCGTTTGATCGTAAACTAGAGCCTTCTGACGCGTTGATGTTAACAGGTAGTTGGCAAAATATTAATGACAGTAAAGCATGGCAAACAATTGAATTATTTGAGCGCAGAAATCGCGCAGTAAAAAGCAACTTCTCTCAAGAAGTTTTAGAAGATGAAGAAGCACTTCAAAAACAAATGGCTGAGGCTAATTTGTCATGGGGAGATGATGCCGCTTTAGCACATGATAATGATACCTTACAAATTGCTTTTAGTTTACGTATTGTAAGTGGTTTAAGTCAGCCTTCAGTCTGTAACAAAGCTGAATTTGAAGCTGCTTATAAAGATAAAGTTAACAGTTATGTAGAATCAAGCTTGAATGAACTAGCGAAACGTTATGCATATAATATTGCCAATGGACGTTTTTTATGGCGTAACCGTGTTGGGGCACAAGATATTAAGATTATTGTATCTAGCAAAAGTAGCACGTTAGAGTTTGACTCTTATGATTACTCATTGAAAAAAACAACTGCAGATGATGAGGCAATACTCTCACTAGCACAATTTATAGAGGAAGGTTTAAACGGTAAGGAGAATACCTTGCTTACAATAAAAGCATTTGTGAAACTTGGTGAAGGGCAACGTGTTTGGCCATCTCAAGAAATGGTTTTAAATGCTCCTAAAGGTGAAAAGAGTCGTCATCTATTTTCATTAGATGGTAAAGCCGCAATGCACTGTGAAAAAATCGGTAATGCAATACGCACCATTGATGATTGGTACCCTGATTATGAAAACACTCAAACACCAATAGCAATTGAAGCATATGGCTCAGTTACCCAGCGTGGTGTTGCGTATCGGTCCACGAAAAATGATTTTAAATCTTTGTTATTAAAATGGTTAAATTCAAGTGATGATGATTCAGTTAGAGAAACAGAAAAACATTTTGTAGTCGCTATGCTCATTCGTGGCGGTGTTTTTGGTGAAAGTGAGAGTTAAGGAGAGAAAATGAAATATTATCTCGATATCACCTTACTGCCTGATCCCGAAATAACGCTCGGCTTTATTTTGCAAAAGGTTTACCAACAAGTACATATTGCGCTGGCTGAAAACAAAATAGCAGAGAATAGTTCAGCGATTGCTTTGGCTTTTCCTCAATGTTCACAAAAGGGAGATAAAAACGTAGCGTTTCCGTTAGGTAATAAATTGAGGATATTTGCGCCGTCAGAAGAATTGCTTGATAAATTAGCGATTAACAGCTGGTTAAAGCGGTTTAGTGATCACACACATATTACATCAATAAAAGCAGTACCTGCAAACGTGAGTGAATATGTTTGTGTAAAGCGAAAGCAGTGTAAAACCAACCTATCTCGATTAGCGCGACGCAGAGCTAAACGTAAAGAGGAAACGTTTGAACAAGCCTTACAACATTATGCAAGCTTTAACGACGAGCAATCTAAACTACCTTTTATCAATGTGAATAGCCTTTCTAAAAGTGAACAATTTAGATTGTTTATCGACCAAAAAAAGGTAAGTGAAGCTACAGTTGGGGAGTTTACTTGCTACGGACTAAGTAAAGAACAAGCCACAGTCCCTTGGTTCTAACCATCTATTTAAGCCCATTGAACCTAATGGGCTTAAATTAATTATTTAGTTAAAACCAAATTTGGTTTATATTTAGTCTTACTTTGTCTTTGGAGTTAACACCATGTCATTAAGCGACCATATAAAACCGATCAGTTATTTAAAAGCCAATGCAGCCAAAATTGCTGCAGAGTTAAAAGATGATGGCGAAGCCTATATTATTACCCAAAATGGTGAAGCCGCTATGGTTGTGCAATCGGTTGCTGAGTACGAACAAACTCAAGAAACGTTAGCTATGCTAAAAATGATCAGTCAAAGCGAGAAAGATATTGAGCAAGGTAACCTTCAAGAGGCACACACAGTATTATCAGAATTGCGTAATCGCCGAGGATTATAGTGTCTAGTTATACGCTAACGTTGACTGACAACGCTAATAAAGATTTAGAAATTATCTATCAACATTATATGTCGCGTGTGGATGATAAGCTTGCAGATAAACTGCTTTCTGAAATAGAAGAAGCAATTACCTTATTGGCTTCACAACCCCTATTAGGTCATTTACCTCTTGAATTAAATTCAACAGACAAAGAGTGCTTAGAAATACTCACTAAATCATTTCGACTTATTTATAAGGTAGTGAAGCGAAAGGTCATTATTCTTATAATTTTACATCAAAAACAAAGTGTTGCTAAAGCAGCATTTAATCGCTCACTACATTAGCGCGAAAATTGTTATTTTGGATTTATAACCAAAAAAATTGCTCTTTAAAAATCTGATTAAATATTAATGGGTTACAAACATGCTAAAAATTTAGGATAAAACACCTTAAAACGCTTTAGTCTTTGTTGTAGCTTATTTTTTTGCTATTCTTGCATTGTTCACTGCCGCACAGGCAGCTTAGAAAAGCATGGATTGCGGACTATAAAACCGCAGATAGTTCACTGCCGCACAGGCAGCTTAGAAAAAAAGCCCAAGATGGTGAATAATTGGTTTTATGTTCACTGCCGCACAGGCAGCTTAGAAATTTGGCAAGAAAACGGAATAGAAGATATAGACGTTCACTGCCGCACAGGCAGCTTAGAAAGCCGCCCGTTAACGAGCTTAAGCCGCCCATTTGTTCACTGCCGCACAGGCAGCTTAGAAAAAAGACGGCATTTTATCAAGCGAATTAGTGACGTTCACTGCCGCACAGGCAGCTTAGAAATAACAAGCCGAATAACCGATCACTAACGAAATGTTCACTGCCGCACAGGCAGCTTAGAAAACCATCTAATGCACATGTAAATACAAAAAAACGTTCACTGCCGCACAGGCAGCTTAGAAACGAACAAAAAGCGTTTTCAAGGGTTGCTTAATTGTTCACTGCCGCACAGGCAGCTTAGAAAATCAACACCAATAAGTGATAATAAATAAGGGAGTTCACTGCCGCACAGGCAGCTTAGAAATTGCGTATCGTCAGGAAAGCTTAAAAAGGCGTGTTCACTGCCGCACAGGCAGCTTAGAAATGCTCTGATTCTGTGACTTGTCGAAGTTGTGAGTTCACTGCCGCACAGGCAGCTTAGAAAATCAGCGAAAAGTGTGCGGTGATGTCCGCTTGGTTCACTGCCGCACAGGCAGCTTAGAAATTATGACGGTAACAAACCTTGAAACAGGTGAAGTTCACTGCCGCACAGGCAGCTTAGAAATTAAGTTGGCAGACCCATGCATAATCAAATTTGTTCACTGCCGCACAGGCAGCTTAGAAAGTTTAAGGCAAGTTAATACTTGCCTTCTTTTTGTTCACTGCCGCACAGGCAGCTTAGAAATATCTTGCGACCTGAAACCCCTTCAGGGGTCGGTTCACTGCCGCACAGGCAGCTTAGAAAAGATACAAAGATCTGGACTGTTGACGGTTTAAGTTCACTGCCGCACAGGCAGCTTAGAAAGTTTACGTTTGATTTTCTAAGTTGCCTATACTGTTCACTGCCGCACAGGCAGCTTAGAAATTTTAAATTTTGGGCGAAATTGCCCGTTTACGTGTTCACTGCCGCACAGGCAGCTTAGAAAAAATACGGGAACGTCAACTGCTGCACTTTTTAGTTCACTGCCGCACAGGCAGCTTAGAAATAGACCCAAAAATAAAACAGTATTGTCTTTTTGTTCACTGCCGCACAGGCAGCTTAGAAATCCAGACTACATCCAGTCACTATATGATACTTGTTCACTGCCGCACAGGCAGCTTAGAAACTCTAGAAGAAGAAGAAGAAGAAGTAAGAAGAAGAGTTCACTGCCGCACAGGCAGCTTAGAAAGCTAAATCCTTGAACAACAACTTCAGTTTTATGTTCACTGCCGCACAGGCAGCTTAGAAAACGGTTTCACCATCAACGCAATTGCTAGAAACGTTCACTGCCGCACAGGCAGCTTAGAAATTTAGAGTCTCAAGCATTAGCTAGAGCTGGCGGTTCACTGCCGCACAGGCAGCTTAGAAAGAACCTGTTGGCGATAATGTCATGCCAGCGCGGTTCACTGCCGCACAGGCAGCTTAGAAAACACTACGAGCATTATAGAGCGTCTTTTAATTGTTCACTGCCGCACAGGCAGCTTAGAAAGTATTCAGTAGTGAATAACGGTAGTGAGTTTCGTTCACTGCCGCACAGGCAGCTTAGAAAAATACCCAAAAGCATTATAAAGTTGCTTTAAAGTTCACTGCCGCACAGGCAGCTTACTCAAGCACTAATAATATTTATTTTTGTAGTTTGTTGGTGTGTGTGTTTTGGTTTTAATTGTTAATTTAATCAACGGTTTATTTTATAATTAAACCTGCTTACTCGCCATAGGCTTTATTTACGCTGTATTTATATTGTAGCGATTTTAAATATTGAGTTTGAATAGGTGATCTCACCTCAAATTATTTATATTAATTACGCCATTTATGCTACTTATTCATTTTATGATGTTTTAACGGCTTTTTTTATCACATATCTTCTGTTTACAATGAGTATGGTGATATCATTAATAAAAACGACTATTTAACGATTTACTTAAGGAAATATAATGTCTATCACGATTGAGCCACTTGATGTGAGTCAGCGCCGATCTTGTCCTGATAATTTTGCGTTTGGTACTACTTTTTCAGATCATATGTTTACCCAAGAATACGATCCTATATCTGGCTGGAACAATGCCTTAATTAGTCCTTATCATTCTTTATCGCTTGACCCTTCGGCGGCTGTTTTTCATTATAGCCAAGAAATTTTTGAAGGCTTAAAAGCTTATAGAACATCAACGGGTGTCATCAATTTATTTCGCCCTGAGGAAAACATTAAACGTTTTAACCGTTCGGCTAATCGTATGGTTATGCCTGAAGTAGATGGTAATTTACATTTGCAGGCAATTAAGTCGTTAATTTCGTTAGATAATCAATGGGTGCCTTCGCAACAAGGTTCGTCGCTTTATATTCGTCCAACGATGATTGCTACAAGCCCTAAACTAGGTTTGGGCGCAAGTACTGAGTATCAGCATTTTATTATTTGTGGACCTGCTGGCGCATATTTTAAGGGTGGTTTAACGCCTATTGCTGTTCATGTTGCAGACAAGTATCGCCGTGCTGTTGTTGGTGGTGTAGGCGAAGCTAAAACGGGTGGTAATTATGCCGCTAGCTTGTATGCCTCAGAAGATGTAGTAAAAAAAGGTTATTCTCAAGTACTTTGGTTAGATGCAGTAGAAGGGCGCTATGTTGAAGAAGTTGGCGCGATGAATATATGCTTTGTATATGATGGTAAACGTATTGTAACGCCTGTGTTGAGTGGTAGTATTTTACCTGGTGTTACACGAGATTCTTTGTTAAAACTTGCTCCAACGTTAGGTTATGAAGTGGCGGAAGAGCGTTTAGACATTAATGTAATTCTTGCTGATATTGCCAGTGGTAAAATAACTGAGGTATTTGGCTGTGGTACGGCAGCGGTTATTTCTCCGGTTGGTGTATTGTGTTTTAAAGAGAAAGATTATGTTGTAAATAATGAACAAACCGGTGCTGTAGCTAAGCATTTGTACGATGTATTGACGGGTATTCAATATGGTACGCATGAAGATACCTTTAATTGGACTCAACCTGTAGAACTAAGTTAACTCAAATAATTTATTTGCCGTAACATACTTAGCATAACTTAACTGGCATAGCTTAGTTAAACACTTTTACACTTAATTTATGCCCATTACAAATCAATATACTTATTTAAGCTTCTTCGATGGCTTTAAAATGGCTTTAAAATGGCTTTATGCCGCGGTCAACAATCAAAACATAGAGTGACTTTGCCACTTCAGTTTGAATTATTCTGCATGCCTAAAGTCATTTTAATGCCCACTGAAATCGAGCACTTTGAATGGTAACGGGTATATGAGTAGCTAAGAGCTATTTTATTACACGATAATATGAGCTTTATGATTGATAGCTACTATCAAACAAAGTTAATGGCTTTATTAAAGGGTAAGCTTCTTATCCTTTTACCTGTAACGGCAAATATTGCATTGCCTAGTGCGGGGGCTGCTGGAGGCGTTGCTGGTTCACCAATACCTCTAATTTTTTCACCATTTTCTAAAATCTTCACTTCTATATTAGGTGCTTGATCCATTCGTAATACTTTGTATTGATGAAAGTTTGTTTGTTCAACTTTACCCTCTTTTACGTTTATTTCGCCCATGATAGCGGCTGATAATCCGAAGTTGATCCCTGAAATAACTTGAGCTTCAATATTACGTGGATCTAATGCTATTCCAACATCAACAGCGGCATATACATTTACTATTTTTATGCCTTGTGGGGTGTTTTCTACTTCTATAATTTCTGCGGTTGGTACACCAAAAGATAATGTAAATGCGAGACCTAATCCTCTATTTTTAGGTCGTTTAGTATGCCAATTAGCCATACTTGCAACTGCTTCGAGTACTTTTTTGCTGGGAATATGTTCAATTAATGCTAACCGACAGGTTAAGGGATCTATATCTGCATTATGGGCTAGTTCATCAACAATACTTTCGTGAAAAAATCCATTTTGTGAAGCACCAACCGATCGCCACCAACTTACAGGAAGCATTTCAGCTACTTTATAGCCTCGTACTTTATAGTTTTGTATTTGGTAGGGTTGTTCCCATGCGGCTTGAACAATTGATATATCAGGCCCCATTACCGGAAGCCCTATTCGCCCCATTTGAGAGGTTAACACTGATGGGCAGGCGAGCTGTAAATCAAGTGCTTTTATTGTGTTATTTGCGACAATGCCTTTAAATTTGGCAACAGCTAGAGGTCGGTAATAATCGTGCGTGGTGTCTTCTTCTCGTGACCAAGTAACTTTAATAGGCTTATTATGGGTATGTTTTGCTATTTCAATGGCGGATTTAATAAAGTCCATTTCTGCTCTTCTACCAAAACTTCCTCCCATGTAAGTGGTGTTAACGTTAATATTTTTGGCTGATAAGCCGGTTATTGTTTCAGCCTCTTTAACGACTTGAGTTGGTGATTGTGTACCTACCCATATATTTAAGGTGGTTGCTGTTAATAATACCGTGGCATTTAAAGGTTCCATTGCTGCATGAGCTAAATAAGGTACGCTATATTCACCTGATATTAGTTGTTCAGTAACGTTATTTATTTGGTTAAAAGCGCTGTTAGTATTACCTTCATCTTTGAGTGTGCTGTTTAAATTATTTTTTGAAAACGAATTTTTTGCTACTTCTAACATTTCTTCGGTGGTGGCTGGAAAATGCGCTTTTTCCCATATAAAGTTAATGTTTTTTGCTGCTTTTAATGCATACCATGTGTTGGTGGCAATAACCGCTACACCTTTGTTATTTAAGTTAATAACGCTTTTTACACCTAACATGGTTTTAGCAGTATCTGCGTTGTAAGAAAGCATATTGCCACCAAGGTGAGGATTCATTATTACGGTGGCGTAAAGCATTTCGTTTATATTTACATCCATTGCATATTGAGCTGTGCCAGTGCATTTTTCTATCATGTCTATTCGGGGTAATGATTTACCAAGAAGTTTCCAATCAGATTTATTTTTTAAAACAATAGTGGATGGTACTGCGATTGTTTGCGCTTTGGTGGCGAGCTCTATAAACGATAACTTTACACCAGTTTCACTCATTACATAGCCTTGCTGGGTGGTTAATGTGCTTTTATCTACTTTTAATGTTTCAGCCGCCGCTGCAATTAAAACAGCTTTGGCGGTTGCGCCAGCAAGACGCATTTTTTCATAACCGTCTACAACAGAAGAAGAACCCCCAGTAATTTGCATTCCTAAAAATTTAGCAGGTACTTTTATTAATTTGCGAATATTTGTTGCAAATACACTGTTGTTGGTTGGTGCAAACGGTAGCCCTTCTTCAAGAATGGCAGTGTTATGATAGGCACTAGAGGCTGGGCCATGCTCAACGTTAATTGATTGCCATTCCATATTAAGCTCTTCAGCCACCAGCGCCGCTAATGTACTATGTATACCTTGCCCCATTTCTGCTCGGGGCGTAATAATGGTTATCCCTTGTGGGTCTATTTTAATATAGGGTGTTAATGTTGTTTGGTTGGGGTTGAGGTGTTTTAATAAAGGGTTATTGTGGGGTGTTTTGTATTGATAATAACCAAAGGCTATGCCTCCAGCAATGGCGCTAGAGCCTATTAAAAAGCTACGGCGCGAAAATGTTTTTAATTTACTCATTATTTTTACTTTCCAAGGGGCTGCGCAGTAAAGTTATTATTTTTTGTTTTTTATATTTTTAGCGGCAGTTTTAATGGCTGCTTTGATCCTTGGATAAGTGCCGCAACGGCAAATATTACCAGACATTGCTAAATTTATATCTTCATCAGTAGGCGATGGGTTTTGTGTAAGTAAGGCGACCGCTGACATAATTTGCCCAGGCTGACAATAACCGCATTGGGCTACTTGATGTTCTACCCAAGCTTTTTGCACAATATGCATAACTGACGCAGCGCCTAACCCTTCGATAGTGGTAATATTGCCATACACTTGACCTACAGGAAGTGAGCACGAGCGTATGGCGGTTTTATTTATATGAACGGTACAAGCTCCACATAAACCGATACCACAACCATATTTAGGCCCATGGATCTTAAGCTCGTCTCTTAATACCCAAAGTAGTGGCATTTCAATATCTTCAATGGTATAAATTTTATCGTTTACCGTAATATCCATAAGGTTCCTTCGTATCTAATTTTGAACTATTAACAGACCAACTAACAAGCCGATTAATAAGCGAATTAATAAGATGAATTTTACGTTATCTTTATACGTTTTTGAAAAAAAGAACGATTTCTAGGGTCTGTTGATCTTTCAGGGTTAAATTTTATTCAATTTAAAACGAATTTAATCGCGATGTGAGCTTTGTCTAATAGTTATTCTATTAAAGAAGCGAACAGCAATGAGTAAATTCGTTTTAAATG
>Ga0209303_1000739_pt1 | contig 23937 bp, 16 predicted proteins | sample SidtaG_3_FD_187449 | JGI IMG/M metagenome (GOLD analysis project Ga0209303, IMG submission 187449) | Marine algal microbial communities from Sidmouth, United Kingdom - Sidmouth_Asex1 metaG (SPAdes) (version 2) | ecosystem: Host-associated > Algae > Red algae > Unclassified | place: Sidmouth... | reverse complement strand
TAGGCGTTGCTGTTTCAAACCAGTAGTTACGAAAAATCCCTTTTTGGAAAAAATTCAATACCGAAAAGGGGTTATAGACGTAAACCTGCCCACCCCAAGTATAGCCGTTGTACCAATGACGTAACTTGGCTAAAAGCTCGGCCCGCCCCAGCGAGAGACTCTTTTCAACCTGATGCATGTAAGGCTCGAAACTCGCCTCCAATTCCTCTTGTGTATAACCCGTCAAGTCGGCAAAGTTCGGATCTATTGTGATATCATTTAGGTTATTTAGCGCCGGAAAGATCGAGACTTTGCTAAACTTAGAGATCCCGGTAATTAGCAGGAACTCGATGTAGGGATCACTATCCTTGATCACCGAGTAAAACGTACGCAGAATAGCCTGATTGGCTTTAGCCTGCTCTTTGTCATCCAAATAGTCGATAATAGGCTTGTCGTACTCATCGATCAGGATAACAGCTTGATTATCTTTGCCTAATTTGCGAATCAATTCGGCAAACATTGGTTTAACATACTGGCTTTGTAGAGATATACCATGCTCTTCGGCCTGCAGATGAAGTATTTGTACAATCCCTCTTTCGAGCCCTGCCCCTTCATAGTCCACGCTGCTAAATGAAATATGAATCACTGGCCGGATCTGCCCCCAGTCCCATTTATCTTCAATCCAAAGTCCAGCAAAAAGCGTCTGCTCGCCTTGATAAATTGATTTGATGGTTGAGAGTGTTAGCGATTTGCCAAAACGCCGCGGTCGTGAGAGAAAATAGTACTCACCAGATGTGATAAGGGGAAGTGAATGAGCATTACTAATCAGAACCAAAAGAGAGGCCACCATGCTACAGATGCATGGTGACCTCTCTTTTAATTTGTATATTGTTCGACTTCTCGAAAACTACGTCACGACAGCCCCGTTGACCATTAGATCGGCTGTGTGCTGCGGGTCCTGTTTTAGATAGTGTATCGAAACCAAATGGCCCGTTTATACTTGCCCAGAAAAATTCCGTACCATACTTTAAGAAGCAGAAATGGGAGAGAACTTTTCTGGGGAGCTATACCAATGCTTATTAAGACGGTACGAAATCTATCTGATTCGTGGCGTTTATGTGGCATCTCTATTAGATGAGAGCTTCTGCCATGTGGCTCGACTCGCCTGCTTGAATCTTTTCTTGATTCTCCAAATACCACGCAATTGTCTTTTGTAGACCCGCTTCAAAGTGTGTCTTCGATTCAAAACCAAATAGCTCTTTGGCTCGGCTGGTTTCTAGTTTACGTCGTGGCTGGCCGTTTGGCTTGCTCGTGTCCCAGCGTATCTCGCCTTCGAAGCCGGTCAGGCGGGCAATTGTTTCCATGAGGTCGCGAATGCTGATCTCGTAGCTGCTGCCCAAATTTACAGGCTGACTATCGTTGTATGCTTCAGCAGCCATCAAGATCCCGGCTGCGGCATCTTCGACGTAGAGGAATTCACGTGTGGGAGACCCGTCGCCCCATGCATCGAGATGCGAGTCGCCGCGAGTTTTAGCATCTACACATTTGCGAATTAGTGCCGGAATAACATGCGAGCTTTCTAGATCAAAGTTGTCGTGTGGGCCATACAGATTGACGGGCAGCAGAAAAATCGAGTTATAGCCATACTGCTCGCGGTAGGTCTGGCTCTGAATCAACATCATCTTTTTTGCTAATCCATAAGGTGCGTTGGTCTCTTCTGGATAGCCGTTCCATAAGTCATCTTCTTTAAACGGAATGGGTGCAAGTTTTGGATAAGCACAGACGGTGCCAGTTGCGACAAATTTTGGTACGCCTCTAAGCCACGATTCATGAATCAGCGGCACACCCATCATCAAGTTGTCGTAAAAGAACTCGGCTGGATGCAACCGATTCGCCCCAATACCACCCACGTTGGCAGCAAGATGGATCACCATATCGACTGGTTCCTCATTTTGGGACGTATCGCTTAGTAGCTGGCGAATCGCTTCGATTTGGCGTAGATCATATTGACTGCTGCGCGGAACGACTACTTCGCTTGCACCTAACTCATCTAATTTACTCACCACAAACGAACCTAGAAAACCAGCCCCACCTGTGACAATTACGCGTTTGTTTGCCCAAAACTCTTTATTGTGTCTGTACATAATTATATTGCTCGTCTCCACTATTTTCTGCATTGGTTACGGGTGCTTACATGGCAAAAACAGGTAAAGCACCGTTGCTCTGATGTCCATTTAGTAGTGCTAGTTCCATAAAGCTTTCACGTTGACGTAGCGCAGCCAGATCGGCTTCGACCATCATGTGGACCAGTTCAGTAAAGCCAACTTCTGGCTCCCACTGCAACTGTTCTTTTGCTTTGGTTGGATCGCCTACCAGCAGATCAACTTCGGCTGGGCGATAGAATTGGGGATCTTGGACGACATATTTTTGCCAGTCTAGATCAACGTACCCAAAGGCAGCTTCGACAAATTCGCGTACGCTCCACGTATCGCCGGTTGCAATCACGAAATCATCTGGCTCGTCTTGCTGAAGCATTAACCACATGGCGCGGATATAATCACCAGCATAACCCCAGTCGCGGCGAGCGTCTAGGTTGCCTAAGCGCAGCTCATCGGCTAGACCAAGTTTGATTTGTGCGACAGCGTGGGTGATTTTATGGGTCACAAACTCAAGGCCACGGCGCGGGCTTTCATGGTTAAAGAGAATGCCCGAACAGGCAAACATGTCATAACTTTCTCGATAGTTGATGGTGAGCCAGTGGCCATAGACCTTGGCAACGCCATATGGGCTACGGGGATAGAGCGGTGTTTTCTCGCTTTGTGGAACCTCTTGTACCTTGCCAAACATTTCACTGCTACTAGCCTGATAGAAGCGGATCTCTTTGTTGACAATGCGGATGGCTTCCAGCAAACGAGTGACACCCAGCGCCGTGATTTCGCCCGTGAGGACAGGTTGTTCGAAGCTGGTTGGGACAAAGCTCTGAGCGGCAAGATTATAGACTTCGTCTGGCTGCACGTTTTGTAGAATATTGATCATGCAGACTTGATCGAGCAAGTCGCCCTGCACGATTTCGATTTTATCTTTTAGATGATGGATTCTGTCCAACGTGACGGTGCTGGTACGGCGCACCATGCCTACGACGCGGTAGCCTTTGCTGAGTAGAAATTCGGCAAGATAGCTGCCGTCTTGACCGGTGACGCCGGTGATTAATGCTGTTTTCATAAGATAACTTCCTAATAAATTCACTTACAGTTACCGCTCTTTCGGCATCGTAATCAGACTATTTGCGCTAACTGAATTGTGTGCTGAGCACACTAATTTGTTCTGTATGAGAATATTCATTTGGTTATGATTTACTCGAGAGTTGTGTTTTTAACATGTTGCGAATTTGACATGGATTTCTACGGCAAAAACGGCATTTTCGGGGTCAAAAATGCTGCTCTCGCAAAATACAAAGCATATCTGGCCGGGAATTGCCGGAAAATTATGCAAAATCCAGCCTGAAAATTGATTCGGTGTTGTAAAAATAGGTAAATTCGATGCATTTTTACATCAAAACCACCTAAAAACCGTGTCAAATCGGGCGATATCTCAAAACACAACTATCGAGTGATTTATGGAGCAAAAAAGCGACACCCTAAAATCCAATAACACAAAAACCTGCCAACCGAAACGATCTCTTGTCTGTTGTTTACTATAGCAAAGAAGAAATCGAGGAGATATGCCAAAAATATCACAAAGTTCCCTCTGGTATATCCAAAGGAGTTAGCGGCTTGTTTCAAAGAATCATTCTAAACTCCCTGGAACAATCCCTCTCAGGCTAATTGTTACCGACCCTTAAATCCAAGTACAACGCCAACTGTCTTCAACACAACCTTGAGATCTAGGAACGCTCCCTGGTGTTTAATGTAAAAAAGATCGTATTGAAGTTTAATATGCGCGTCTTTGGTGCTGGCTCCATAACGGTAGCAGACCTGTGCCCAACCAGTTAAACCGGGCTTAATTGCATGGCGGGTTTGATAAAATGGAATCTCCTGAGCCAACAATTCAACAAAGTGTGGTCGCTCTGGACGTGGGCCAATTAAGCTCATTTCACCCTTCAGAATATTGACAAATTGAGGAATTTCATCAAGACGAGTTAATCGTAAGAAACGGCCGATCTTAGTAATACGAGGATCATCTTCTTCAGCCCAGACCGCACCGCTAAATTTTTCAGCATCGATCATCATAGAGCGGAATTTAATTATGTCAAAAGAATTTCCGCCTTGACCAATCCGTTCCTGTCTGTAAAAAAGGGGACCCGGTGAATAGATGCGGTTCATCATCCAAACAAAGGGGATGACCAGTCCAAGCAACAGGCAGCCTTGTAAGCCAACAAAAAAATCAATGGAACGACGCAGCGCCATATAGAGACGATGGAGAGCGGAATGGTTGACTTCAAAGATGGCACTGAGGTTGTGACCAACATGTTCGACAGGTACACGACCAGTAACTTTCTCGTACAACGAGGCCATGGTGGTTATAGGTACGCCTAATTTACGCACCTCAAGAATGGCATCAAAGAGTTCGGGACGCAAGTTTTGCGGAGCCGTTATGCAGATCACCACCTGATCAGGGCGATATCGCTGAACTAGTGAGACTAGTCCCGTGTGAGCAATGAGCACAGATGCCCCCTCGATATCCTGTCCTAGCTTTTCAGGATCATCATCCACAAATCCAAGAACTTGATATCCTATGTGCTTATCAAACGATGCTTCTTGATGCTCTTCCAGCCCCCCATGTAAAACTCTAGCCAATGTCTGGCCCGACCAACCTGCCCCAATGATCAGTATGCGTTGAGAAAAGGTAGACTGGGCCAATATCAACCCATAAAAAGTACGCCAAAGCGCCAAAGTCGCAATAGTAAGCGCTGGAAAAAACAATATCGATAGACGGCTTTGGGGAAGAGGAGTTGAGAGATAAGGGATTACAGAGAAAAGTAATATCGTGAAACTACCCGCAACTGAAGCCATCCAGGCAGAACGCATAGGACTGGCAGCAGTGAGTAGATTATAGATGCCGAGAAGAATACTGAAGACTACCCAAATGAGGCTAATCAGGAGAAAGTAAGCGGCATTGTCGAGCAGTGAGGCCTGAGTCAGTTTGAGCAGGCTTCGCTGGTTGAGGGAAATGGCTAAGGCTCCATTGAGAATACCCAAATCTATTAAGAATAGGAGCGCTTTTCGTTCCGGCAGTCCAAGTGTTGCCCACTGAAATCTTGGTTTTCGCGAAACCTCGGCGCTAACAGATGAGCTCTCGACGGGTGGGGTTGTTAATAATTGAGACATGGCTTTACTCTAAGTTCCTTAACCAAAGCTATTTTGAAAATAGCTACACTTATCGTTTAAATTTCTAGTATAAACGATAAGCACATACAAGTAGTGTACGAAAAAAGCTATCCAGTCAAATTGTCGTTTTTGCATCTATAATCTGCTGATTATCTGACAATGGATCTGGCATATTTTCTGTCTTATTAGAAGGACTTCGATTAACTACTTGTTGAAACAGAGTTTCATACTCACGAGCGATTACCTGCTTGGTACAATATGCCTCAATATAACGGCGTCCATTCATGCCCATTTCTATAAGCTGGCTACGATCGTGATATAGCACACGAATAACCTCAGCTAATGCCTCAGGATTTTCTGGCTCTACCACAATACCGCTGTTAGCCTCTTTCAATAGAGTGAGCATATCGTTTTCACTATCCACAGAAGCGATTAGTGGCTTACCTGCACCTAAGATAGAGAAAGCTTTGCTAGGTACTGACTCTTGGGCCAATCCGCGCTTAAGCGGTACAAGGCAGGCGTCAGCTGATGCGTACATATTAGGGACATCTTCATGCGATTGGAAAGGCAGAAAACGAACGTTTTGCAAATCCATTTTTTGCGCTTTCGCTATCAAAATCTCTTTACTGGATCCGTTACCAACAAGCAAAAAAAGAATCTCAGGCAGATCTTGAAGCAGGTAAGCAGCATCTAAGACTTTATCCAATGCTTGGGAAAGACCTACATTGCCAGCAAACAAAAGTACAAAGCGATCATCTAAGCCTTCTTTACGGCTAAAGGCATTATGCCGAGGCTGAGGCCTGATAAAATCTGCATCGACAAAATTAGGAATAAGGGCCAATTTTTTGGCGGGAACCTTTTTATCGCGCAAATTCTTCCAGAAGCCTTGTGAGATGACGCTCACCGAGTCGGCACCTTGATAGACGAAGCTCTCTACTTTTTCAAAAAATTTAATAGCCCGCGGGTTGGTCAACATTCCCAAGCGGACAGCCACATCAGGATAGATATCCTGAACATTATAGACATATTTACAGCGATGAATTAGCTTTACCAAATAGCCTGTTAATCCGTTTGTTAAAGGTGGAGATGGCACAAAGACGACATCATGACGGCCAACCCAAAGGGCGACAATCAGCGAGAATAAATTAAACGAGAGATAATTTAACAAACGCCCGACGAGGTTGGTCTTTTCGCTAGGTACATAGAGATAGACGCGATGGATGTCAAGGCCATTCTGTTTCTCTCGTTGCCAAAATTTGCCTCGATATTCATCCCAAATGCGATTGGTTGAGTAATGGGGCATGCTGGTGACGACGGTCACATGATGGCCGATGGCAGAAAGTTCCTCGGCCAACTGAGTCATCAAAATACCGTTTGCGGTGATGTCTGGTTTGAAGTAGGTAGTGAGAAAAAGTATGCGTAGCGGAGTCTTTTCTATGTGTGCTGGAGAAACTGCATGTTCATTTGAAACCGGTAAACGGTTAGCCATTTGGTATGTCATAAACTAGTTCTATATTACAAGATCTAAAGATAGTTGAAAGTCGAAACAATTTGTAATAGGGTCACAAAGACTGCTGAAGTCGGCTATGTGACAGAAATTTTTTTGAAAACATATTGCCATCATTTAGAGAATCATCTATTCAACAGTTGTGAGTCGGTTTACATGTCCGGTATAAGTTATCAGCCCACTAGTGCGGCTTACACCGAACAATCTATATACATAGAGTCATATGAAATTAGCCTTAGTATACAATAAACTTTGACGCCATTTGTGACAATCAGGTGATAATCATCTATAGTATCAAATACTCCTTCTTTGTGGCATAAAATGAAATTTATTTTTGCATATGGTCCACATTGTGATACTAGGATTAGGGTAACTCTACGCAGCCTAACCAATATAGTTTGTAGCATATTTGAGATCACTTACTAAAGTGAAATTACGTAGAGAACGGTAGTTTCTCTTAAGCAAAAACTACTGGTTTCAAGTCAATTTCACTTTAATCGTTTACCACAGCTTTCAGCCATTCTGTCATTTTATATTTCTCCTCCGCAACCAAGGCCAAATCCAATTTCACTGGCTTCTTTGATATCTCGGTGGCCCCCAATCTATCCAACAGTCTAGCCCGAGGCGTCTCTGAAAATAACATTGCAGAATTACCATAAGCCATCGTTGCAACGCAAGCATGAACCCTGTTTGATAGAGTCAGTTTTGCATTTGCATAAATGGCCAAATAGCTTTGCGGCAAGTCATGTGCAAAAGTATTGGGACGCCGATACGTATTACGTATGTAATAAGGATTGGTACGATGGTCTGTCCGAACAATCTTGTAGCCATTTAGACTTGTGGCAACATTTTCGGGAACCCATGAATCAATAGTCTGCATAAGTCTAGATTTTTGAACCATTCGTTTACGCATAGTCGGGAATTTTAAATTCCACACATGATCGTCAAAATGGAAAGAATTATCCGCAAATGCTTTGGTATTGTTTTTTTCTGTGTACCAAATTTTTGGCTCAGGCCATTTATCAAAGTTATAAACAACATATTCTCCGAGGTTCGTTTTGGGAGGATGAAAGAGATCAGTGATAAATAATGCGGTATCGACCCCATCATAGCTATGTTCAGCCAGATCGTGAATCAGACGATAGGTATCAGTATCTCTAGTTGTAAATATAAATGGCGGCACTTCAGATAGCCATTCGCGATACTTACGAACATTTTCAGCATCATATTTCATCATTCCCGCAGCAAGTACAATAATTTTGGTGCCAGTGGATTGAAGTTGTCGAAGCGTCTTAAGCCAAATTTTGTCGAACTCTGGTCGGAGGAAAGGGCCTTGAATAACCAAATAATCCAAATCCATTGATTCAAGCATTGGGAATGAATTGGGTGGATTCCCTTCATTAACGTTCCAATAGCCAGGCTGATCGGCAAAGATAAATACGTTATCGTTAGGGAATACCTTCTTAAGCAAATATTCCGCACCAAGTTGAAAGAAGCTGTTGCCAATATTCGTAGACCAATAACCGGCTACGACAGCTATGTTTTTCCCAGACAATTGATTATCCCCTTAAAAAATGTAAGAACCCATTTTATTAGTTTTCCTGATACGGCTAAGTTTTTCTACTTCTACAAGATAGATTCATTGCATCTTGTCAGTACAATAATGAGAACGATAAAACACGTCCCCATTTGGTCCTAATTGATGGCTGCTAGAGCGTAATCCTATGCATCAATGAGAAAAGTATATCGACGATTCGGAACAACAAAAATGTACACTGTTCACAATGGTTTATGTGTTAAGGTAAAACTTTCTGGCATCATTTCACATATTCGATCATGCAGAATCGCAAAAATATACCATTTTGTGCAAGACGCGAATCTGTATTTGTGAGTAAATATAATCGCTCATCGCATAGATAGTAGCGACTCATACTCCGATGCAAGTTTCTCAAAATAGTGTTCGAAGTCAAATGAGGTTTGTATAGAATGAGAGGCGGCTAAACCTAAGCGATTTCGCTTCTCTTGATCAGAAAGTAACTCATCAAGAGCTTCAGCAATCGAGATCGAACAGTTAGGCTTAATTAGGATACCCGTTACATTGTGTTCAATTTGCTCTTTTGGTCCACCAAGATTAGGGGCCACGACAGGTTTTCCTACTGCCATTCCCTGCAGCACTACTCCAGGAAATGGGTCAGGATACGTCGAGCAATGAATAATAATATCCGATGCGGCCATGACCTCAGGAATATTTCCCTGATAACCAGCCCAGACAACATGCCCAATGAGACCGGCTAGTTCGACTTGACGGCGCAGGTTTGCTGCATACCGCTGATGATGTTCACCATCGAGTTCGCCACCAACAAACACAAATTGAGCATCAGGGTGCTTCTTCAATAAATGTGGAACAGCACCAATTAGCAGTTCATGTCCTTTGCGTTTTGCTAATTTTGCAACCATTAAAATAATGGGGGCTTTGTCAGAGATCCCCAAGTTAGCTCGGACGCTACCGCCGTTGACGTTTGGATGGAATTCATTAACATCAAACCCTGGATCGTAAATAATTTTGATCTTATCCTGATCTATACCTGGTCTATCAAATGTGTTTTGACGAACGGACTCGGATGCAACCACAATTGAATCAGCTAAGTAAGAGACTATGAATGGCAGCATGTAGTTCAAAATTGGCCAAGCGGACAACTCTGCACGGACATTCCATAGACACTTGGCACCTGTAAGTCTTGCAGCAACAGCTCCATAAATATCAAAAATTTCATTTACATGTACAATTGATATGTTCTCTTGTTTAATGATTCTCACAAGTTCACGGACAAGACGCCAATTCTGCTGTACTAAAAGCACATAAGTCTTCAACCTATTCTTACTTGCTGGCTTAGGACTTAACTTATATGTTTGCTGTAACTCCACAGTAGACAATAAAGGAAATTTGTCGCCACTGTAGGGCAAAGCCAACACGGCCTCAAATCTGCGAGAACGAATTCCACGAAACATGTCAATAAGAATTCTATAAGCTCCACTTTGTGCAGAGGCAGACGCCGATGTATACAAAATCGTCTTTACTGAATTGTCACAAATTGCCATAGCCGTCGCTTTTAAGAAAATCCTATTTAATGAACCGTTACCAGCCGCTACTCGGCCAGGGTGAATTTCAGAGAGCCACTAATTATTCGTTATTAGCCAGATTCTCATCAGAAAAGTACTTGACATTTTCTACTTCCAGCAAATTGTGCATATGTACTCAGTTGAGCGCTTTGCAAGTAGTCAAGATTCGAGTATTTTATTCTTTATTAATCAGAAAACATTCAGTGGATACGCAAAATCACCTGCATACTCCGCCATATTTCAAAATTTTTCACTCATTTAATAAAGTAGGGCTAACAGCATCTAACAAACCTTGAGCAAATCGTTCGGGCCCCCAGTTCTCAACGTGGTCCCTTGCAGCATTCCCCACTCTATCTATCCCATTATCGGTACTTACATGAAACAATAAATGAGTGAGTTGTTCGGTATTATACGGTTCAAATGTAAACCCTGTTTTGCCCTCAATTATTAATTCCGGGGCACAACCACATCGCTCGGAGACAATAACCGGAAGCCCGGAGGCCATAGCCTCGTTTACAACCAGCCCCCATTGTTCTTGTAATGCTGGATGAATGAAACAACTAGCTAGCCCATAATAAGCTGGCAACTCGTCAATCTGCCGGAATCCAGCCCAGCTAATGCCAGAAATTTCTTCTTCGTTCTCAATTTTTAACAGATTTTCACGCTCTGGACCATCACCTAGTATCACCAATCGCCATGGTTCACAATTAGTATGTTCGCAAAATAGAGAACGATAACGCTTATATGCGATAAGTAAGCGTTCTAAATTTTTGCGGACAATAAAACGGCATGAAGCCAAGAAGAACGGGGTAGAATCGTTTAATCCAGGAAGATTTCGAAAGGATTCAGGCTGATTTCGTGCGATCTGAGAATTATTTCTAAAATACTGATTATTCACAGCATTGTAGCCAATGAAAGCTCTATCTTCAGCAAGACCTAATGATATAAGATATTGCGTTTGTAATCGTCCGCCACATAAAGCAGCATCGAATTGCCGTACGATTAAACTTTTTACACTCTCTTTTAACTTATAACGCTTGGCATCATCGTGCTTACTAACACACATCAGGACTGAATAACGACCGTTTCTCTTACACCAAAACAACGCACTCAAAGCATCAACTGTGGTATATCCTGCAATTGCAACTGCATCTGGTTTCAATAGGTTTAATTGATTCTGAACACCATTCCATAATCTTAATTTACCTATATCTCCATAACCTTCACTTGGGAAAGTAGTATATCGGCAGAAATCGCTTGCTCTCTTCTCTTCTCGCCACTGGTAAGTGTCATCAGTACTCGATGTTTCCAAACCAAAAACTTCAATATTTGCAGAGCCAAGTTTGGCATATGCAGCGCTAGTTCTAGCAATGTGATATGGGCCAAACCGCTGCCACTGAAGGGCTAACTTATACATATTTTATAGATGATCTCCGCAGATTACTCTTTCAAAAGAAATGAAAACTCTCGCCCACCAGCGGAGACATCAAACGTTCGATACCCACTACAATTTAGCAATACAATAGAATCTTTCACTTTCTGCAACGCTTGTTGATCACCATAGTGAAACTCAACAAGAATTTGGCTGATTTTAACGCTATCAAAATTGGTTAAAATATCAGCTATTACATCATACTCAGCGCCTTCAATGTCCATTTTTAGGATGTCTATTCGGCTGTGGTTAAGCTTCTGCATAATTGTAGATAATCTGTGAACAGGTAATTCAATATTAGGCTGATCAGCCTGATCTGACATTGAAAACGAGGTAAATCCAGACCGCTTTGGTGGTGCAAATTTCGCAATACCATCATAATTAGCGATACCGTATGGATAATAGTGTAAATTTTTAGGCAGTTTTTGCTCTTTCAGCCATTCCAGAGAGATAGGCGTTGGATCGAATGCATGAACCGTAACACCATATTTCGCAATTATCGATAGATCAAAAGAAATATCTTTGCCGATACCGAATGAATAAACCACACTATCAGAATCTATGATGTCTGGGCAGATCGTCCAGCCTCCATATACGGTACCGTGCTTTTCGCCATTTAATCGTTCCTGTATATAAAAGTATTTATCAGTACCCGAAATGACCCGGGGAATTCTCTTAAATCTTAGCCAAAAATCTCTTGTAATATTAAGCAACATACCTAGCCTCAGAGCACAAGCCCGATTACAATAATATTTTATAGAACAAATTTATCAGATTGAACGTTTGCGGGATTAGATATCCTATTTTTGATATACCCAGCCCCAGATAAATGATTATCTTTCAGCGATGCCGACATTAAAGTGGAAAGCCCTAATCCACAAGAAAGCCAAAAAACTGATTGAATTTGCAATATACCACTGAATGACATATTGATAAATGAATACACAACAAAGGCTATTATAATTTGTGTGGAAGTAGACTGACTAGCAATCTGAATCAGATGATAGATACCTTTTACAAGCATTAGTAAAATCGTAACCAGTATGAACAGCCCTACAATCCCCAATTCGACTAATGTTTCTAACATAAAGTTGTGCACAAACTTACCAAGTACACCACCTTCAACATTGCCAATTCCAATACCCCAAATTGGGCTTGCCCACCAAAGGTTTAACGCGAATCGCCAAGTTGCCCAGCGATTGGAGCTTAGCGCAATAAGGAATTCATCGCTTACATTGCCAGTAAATAATCCGCCAAATTGTAAATATCGCTCAATGATCCAGTCTGGTAAAAAAGATGTCAACCCCAGTAGGACAAACAATACAACAAAAACCGCCGACAATGAACGCATTTTTTTTAATTTACCCGAAACAGCTAAAACTGTCAGTACGCTTGCCAAAATAGCCAAGAGTGGGCCCCGTGTTCCAGCAGCAAGTATTAGAAACACCGCAAGAACAAACGTGCCTATCATGCCATAGAACCACAATTTTTTATGTCGCAGGTCGCGCTGCGAACTAATGAGCACAAAAAAGATTACCGCTGCAAGGCCATTAGCGTAAGCAACTCTAAGATGGTTTGTGGTTTCCTCTATAGATACTCTTGTGTTAACAGCCAAATTAGTCAATGGTTGCCCATTGATAATATATTGATTCAGGATTAACAACATCGAGATTACACCTAGCACGACAATTGACCACGCAAGTTGCTTCAGTTGAGCCTCAGTTAATAGCAATCCAGCAAGAAATGGGGCAATCATCAACGTAGGCGCAAACCCAAATAAACGTTTTGTGCCTATGGGGTTATCATAAGCAAGTGCTATCCAGTTGGATAGCATCCATACAACAAAAACAACTAAAACACCGACCTCTTTGCGCCAAAGCAAATGCAAAATTGAAGAACGATCCCTGTAAAGAAGAGGGGGTAAATAACCAAGTACCAGAAAAATAAAAAGACCTGCTGTCAAATTTGGCGAAGTAGATATACCGATGCTCTTGGCTACCAATGGATAGAACTGTATTCCAACTAAACTTATGGATAGTGGAATATGTGGGTATCTAACAAATACGCACAGAATAAAAACGGCGACACAAACCGCAAGTAATACTAAGTTTAGCCCCGATGCGGTACCTACACTCCCAACTGCTAAACTGGAAAACAGAAGGATTGCAACCACAATCCACACTAGCTCCGGACGGCTTTGAATTCTATTATTTGTGATGTTACGAACGATCATAATTAACAAACCTTTTCACAACATGATAGACACACAAAGCAACAATAAGTCGCATAATTAAACCTTAAGACGTCAACATATCAGTATAAAACTCTTGTTCATAATCCATTTCGATCTCTTTGGATGTATCTACAACCAAATTGTATTTCTTTTGACCAGGAAACCAGATTGTATATGGTTGCCCAAGATATGAAGCCCACATGCTAAAAGTTGACGCCGATGTAATTAACACAGTTGAGCCCGCTAATCCAAGTATATCTGTGACCGCTTCATTCCCTTTACTAAAGGTAACGTAGGGTAATTGAAGTATCGGCCGCAATTCTTCTGGGTGTCCGTCCGAGAAAACCACAACAGGATATTCATGACCCAGCTTATTACGTACAGATCGCAAGACACTGATATACCATTCTATTGGAATCAACTGGTTGCTTTTGCCAGCACGCAATGCCAAATCACTTTCTTTGGCAGATGTAAGTTTGAAATCACCGCGTCGAATGTGAATCCCTATATACTCCTCATACGGTATTTCGGTTTGCTGAAATTGTGGTTTTACAATCCGCAGAAACTCTTCTCGAATTTGATGATGATGGCCATAAAGATCCTCAAATTTATTTTGCATTCCACTAAAGGTAACCGTTACACTTGCTTTTCCAAACGCGCTATTGGCATTTGCTTCATCAATTATGGTGTTTCGTTTCAGTATGAAAGCCTTATGGATACCCGAAATATAATGGTCGTGGCTAAATAGCTTTTGATACTGTCGTTTGTCAGTTTCCCGCCTCAAATAGGGTCCAATACGGAACGTATACCAGATGGGCGCAATCATAGGCACACCATGTTCGCGGGCCCAAATGAAGCACCTTGCCCACGGGAAAAGCATATTACCTAATCCGGCTCGACCAACATCAGGATAAGCATAAACCATCGATTAATCCTTATATTATAAAGTTCCTGAACTCTTTAAAAACATTCCCTTACGTGTCGAACGCCAGTTGGTTAGGTATTTTTTTACCTTTAGCTGTTTGTAGAGAATGGGTCCAAATAACATAGAGATGCCCACTGAGTATATTCCTGCCCAAAAAAGCGAATCAGCTGGCCAAATTTTTTCAATTGCCATTGCTACAACAAAGAGCAGCATTGGTTGCCAGACAGTCACTAAATAATCAATGAACCGAATCTTCAAATGTTTAAAGACCACAATCATTAATCCAAGCACAACTACATAACCTAAGTTTCCAAATCCAGCACCTGCAAGTCCAAAAAATTTACTAAAAATGTATATCAACGTAAGCGACAAAATTGATCCTAAACTTATCAATCCAGAATTGAACTGGGGCAAGTTTAAAGCATAGACAACAAAGTAGCTGGTTGCGCTCAGAGAGAACAATGTATACGCTATGATAGCAGCTTGTAACAGAAGCTTTATGTCTTGGGTCGCCGTCTTGCTGAGCCACATCTCAAAAAATGGTACGGAAAGCACAAATGCAATTGAACCAAGGTAGAAAATAATTGTGGAATATGATATATGGACTTGCATAAACAGTCGAGCAAGCTTTTCGCGGTCAGCATCTGCACCTTGTAGTGCACTAAATGCGGGCAACAATGCATTAGCAATAGCAGCGCCCACTTGATTTATCTTCGCACCAAATCCAACTGCAATACTGTAATACCCTGCTGCCGCCGGTCCCAATACCATGCCCACAATAATCTTATCTGCATACATAAATATGCGCCCAGCAATACTTGCAAGCGTTGCATGCCCCGAAAAGCCCAGCATTCGTTTCCATGTTTCACGATTAGATACAATATGAATATGTATATCCGGAAAAATACTGCGACATGCAACAACTCCAAGTAATGTAAAACCGAATATGGTCAGCACCGTTGCAAGCAACACAGATTCTACACTTTGAGAATAGGTAGCAACTAACACAGTAGCAACTGCAGTTGTTATCGTAAATCCTAGCATTAGCGCGTTTGAGACGTCATATCGCAGAACAACCGTCGGTAGTGTCGCTGTAAAAGCACGTAAAATACTTAGTGGTAATCCAATAGCTGCGATACGAAACGACCAGATTGTTGCAGATATATTCTCTGGTGCAACTCCAAATGCGGCTGGCATATTGGGAGCTAGAACAAATAGAAGTCCCCCTCCCAATATGCCAAACAGAAGTTGTATTGTAAGGGCAATGCTTAAGGCTTCAGACATTTCCTGACTCTTTCCCGCTGCCTTAAACTCTGACATAAACTTTGTTGCTGATGCGCTCATCCCAAGATCCAGAACACCTGCAACAGCCAATGCAGAGGTCACTAAAGTCCAAATGCCAAATAGCTCTTCGCCGAGAAGGTTTAAGATTACGGGGACAAGAATGAGCCACGCAATTGTGTTTATAGCTAATCGAGTCACATTCAGCATGCTTGACGCAGCCATGACCTGTAAGAATGATTTATTACGTAGCATTTTCATCCGTCTGCTTGTATCCACAGCTATGTGTCATAATATCTAAATCTATTTCTGAATATAAGCTTCGATATAGTCGCCGGTTCTTGTCCAATGAATTAACTTCCGTAGAAAAGAACTACCTAAACCCGTTCGATGTATGCCAGAATGTAGTTGCCCGAGAACGTTTTTCTTACGTTTAGCAAGTAACCGAGGTTGTTCGGAAATCGCCGATGTCTCCAAATGTCCGATTCCTTGGTTTTTCAATGTGGGTTCTACCTTGCCTACTGGAAATGGTCTACCAGCAATACGAAAGCTAATCTTTCCAACAAAGCCGGTCTGCCTTGCCAGCCTTGTCAAAGACGCCTTATTATAAAAGTCGATGTGCTCGACCAGAGTTGTTTCACACCACTTCCCTTTATAAAATTTGGCGGCCAGACTGTCTGCATAAGGGACAAGAATTATTAAGGTACCACCAGGTCTTAGCATTTCAAATGCATGTTGTGCCATGGTCACCGGATCCGTTAGGTGTTCAAAGACATACCATGCAGTAACCACATCAAAGCTTTCAGGTTCAAAATACTCCGCCGCATTTTCTATCCCATTCTTCGTAATATATTGAGCTAGTTTTGAGTCCATTCGATCAATAGGCGCATAAGGATCAATGCCATACCCATCCCAACCAAATTCACGATAATTTTTTACCATGTAGCCGTTTCCACAGCCTGTGTCCAAAATTCGCAAATGTTTTTTTCGAGGGTGACAAAGTTGTATTCGCCTGAGTCGCGACCTAACTGCGCTATTAGCGACTCCCTTATCTTGCTCGAAATGAACATATTCGGAGTTGTAAATCCTGTTTAATAATTCAGTAGACGGAATAAGAGCCTTATACAAAAATTTGCAGTTATCACAGGTCACAACACCAACTTTGCTATCCAGACCCACGATTGTCCAAAATTGATGCAGCTGGTTATCGGTATCCGAACGACAAATCGGGCAGCTAGTACGTTCATCAAACAATGTGTCGAAATTACTATCTATGTATTCGCTAATAGTCATATTTTTAAGCATTTCTAATTCTTAGTCAGTTCAAAAATTCCACATCCGAATGTACAACCCAAATTGCTCCGGATTTGTGCAGAGCTCAGTTCGATTTCTTTATGTAAATCTCCATTGTCATCAACATATGAAAATGAGTCTACAGTGAAATCGCTTTCAAACATTTTCAATAGATAATCAATAGAAAAAACTCGGTGCGAATTAAACTCTATTCGCTGCCGACCTATAGGTGTCGAAAAGTAAAATTTTCCGCCACTTTGTAGAATCTGGCTGATATTGCCAAAACCCATAATGTGGCCGTCATAGTTAAGCGATTCGCCGTACCGACCTAAACCAAAGTGCTCTAGCGCATGGAGGCACGATATAGAGTCACAACTTTCAACTAGCGAACTAGCAAGAGGTGCCATAATGTCGCACTGTACAAATTTGACGTTTGATGAAAAACTAGGAATCTCACGAATATCAAGCACACGAATAGATCGAAATGATGCAACATGAGCAACAAAACCATCAATTCTAGAGCCAAGATCAGTATGTAATTCAGGTTTATTTTTAAATATTCGCTGTGCTACGTATAGGTCCTGATGAAAGTAATGCCCCTTAGCAGTTCCCCCATCTTCAAACCTATCGTGCAAAGCAGGATATGGTTTCCCCAGTGCAAAACTTTCTTGTGATCTATTGCGTTGAGACATTATAGTAAGATAATCACGCGTATAAAATGGCATCCCGCGGAAAGTGTTCACCATTTTTCTAGGATTGATCCCAAACAAATTGGTTAGGCTAGAAAGCATTCTCATATACCTCATTTGTATTCACGTTAAATAAACACGTTCCCATAAAGTTTTGTCACTTGCCTTTTGAATCTTTTGTATTGATCATGCTCTTACTCAATCGTGAAGTTTAATCCACCAGCATATGGACCATTTCCACTACTGTTTTGACCGCGGATATTCCATAGGTGATTTGTCTGATTCAGTACCAAGCCTGTTGGTGTAATCGCACATGTTGCCCCGCTACACGCGGTAGCGTCAGAGTAGACGGAGTTAAGTACAACCGTCCATGGGCTTGTACTCTTATCGTAAACAACTACGCGATACTCTGTTGCACTACTCTCTTTGGTCCATGTAAATGCCGGTGGATTACTCGTTGTTGAACCACTCGGGGAAACCATTATTACCACGCCTGGAGGATTTCCACCGCTTCCAATCGTGAAGTTTAATCCGCCAGCATATGGACCACTTCCACTGCTGTTTTGACCGCGAATATTCCATAGGTGACTTGTCTGATTCAGTACCAAGCCTGTTGGTGTAATCGCACATGTTGTCCCGCTACAGGCGGCAGCATCAGAGTAGACGGAGTTAAGTACAACCGTCCATGGGCTTGTACTCTTATCGTAAACAACTACGCGATACTCTGTTGCGCTGCTCTCTTTGGTCCATGTAAATGCTGGTGGGTTACTCGTTGTTGAACCACTCGGGGAAACCATTGTTACCACGCCTGGAGGATTTCCACCGCTTCCAATCGTGAAGTTTAATCCGCCAGCATATGGACCATTTCCACTGCTGTTTTGACCCCGGATATTCCAGAGGTGACTTGTCTGATTCAGTACCAAGCCTGTTGGTGTAATCGCACATGTTGTCCCGCTACAGACGGCAGCGTCAGAGTAGACGGAGTTAAGTACAACCGTCCATGGGCTTGTACTCTTATCGTAAACGACGACACGATACTCTGTTGCGCTGCTCTCTTTAGTCCATGTAAATGCCGGTGGGTTATTCGTTGTTGAACCACTCGGGGAAACCATTGTTACCACGCCTGGCACGGACGACGATGCAACGACTGTAAAGGGCATCCCTTGGCTGCACGGAATCGATGGTGGACAAGGCACCATGTTTGCAGCTCGCACAATCTCTCTAATTTCCTGCGATAACTCATTAAACGACTCCCCACTGTTAACAAACGGCAGGAAGATGGTATTGCGACTATCAAACAATGCCTCTGGTGCTGCGGAATCAGGGGAGCGGTTAGTGGTAGATGCATTGCTCTCAGGTACGGTTAATTCGAAGTCAATCTCTACAATGTCGCCCGGGTTCAGAAGAACAGCGTATTGTTCTGCGTCAGCAGCAAGCTCAGTGCGATTTTGCAGGATGACCAGATGATCCCCTGCTAGTGCATTCCAGGTCGAAAACCGACCGTTTTCGTCGAGGGTAAGTCGCTCCGAATACAATTCGCCTGTAGTTTCGGCATCAACCACAATCACAGAGAGATTGGCTGATGTCTGCGCGTCTACAGGAAACGAAATATCGCTATCAACCTTGACCGTAATTTCACCACTGACGCCGGTTGGCAAAGCATCCTCGATAGCAGCGGCATTCACCGAACGTTCAAGTACAGATGGCTTCAGCAAGAAGTCAATCTGAAAGATATCGCCATCCTGAAGTGAAACAGATAGGCTCTCTTCCCCCACAACGCCAAAAGAAGAGTAATTATTCAGGGTGACAAGATACTCACCCGCGCCAAGATTTAGCGCTGAGAACCTGCCATCCGCTTCAACAAATATCTCTTCAGCAATGCGTTCTCCATTCGTGGCGGCGTCGGCAATCACTAGCGATAGGCGCAAAGCCGTCTCGGGATCGATTGGGAATTGAACCTCATCATCGATTTTGAGTAGAATCTCACCAGTCACACCTGTTGGTAAGTTGGCCTGCAATGAGACGCTGGTTGGCTGACTTTGGAAATCTGTCTCGCTGTGTCTCGCATCAACACTGGCTGGCAGTAACACGGCCAGAAACAGCATGAATAGCCCCACAGTTAACGAGAGACGAAGGTGCTTTGCAGTAAATTGGGTAAAGGCATTACGTTGGTTCATTTTTCTTCCCTCTCTTCAATCTAAATAAATATCTACCAGATATTCAAAACATGATAACAGATTTATCGTATCACGTTTTCTAATTTATGTATGTGTCAAACCAATGACAGACAGAATGTCACTTATCATTGGTTTGTAAGCTTGGACGTTTACGGTAATTTGATTCTATGATTCATGGCGCAGGGAGGTTAATCATCCGGCATTGTCTTCTGCAATAATCTTATCAGGTTTACCAGAAGAAACCATAGGTAAATACTCCCAAATGCCCTGAAAGAAATTTAACACTTTTGATTTGTTTCTATCGAATTATACTATTGTCATGGATAAAATCAATATCGTAGCAATACAAACCCTTCCGTCGCTATTAACAACCCTCTCACCAGAAATGCAGTTGCTCATCTGCTGCGCTCGGGTCTAGATGATTGAACTATTTAGCAATCACATCAATGGATTAATTGACGCTGGTCTCGATTGGGATAAGATGATGCCTTTAGCAGGACGTCATGGAATGGTCGCCCTGCTCTACAAACATTTAGCTAAATTTCCTGATGCTGGCATACCCTCATCTTTCTTAACCCAGCTTCGACGACAGAATAAAGCACATCATGTCCAACAGCTAACCCTCACCGAGCGCATGTTGAAGATCAGCAAATTACTAGACCGGATGGACATAATAAAATCAGAAAACGTTATTCAGCTTAAGACAAAAAGATGCCCCAACACGTAGAGTAAAACAATTTCTCGCGTCAAGGCATCTATTGAGTGTCTACAATTTTGCAACGAAAAATATTTCAGTTCGCTATGGGTTCGTCCTCACTGCTAATTGCAACTTAGCACCAACAGTACAATATTTGTCGATAAAAGTATAGGCCAAAATCTTATCTTTCAAACTACGTAACGCCTACTAAAATTAGACTTCTCTAAACCGGAATAAAACTCGCCTGACGACCATTCACACCAACCAAACTCGCCTCACCCTCAGCGGCAGGCAGATCCTGTGCTGCCTGAGCGCGACGCTCATATTCCACAACGTCCTCGATAATTTGGCGCACGCCGCGCGTTGCCTGCCAGCCGATTGTTTCTTTAATTTTCGAGATGTCAGGCACTCGCTTCACCATATCCTCAAAGCCGGGATTGTGCGTTCACCATATATTTTATAGTTAAGGCACTATCCTCTTATTAGGCCATTGCTTCCTTTGTATAGACCTTCGTCGCGTATGACAGCTCGGCCAATGCACCTGTTAGTTTTTCTGTTCGCGGCTTTGGTTTTGCTATTTCTACATTTGCCTCTGGTGCCACTCGCTCAATACCCGCTGGCGGCACCGGTGTGTACTCGGGTACAAGCGCCTTCAACCCGCTACGTATCGCATCCGCATCCATACGGTTGGCAGCCTCGGCTAGCTGCGCAATCAATGCGTCGAGATCATGCGGTACAAAGTTGCTGGCATTGCTGGCCAAAAAGATCTTTTCGTGTGGGGTACGTGCGTATGATTCCCCCTCGATAAATAGCTCTTCAAACAACTTTTCGCCTGGACGCAACTTGCTAAAGGCAATGTCAATATCACGTCCCTCTTGTAAGCCATGCAAACGCAGCAAATCACGCGCCATGTTGACAATCTTAATCGGCTCACCCATATCGAGCACAAAGACTTCGCCACCTGTTCCCAATACACCTGCTTGTAGCACCAACTGCACCGCTTCTGGAATGGTCATAAAGAAGCGGCACATATCTGGATGCGTTACCGTAATTGGCCCACCACGCGCAATCTGGTCGTTAAAGGTATGCACCACACTGCCACGGCTGCCGAGCACATTGCCAAAACGCACAGCCACATAGGCTTTGCCGCTCTCTTTCGCTGCTTGATGTACGGTTAACTCGGCAGAGCGCTTGCTGGCTCCCATTACATTGGTTGGATTCACAGCCTTGTCGGTCGAGATCATGACAAAACGTTCGACATCTGCCACCAGCGCTGCCCGCACCACATTGCGTGTCCCCAATACATTGTTGGTAATTGCCTCAGATGGATTCTGCTCCATAAGCGGCACATGTTTGTGTGCCGCCGCATGGAAAATAATATCGGGCATTTCCTGCTGAAAAATAGCAGTAATACAATCAGGGAAGCGGATATCGGCAATCACAGTTCGAATGTCGGTCTGGCTTTCTCTGTTCTGCTGAACGGCCAGCAGTTCACGATTAATCTGGAAGACAGAGTTTTCACCATGGCCTAGAATCACGAGTTTCTTCGGCTGGCAGCGCAAAATTTGGCGGCAGAGTTCACTGCCAATCGAGCCGCCGCCGCCAGTTACAAGCACGGTTTGGCCCTCTATTAAGTTGGTAATGGCCGCACGGTCGGTTTCAATTGGCTCGCGCCGCAGCAGATCTTCAAGTTGAATATTGCGCATCTGCTGGATACCAAAGGCCCCCTCCAGCAATTCGGTCATACTGGGCATGGTTTTTGTTGTGATACCAGCATGTTTACAAATGTCAATAATCTGGCGGACCTCTTTACCTGAGGCGGAGGGCATAGCAAGCAGAATCTCGCTAATCTTATTTTCGCGCACAAGGTGTGGAATGTCCGTGCGGTTGCCTAAAACCTGTACACCACGAATATTTGCATGCCCCTTTTCAGGGTTGTCATCGATAAACCCGATTGGAACTAGGCCAATTTCTGGATTGTTTTGGATTTCTCGCAGACACATGCTGCCCGCGACACCAGCCCCTACAATCAATACGCGCTTTACCTGTCCGCTCGGACTCTTATGATGCCAACGTTCAGTCATGCGGATGCTAAAACGCAACCCACCAACCATGCTTAACGCCAGCAGCGCATCAATAAAGGGGATCGAACGAGGTGGCATGGTGGTAAGCCAATCAGGGGCGTAGCTGCCAACAATTAAGTATGCACCAAAGTAAAAGAGCAAAATCAATGTAGTCGAGAAGATCATAATGGCCGTAATCAGGGTCAGCTCGTCAATACCGGCAAAGCGCCAGTAACGCCGATAAAGCCCTGTCTTAAAGGAAAGCCCAACGCGTAGTGCGACAGCAAGCACTGTATAAATCAACAATCCAAGTGCGTAGGCTAGCGGGCTGCGCAAGTCATCTGTGCGCAGTATAATCGCCATGATTGGTGAAACACAGAAGATGAGAATATCGAACAACAGAAAGTGGCGGTTGCGCAGCAGCAGTAGACCATTGGCAATACGCGCTGGTGCATTAGGGGGAGTTTTCATGTTGGGTTTACTCGTCGTGTAGGTTTATAAATTTTAACCGTTGGGGATATAACTAGAGACGAAAGAAACAGTCATTTCTGCACAGCATCACAGATTTTGTGGTTTGAGCTGCCACCTGTGATGATGGCGCCATTACGAAGGAACCGATAAAATATAAGTTCACCATTGACAAACCAAATTTACTATATCAAATAAGACCCTTTTTCTGTCTTATAAGCACTATCATAACTGCGCAATATTCTTATTGGGGTACTATCAGCAAAGTCTACTCAAACATACAACAGACCGTTTTAACAACTAGTTTTATGTCCGTACCAAGCGTACGTTGCGATAAATATTCTAAATCGATGGAGAGTTTCTTTGGCATTATTTGCTCACGATAGACTTCTTCCCAATTCTCTTGCATTAGCAGTGCTTCTTCATTGCGAAACTCAAGCGATGCTGCGCTCGTAATCCCAGGGCGAGTATCAAGAACGCGCCGCTGGTCAGGTGTGTAAAGAGCGACGTACCGCGGATCTTCGGGTCGTGGGCCAACCAAACTCATATCTCCCACCAACACGTTAAGTAGTTGCGGCAGTTCGTCCAGCTTGGTATTGCGCAAGAACTTGCCCGACCGAGTGATGCGGCTATCACTAGCCGCAGTAATTGCAGGCCCCTGCTTATCAGCATTTATAATCATTGTGCGGAACTTATAGATACTGAAATGCTGCCCCCCTTTACCCACACGAACGGAACGATGCAAA
>Ga0209303_1000736_pt1 | contig 24016 bp, 17 predicted proteins | sample SidtaG_3_FD_187449 | JGI IMG/M metagenome (GOLD analysis project Ga0209303, IMG submission 187449) | Marine algal microbial communities from Sidmouth, United Kingdom - Sidmouth_Asex1 metaG (SPAdes) (version 2) | ecosystem: Host-associated > Algae > Red algae > Unclassified | place: Sidmouth... | reverse complement strand
GAACTGGCCTCCGCGCAGCGCGCCTTGATCGCGCGGTCGCGGTTCGAAATGCTCGGTCGGATGTCGGCCGCGATCAATCACGAGGTCAATCAACCCCTGGCCAGCCTGCGGCTGAACCTGGCCAGCGCCCGAGCGCTGCTGGCGCGCGAGGCACCGCCGCTGGACGAGATCGGCGACATCGTGATCGACAGCGACCGGACCACCCGCCGCATCGGGCGCATCATCGCCACGCTGCGCAGCGTGGCCGGTACCGAGGTGCCGCTGGAGGATGTGGTGTCCCTGCGCGCGCTGTTCGAGGACACCTTGGCGACGGTGCGGCGCGAACGCCCGGCGATGGCCGATGCGCTGCACGTCGATCTGCCCGGCGAGACGTCGACGGCCCTGGGCAACGCGATCCTGTTGCAGCAGGCGCTGCTCAACCTGGTCTACAACGCGCTGGACGCGATCCGTCTCGCGACATTGGGCAGCGTTCGGCTGGTTGCCGAGCTGAATCGGTCCGGTGCCGACGCCCGGCCGCACGCGTGGGTGATCGACGTCACCGACGATGGGCCGGGCGTGCCCGACTCGGTGCGCCCGACCCTGTTCGAGCCGTTCGCCCGCGCCGACGAGCAGGGAAGCGGACTAGGTATCGGTCTTGCATTGTCACGCGAGATCGCCGAACGCCACGGTGGCACCCTGGAGCTGCACGAGCGTGTCGGCGGCGGTACCACGTTTCGCCTGACCCTGCCGGCCGCGCCACCGGCCGCACCGTCGACATGAGTCAGGATTCCCCCTCGGACGAGCCCCTCCTGGTCCTGTTGATCGACGACGACCTGGACGTGCTGGGGGCGCACGCACGCTTCCTGCGCGTGCATGGGCTGGAGGTACTGGTGGCGGACCGCGCCGCCTCCGGTCTGGCACGGCTGGACGAACGGGACGTGCACGTGGTGATCACCGATCTGCGCATGCCGGACGGCGACGGAATCACCTTCGCTCGCCAGGCGCGCGAACGACAGCCCTTCCTGCCGATCATCTTCTTCTCGGGCTACGCCCGGGTGCCCGACGTGGTGGAAGCCATGCGTCTGGGGGCCGCGGATTTCCTCGAGAAGCCGGTCGACCCGTCGACCCTGCTCGACCGGGTGCAATCGCTGCGCGGGCGAGCGGACACGACCCCGATCAGTGCACGGGCGGCCTTCGATCCGGACAGCAATGCGTTGCCCTTTCGTGCGCGCGTCCTGGCCTACGAGCGGCATCTGATCGAGACCAGCCTGGCTCGCCACGGCGGACGCATCGCCGAGGTACTCGCGGCCTTGCGCATCAACCGGCGCACGCTCAACGAGAAGATGCAGCGGCTGGGCATCTCGCGGGAGGGCTGAACGAGTCGATGGCGTTCGACAGGCGTACCGGGCGATATCGGCAAGAAATTGCCGAACCGGTTCGCAGGCGCGCTCCGCCATCCGGGCACCTCCGACAAAGCACCGGTTATTCAGCGACTTGCGCGCGCTTGCAGTTGTCACCGCACTTGTTCGAGAATGGCACAGCGCTGATGAACGGCGCCCGATTCCGAACTGTCCTGGAGACCATCGATGATCTGCCACACCCGAAGGTTGCTGCTCGCCGCAGCCGTCAGCGCCTCGTTCGTCAGCCTGCCGGCCGCCGCGCAGGACGTGACCGATTACGTGCTCAACACCGCCTCCACCGGCGGCACCTATCACCCGGTCGGCACCGCCATCGCTACTCTGTCCAAGGTCCGGTTGCTGCCGACCGAGAACTTCAGCCTGACGGCGGTCAACTCGGCGGGTTCGGGCGCGAACGTGCAGGCCATGGCCTCCGGTGCCGCCGACTTCGCGATCCTGCAGGGCCTGTTCGGCTCCTACGCCTCCACCGGCACCGGCCCGGTCTCCGAACCGCAGACCAACCTGCAGGCGGTGTCGATGCTGTGGCAGAACGTCGAGCAGTTCGTGCTGGCCAACGAATACGTCAGCGACGGCACGGTATCCGACCTGATGGCCGCCAAGGGCGAATCGGTGGCGATGGGCAGCCAGAACTCCGGCACGCTCGGTTCCAACCAGGTGCTGCTCGAAGGGCTTGGCGTTGACTTCGAGAACGACTTCGAGTACGTGTATGCCGGCTACGGTCCGTCGGTCGATGCGATGGCGGACGGGCAGGCGGTCGCGGCCGGCATCCCCTCGGGCGTGCCGACCTCGGCCATCACCAAGCTGATGTCCACCAACGGCGACAAGTTCACGCTGCTGGACGTCACCGCCGAAGAGGCCGAGAAGATGGATGCCGGTCGCGAGCTGTGGACCGAGTACACGATTCCTGCCGGCAGCTACCCCGGCCAGGACGATGACGTCACCACCATCGCGCAGCCGAACTTCCTGGCGGTCAATGCCACGGTGGACGAGAACCACGTCTACCTCTTGACCAAGACCATCTTCGAGAACCTGCCGTTCCTGCAGGCGATCCACCCGGCCACCCAGGCGATGGCGCTCGAGTCGGCGCTGTCCGGTCTGCCGGTGCCGCTGCACCCGGGTGCAGCGCGGTACTTCGCCGAAGCCGGCGTCGAGATTCCCGACCGGTTGATGGCCAAGTGATCACGGGGCGGTGCGCAATGGCCGGGTATCGATCGTCATGAACGCACCGCCCCCGCACATCGACCTGCCGACCGACGGGCCGGGCAAGGCCGCGGTCGACGAACCGGTGGTCATCGCCGGTGCGTCGACGCTGGAACTGCACGCGCGGCGCGAGGCGCTGTTCGACTTCGACGCCGCGTTCGGCAAGCCCTTCGCCCCGCTCGGTGCGCTGTTCTTCACCGGCACCGTGCTGTTCGCTATCTGGCACATCGCCACCAATATCACCATCACCGAGCCTGCCCGCTGGCAGAACGCGATCCACTTCGCAGGCTTCGCCTTCATTGCCGCCATCACCACGCGCTCGTTCGGCAGTGGCGAGCCGTCGCGCGCCTCGACCATCGCGAACCTGGTCTTCGGCATCGCGCTGGCGGCGGCGGCCACCTGGGTGGCGGCGGCCGAGAACGGGCTCTACACGCGCACGCTGGCCGTCACCGGGCAACCCTGGCAGTTCGGCGTGCTCGACTGGGCGGCCGGCCTGCTGGTCATCGGCGGCGTCATCGAACTTACCCGGCGGCTGACCGGCTGGATCATCCCGGTGCTGATCGTGCTGTCGTTATCCTACATCCTGTTCCTGGGCGAAATGATGCCCGGCGCGTTCCGCGCCGCCAGCCTGCCGCTGGACGATGTGCTGTTCCGGTCCCTGTACAACGACGAGGGCATGTTCGGCATCATCGCCTCGATCTCGTCCTCCAACATCACGCTGTTCATGATCTTCGGGGCGTTCCTCGTCGTGTCCGGCGCCTCGGATTTCGTCATCGAGATGTCCAAGATCGTGGCCGGCCGCTTTCGCGGCGGAGCGGCGTTCGTGGCGGTGATCAGCTCGGCGCTGACCGGCACCATCTCCGGCTCCGCCATCGCCAACACCGCCTCGACCGGCGTCATCACCATCCCGATGATGAAGTCGAACGGCTTTCGTCCCCAGTTCGCCGCCGGCGTCGAGGCCGCCTCCAGCACCGGTGGGCAGTTGATGCCGCCGATCATGGGAGCGGGCGCGTTCATCATGGCCAGCTACACCGGCATCCCGTACGGGACCATCGTGGCGGTGTCGGTGGTGCCGGCCCTGCTGTATTTCCTGTCGGTGGCGTTCATCGTGCGCATCGAGGCGGTCAAGCACTCGATCGGCACCGACGAGGTCGAGGCGGTCGATCGGAAGAAGCTCCTGTCCGGCCTGCTCAACTTCGTGCTGCCACTGGCCACGATGACCTACCTGCTGGTCTCCGGGCGCACGCCGAGCTTCGCGGCGGTGTTCGCGATCGGTACGCTGATCGTGGTCAGCTGGCTGAGCCCGAACCGCATGGGACCTGTCAACATCTCCCGCGCGCTGTCGATGGGCATCAAGACCTCGGTCATGACCGCGGTGCTGCTGGTGGCGGTGGGCCTGATCAACAACGCGGTGACCACCTCGGGGCTGGCCAACACCTTCGCGCTGATGATCGCGCAGTGGTCGCAGGGTTCCCTGCTGATCGCCCTGCTGCTGGTGACGTTGGCATCGCTGGTGCTGGGCATGGGCCTGCCGGTCACCGCGGCCTACATCGTGCTGTCGATCCTGTCGGCTCCCGCACTGGCCGGCATGCTGGCCGACGGCCTGATCGTGCAGCAGCTGGTGGCCGGCATCAGCGATCCGGTCGCGGCGATGTCGTTCGCCCTGTTTGATCCGACGCTCACCGCGACCATCGCCGAAGGCATGCCGCTGGCGGAGGCGAAGGCGCTGATGTCGGCGATTCCGTTCGACGTCGCGGTGGCCATCCGGCCCATGCTGGTGGATGCCGAGCAGACCACGCTGTTCCTGTTGACCGCGCACCTGATCGTGTTCTGGTTGAGTCAGGACAGCAACGTCACGCCACCGGTCTGCCTGGCGGCCTTCACCGCGGCGGGTATCGCCGGATCGAAACCGATGGCCACCGGCGTGGAGGCATGGAAGATCGCCAAGGGCCTCTACATCGTGCCGCTGATGTTCGCCTACACCCCGCTGGTCGGTGCCGAACTGCCCGAACTGATCCGGCTGGCGGCGTTCGCGCTGTTCGGCATCTATGCCAGCAACTGCCTGCTGCAACGCTACGCGGAAGGGCCGCTGGCCGTATGGCACTGGCCGCTGGTCGCCGCCGGCATCCTCGGCTGCTACTGGCCACTGGCGTGGATGCCCAACCTGATCGGGGCGGCGTGCGTCATCGTGCTGATCGTCACCACGCGTCGGCGATCGGCCGGCCGGCAGCCGGAACCGCTGGCAGGACCCGAAACGGTCTAGAATCGAGGAGGCGACGTGTCCGTGCTACCGCCTGAACGACGATCGCCTTCGCGATCGCTGACGGCCGGTCGCTGTCCGTGTCCTGCGGTCGTCGATGCTCGGTGGCAGCGGCAGCGTGAACCGCTGGAAAGGCGAAAGGCGCTGGCGGCCGAGCGCGACGACAGGCCGTTGTCAGCGCGACGCGTGCTGCCACGCCTGCTGGCGATGGCCGGGCTCGCCGCACGAGGATCGCGCAACGCACGGGACTTGCGCGTGTGCGAGGTGGACCATTCGCCCGGTCGATCCGAGTGGCGAACGCTGCGGTTGCTGCAGTTGAGCGATCCCCATTTTCCCGAGCGGCGCGATCCGGTCTCCGAGGCGATCCTGCGAGAGGCCGTCGCTGCCACCGCGCACGACGTGCTGGTACTGACCGGCGACTATCGAGATCTGAGCGCCGGGCCGTTCGATGGTGCCATGGCTGCACTGGGGCACGTGATCGAGCCGAGCCGGGCACCCGCGTACGCGGTGCTCGGCAATCACGATCCGGCAGCGATGATCGAACCGCTGGCGGCGATCGGCGTGCACACGCTGGTCAACCGGCACGCAGTGATCGACTCGGACGAGGGCGAGCCGCTGCTCGCCATCGCCGGCATCGACGATCCGTCGAGCTATCGACTGCACGACATCGACTCGGCGCTGGAGGGCATTTCGCCGACGCTGTCGACCGTATTGCTGGCGCATTCGCCCTGCGTGGCAGACGAGGTGCCGGCCGATCGGGTGCAGCTTTGCCTGTGCGGTCACACCCATGGCGGGCAGATCGCTCTGCCGGGCAATCTGGCCGGGCCTCTGGTGGCACGAACGCGCGGCGTGGCGTCGGATACCGTGGCCGGAAGCTGGAACCGGGCCGGCATGTGCGGCTACACCAGTCGCGGGACCGGCACCTCGGGGCTGGACGCCCGTTTCCGGTGTCCGCCCGAATTGGTCGTGCACCGGCTCGCCGTCAGAACACGCTCCAGCCGGTAAGCGCGACGATGCGCTTGAGCGTCTCGATGCCCAGCGCCGAGTTGCCGCTCGGCCCCAGCCCGGGTGACCACACCGCCAGCGTGCCGCGTCCGGGCACCACCGCGACGATGCCGCCGCCCACGCCGCTCTTGGCCGGCAGCCCGACCTCGTAGGCGAATTCCCCGGCCCGGTCGTAGGTGCCGCAGGTGAGCATCAGCGCGCTGATGCGTCGAGCACGCGCCGCGCTCATCACGCCGGCGCCACCCGCGGCCAGGAATCCGAAGCCTGTCGCCAGCTCACGACAGCTCATCGACAGCGAGCATTGGTGGAAGTAGGCATGCAGTGCGGCATCCACCGGGTTCTCCAGGTTGCCGAAGCCCTTCATCAGGTTGGCCAGGGCCGCGTTGCGAAATCCGGTGTCACGCTCGGAGGCGGCGACGGCATGATCGAAATCGACTCGATCGCCTGCCAGCCGGCGCGCGAAATCGAGCAACGTCCGGCAGGCATCGTCCCGATCGCTCACCAGGCAGTCGGCCACCACGATGGCGCCGGCATTGATCAACGGATTGCGCGGGATGCCGCGTTCGAACTCCAGCTGGGTCAGGGAATTGAACGGATCGCCGGACGGCTCCTTGCCCACGCGCTGCCACAGGTCGTCGCCGCGCGTCTCCAGGGCGAGCGTCAGCGTCAGTACCTTGGACAGGCTCTGGATCGAGAACGGCTCGTCCGCATCCCCCGCCACCACGCAATCGCCATCGACCGTCGACACGGCGATGCCCAGACGCTCGATCGGCACCGAAGCCAGCGCCGGTATGTAGCTGGCGACCCGGCCGCGGCCGAGCAACGGACGCAGTTCGTCGTCGATGGTGGTCAGGATGTCGGCCAATCGTGCCGCGTTCAAATCGGGCTTCTCCGGTTCGTCGATGACCGGACCGCCCGGCGAATCGCGATCGAAACGCAAGGCCGAAACGGGGCTGCTATTCTCGCCGTCGTGCCGATCCTGCCGCCATCATGACCGCTTTCATCGCGCGCCGCTTCGTGCAGGCGGTGTTCGTCATGCTGGTCGTCAGCCTGATCGCGTTCGCGCTGTTCCGCTTCGTGGGCGATCCGGTGGCGCAGATGGTCGGCCAGGAGACCTCGCTGGAGGACCAGGCCAGGCTACGTGCCTCGATGGGGCTGGACGACCCGGTGCTGGTGCAGTACGGGCATTTCCTGCAACGCCTGGTGACGTTCGACTTCGGCTACTCCTACCGCACGCGCCAGGCGATCACCGAGATGATCCTGTCGCGTGCGCCGGCCACCATCGAGCTGGGCCTGGTCTCGTTGCTGATCTCGTTGCTGCTCGGCGTACCGGCGGGCATCTACACCGCGATCAGGAAGCACGGCGTGCTGGCCAACGCGATCCTGATCCTGACGCTGATCGGCATCTCGGTGCCCACCTTCGTGATCGGCATCGGGCTGATCTACGTGTTCGGCGTGCAGCTGGGATGGCTGCCGACCTTCGGGCGCGGCGACACGGTCGCGCTGGGCGGCTGGAACACCAACTTCCTGACCCTCGACGGTTGGCGCTCGATCCTGATGCCGGCACTGACGCTCGGCGTCTACCAGCTGACGCTGACCATGCGACTGGTGCGAGCCGAGATGCAGGGCGTGCTGAAGAGCGACTTCATTCGCTTCGCCCGCGCGCGCGGCATCGACTACTCGTCGCTGTACCTGAACCATGCGTTGCGCAACACGCTGGTGCCGGTCATCACCATCGTCGGGCTGCAGTTCGGCGGCGTCATCGCGTTCTCGATCGTCACCGAGGCGGTGTTCCAGTGGCCGGGGCTGGGACTGCTGTTCCTGGACAGCATCCGCTTCGTCGACATACCCGTCATGTCGACCTACCTGGTGCTGATCGCGCTGATGTTCGTCACCATCAACCTGCTGGTGGACCTGTCCTACGCGCTGATCGACCCGCGAGTGCGTCTGTCGGGCAGGCCGTCGTGAGCCGTCCGTCATGCTGAGCGAGGCGCGTACCCGCTGGCGACGTTACCGGGTCGACAACGAACTGCTCTACCTGTTCCTGCACAGCCCGGTGGCGATGGTGTCGGCGCTGGTGGCGCTGATCGCCGTGCTGGCAGCGCTTCTCGCGCCGGTGCTCTCGCCGTTCGATCCGTACGACATCGGTGGCATCGACCTGCTCGACTCGTTGCTGCCGCCAGCCTGGGAAGAGGAGGGCGATGTCAGATTCCTGATCGGCACCGACGATCAGGGGCGCGACCTGTATTCGGCCATCCTGTACGGACTGAGACTGTCGCTGCTGGTCGGCGTGCTGTCGGTCGGTTTCGCCAGCGTGCTCGGGGTCACGCTGGGCCTGGTGGCCGGCTGGTTCGGCGGCTGGGTGGATGCGCTGGTGATGCGCATCGCCGACGTGCAGCTGGCGTTGCCTGCCATCCTGACCGCCTTGCTGGTGGACGGCATCGCGCGCGGCATCCTGCCGGACGAGACCCACGACCAGCTGATGCTGGTGGTGCTGACCGTGGCCATCGGCCTGTCGCTGTGGGTGGATTTCGCCCGCACCGCGCGAGCCTCCACGCTGGTGGAGAAGAAGAAGGAATACGTGCAGGCGGCGATCATCATGGGCATGCATCCCGTGAAGATCCTGATGCGTCACGTGCTGCCGAACATCATGGGGCCGATCCTGGTGATCCTGACCATCGACCTGGCGGTGGCGATCCTGCTCGAGGCCACGCTGTCGTTCCTGGGCGTGGGCGTGCCACCGAACCAGCCGTCGCTGGGCACGCTGATCGAGATCGGCACCGGCTACCTGTTCTCCGGCGAGTGGTGGATCGTGCTGTTTCCGGCCCTGGCGCTGGTGACGCTGATCGTGTCGGTCAACGTGCTGGGCGATTTCCTGCGCGATGTCTTCGATCCGAGGCTGCGATGAGCACCGATGCGCTGCTCGAGGTCAGCGGCCTGAGCGTGGCGTTCACCACGCGCTTCGGTGAGTTCATCGCCGTGGAAGGAATCGACCTGAAGGTGGCGGCCGGCTCGATCCACGGCCTGGTGGGCGAGAGCGGGGCGGGCAAGTCGACCATCGGCGCGGCCATCATGGGCTTGCTGCCGGGTACCGGACGCATCGCCTCGGGCGGCGTGCGACTGGCCGGCGAGGCGCTCGAGCATCTGGACGATGGCGCCTGGCACCGTCTGCGCGGCAACCGCATCTCGATGATCTTCCAGGACCCGCAGACCAGCCTGAACCCGCTGATCCGCATCGGCGATCAACTGGCCGAGACCATTCGTCAGCACGCTGACGTGGACCGGGACGAGGCCCGCCGTCGGGCGGTCGCCCTGCTCGACGAAACCGGCATCGCCGATGCCGGCGCACGCATCGACGACTACCCGCACCAGTTCTCCGGCGGCATGCGCCAGCGGGTGGTGATCGCGCTGGCGCTGTGCACCGATCCGGAGCTGGTCATCGCCGACGAGCCGACCACGGCCCTCGACGTGGCGGTGCAGCAGCAGATTCTGGATCTGCTGAAACGCCTCGTGGCCGATCGGCGGATCGGCGTGATCCTGATCACCCACGACATCGGCGTGATCGTGGAGACCAGCGACCAGGTGACGGTGCTGCGTCACGGTCGGGTCATCGAGAGCGGCCCCACGCGGCACGTGCTCGGCGCGCCGAAGGCCGATTACACCCGGGCGCTGATGGCCGCCGTGCCGCGCATGGAAGAGCGCCTGCCGCGCTTTCGCGGCATCCTGGACGACGTGTCGGCGGATCTTGCCGGGCCGGATGCGCGGCAGGCCTCGCTGGTCGACGACTTTCGCGTTGCGGGAGCGTCGGCCGAACACGCATCCGAATGGTTGCTGCGTACGCGGGAAGGTGCCGAGGCTGCCGACTCGACACCGCTGCTCGAGATCGACGAGCTGTCGGTGACGTTCGGCGCAAGCGCCGGTGGCTGGTTCGGCATCGGGCGGCGTGACGGGGTCAAGGCCCTGCGGAACGTCACGCTGTCGCTGATGCCCGGCACCACGCTCGGAGTGGTGGGCGAGAGCGGCAGCGGCAAGTCGACGCTGGCCAAGGTGGTGACCGGGCTGGTGGATCCGACCGGCGGTGCCCTGCGCTTCGACGGTGCCGAACTTCCGGGCGCGCGCGCGCGCGCGCGTGGTCACGCCTCGCGCCGCCGTATCCAGCTGATCTTCCAGGACCCGTACGCCTCCCTGGACAGCCGTTTCACGGTCGAGCGCATCCTGGCCGAACCGGTGCGCCACTACGGCCATGCGCGCGACAGGACCAGCGTGCGCCGGCTGGTGGCCTCGATGCTGGAGCGGGTCGAGATGCCGCAGAGCGCGCTCCGGAAGTACCCGCACCAGTTCTCCGGCGGACAGCGCCAGCGGGTGGCGGTGGCGCGGGCGCTGCTGGCACGCCCCGAACTGCTGATCGCCGACGAGCCGACCTCGGCACTGGACGTTTCGGTGCAGGCGCAGATCCTCAACCTGCTGCGCGATCTTCAGGCAGATTTCGGGCTGACGATGCTGTTCATCAGCCACGACCTGGCAGTGGTGCGGCAGATCGCCGATACCGTGGCGGTGCTCAAGGGGGGCGAGCTGGTGGAGTTCGCCTCCAACGAACGCTTCTTCACCGCCGCGCAGGCACCGTACAGTCGGTACCTGCTGAGCGAGACGCCATCGCTGGCGGCGCTGGAGGGCACGATCACGGTGTGACCCGATCCCGGTGACGGTCAGATGACACCTGCGGTCCGTATACTCCTCCCTTCTTCCAGGTCTGGAGCACTACCCCGCGTGAGACTTCGAACCACCCGTACGCTGCTCGGCGCTGCCGTGCTGGCTGCCGTGACGTTCCAGCCCGCCGCCGCCCAGACCTTTCGCTGGGCCAGCGGCACCGACCCGCAGACCCTGGACCCGCACGCGGTCAGCAGTGCGCCGGTGCTGGGCTTCCTGAACAACGTCTACGAAGGGTTGGTGCGGCGCGACAAGTCGATGCAGATCGAGCCGGCGCTGGCCACCGCGTGGGAGGCGCTGGAGGGGGAAGAGCCGGGCTGGCGCTTTACGCTGCGCGAAGGCGTGACCTATCAGGACGGCAGCGAGTTCACCGCCGACGACGTGCTGTTCTCCTATGAGCGTGCTGCCTCCGAGGCCTCCGACGTGCGCTCGTGGTTCGCACCGGTCAGCGAAGTTCGAGTGGTCGACGACTACACCGTCGATTTCATCACCCATGATCCGAATCCGCTGTTCCCCAGCTCGATCGCCAACTTCATGATCATGGACCGGGACTGGAGCACCGCGAACGAGGCGGCACTGCCGTCCAGCGAGGCGGAGAATCACGCCACGCGCAATGCGAACGGCACCGGCGCCTATCGGGTCACCGCCCGCGATCCGGGCGTGCGCACCACGCTTGCGCCGTTCGAGGGCTGGTGGGACACCAACGAGAGCAACGTCACCGAAGCGGTGTTCACGCCGATCGGCGAGGCGGCGACCGGCGTGGCGGCCTTGCTGTCCGGCGAGATCGACTACCTGACACCGGTGCCGCTGCAGGATCTGCCACGGCTGCGCCAGCAGGGCGACATCGCGGTGCACGAGGGCATCGAGGCGCGGGTCATCATGTTCGGCTTCAATCACGCGGCGGATGCGCTGTTCGGCGGTCAGGGCACGGAAGGCATCGAGGGCAACCCGTTCGCCGATGTGCGGGTACGCGAAGCCGCCTACCGTGCCATCGACGTGAACGCGCTGACCTCCAAGATCATGCGCGGCACCGCGCAGCCGGTCGGGCAACTGGTGTCCGACACCATGAGCGGCTACTCGCAGGTCAACGCCGGCCGGTTCGGGCGTGATCAGCGCATGGCCCGGCAGCTGCTGGCCGACGCCGGCTACCCGGACGGCTTCTCGTTCTCGCTGCGCTGCACCAACGACCGCTACATCAACGACGAGGCGATCTGCAAGGCGGCAGCCTCCATGCTGACGCGTGTCGGGCTGAAGGCGGACCTGGACAGCATGCCGGTGCGCACTTACTGGCCGGAGCTGCGCGAGGGCAAGTTCGACATGTACCTGCTCGGCTGGTCGCCGGGCACCTTCGACATCGAACACCCGATCCGCTTCCTGCTGTCCACGCCCAACGAGGAGAAGAAGCTGGGCAGCTGGAACTTCGGCGGTTACTCCAGCGCCCGGGTCGACGAGCTGCTGCCGATGGTGCAGACCGAACTGGACGAGCAGCAGCGCCAGAACATGATCGACGAGATCGTCAAGCTCACCCAGGAGGAGATCGCCTACATCCCGCTGTACGTGCAGCCGCTGGTCGGCGCCTCGAAGGCGTCGGTGACGCTGACCCAGCGGGCGGACGATTTCTTCATCCTGCGGTGGGTGAACGTCGGGGAATAGCCGCGTCGGGGCAAGCCGAGTCGAAAGGCGGTCTTCACGACCTCTCGGCCATGCGTCCGAGGGGATGTTTCAGGGCGCTGTCCCGGCAGAGGTGCCAGGCTTGCGGCCAGTACCCCGAATGCCGTCCGGGTGCGGGGGCAGCACGTTCTCGATCGGTTCGGGCTCGTGGATCAGAAAGCCCTGGACCTGGTCGATGCCGATGGCCCTGACCCGCTCGAGCACCTCGGTCCGGTCGACGTATTCAGCCACGGTTCGCACGCCGGTCAGGCGTGCCACGTCGACGAAGCAGCGTACGGCCACTTCGTCCAGCGGATCGTGGATCATGTTCTGGATGTACCGGCCATCGATCTTCAGCACGTCCACCGGCAAGGTCCTCAGGTAGCCGAACGAAGAGGCGCCCGCGCCGAAATCGTCAAGCGCGATGTCGGCACCGAGATCACGCACCCGCTCGGCGAAGGCCACCGCATCGGCCATGTTGGTGATCGCGGCTGTCTCGGTGATCTCGAGGCACAGACGGGTGCAGATGTCGCTTCCCGCCCTCGTGAGCGTATCGATCGCCTCGCGATGAAACGCGCGATCGCCGATCGACTGCCCGGAGATGTTGACGCAGAGCGTCTTGACGGGCCGAAGGTCGGGGAGTCTCTCGAGTTGCTCGATGACGCGACCCAGCACCCAGCCGTCGATCCGCGTCGCGAGGTGGAAGCGCTCGGCTGCCGGCAGGAAGACACCGGGTCCGACCAGTCTGCCCTGGTCGTCACGCAAGCGGACCAGCACCTCTGCATGTACGCCGTCGGCCTGGGCCGATACCGTATCGATGCGCTGCGCGAACAGCACGAAGCGATTCTCGTCGAGCGCTTGCTCCAGGCAGGTGACCCACCGCGTCTCTCGATCTCGCTCGCGAAGGTTCCCGTCCGTATCACGCCAGGCGTGCACCCGGTTGCGGCCGGCCTCCTTGGCGGCGTAGCACGAGACGTCGGCCGCCTGCATGACAGCTTCGATGCTCGACCAGCGGCGATCGATCGTGACCAGACCGACGCTTGCGCCGATCCGGAACCGTTGCCCGTCGTGCACGAAGCGAAAATCGTCCAGGCGATCGCAGATCCCTTGCGCCACCTGTCGCGCCTGCTCGTGAGGACAATCCTCCAGGATCGCCGCGAACTCGTCGCCACCGGTACGCGCAAGCGTGTCGTGCGTCCGGATCACGCTGCCCATCAGCGAGGCCACCCGCTTGAGCAGCCGATCACCCGCAGCGTGTCCGCAGGCGTCGTTGACCAGCTTGAACCGGTCCAGATCGATGTACAGAAGCGCATGCTCGCGCTCTTGCGCGTGTGAGCGCGACAGCGCTCCTTGCAGGCAGATTTCCAGCTCGGCGCGGTTCACCAATCCGGTAAGCGAGTCGTGGGTGGCGCGATAGGTCATCTCGTCCGACAGCCTGCGCTGCTCGGAGGCGTCGTGGAAAACCAGCACCGTCCCCAGGTTCTTGCCGGTCGCATCCTTGATAGGCGCCGCCGAGTCCTCGATGGCGCACACGTCACCGCTGCGCGAGGTCAGCATCGTGCGGTTGCCTGGAAGCAACTTGGAGCCTTGCCGCAAGCCGAGGGTGGAGGGATCGATGGCGCCTTGCCGGGCATTCTCGTGAGCGATGCGAAATACCTGCGCCAAGGGTCGCTCCTTCGCCTGCGCCGAGGTCCAGCCCGTCAGCCGCTCGGCCACCGGATTCAACCAGGCCACCCGGCCGGCGGCATCGGTCGTGATGACGGCATCGCCGATCGATTGCAGTGTCATGTGCAAGAGCGCGTGTTGCTCGGTCAACGCGTCGCTGAGCGAACGAAGCGGGGTCACGTCCCAGCTGGCGCCCAGCATGCGCCAACGGCCGTCGTTGGCACCGCGCATGGTGCGCCCCGCCACGCACAGGTGGCAGGTGCGCCCATCGTCATGGACGATCCGGAATTCCGCATCGAGTTCGCCCTGCTCGGCGGCCGCCTCGCGCACGGCCCGTTCGAGGCGTTCCCGATCCTCCGAGTGCACACTATGGAACCAGCGCTCGACGGTGAGCGGATCGGGACCGGCGGTCAGGCCGAACAGCTCGTACATGCGTGGCGTCCAGTCCAGCTTGTCGTGCGTGATGTTCCATTCCCAGACGCCGATGCGTCCGCTTTCGGTGGCCATGACCAGCCGTTCGTGCGCGCTGTTCAACGCCCGGCGTTGCAGGACTCGCGACGTGATGTCCTGAAAGGCGCCGAGCAGGCGTATCGGCTCACCGTTCTCGATCTCTGCGCGTCCGATCGTGCGTACCCAGATCCGTTGTCGATCCGCTCGCACGAACGGCAACTCGAGATCCCACGAATGACCGCCGACGATGGCCCGTTCCACCGCCTCCCGGATGCGAGGTCGGGCGTCGGGTGCGTAGAAGTTGACCGCTTCGTCCAGCTGCGGACGGTAGCCAGGCTCCAGTCCGTGAATTCGACAGGTCTGATCGGACCACGAAAGCACACCGCTGACCAGATCGAGTTCCCACCCGCCTACGTCGGCCAGGATACCGGTCTCGCTCAGCAGCGATTCGCTGCGACGCAGCGCAAGCTCCCTGGTCTTTCGCTCCGTGATGTCATCGACCGAACCCACGTGAGTCGTCGGTTCGGTACCTTCGGCGAGCACGGGGCGTGTCAGTACACGCACGTGGCGCGCGGTACCGTCAGCGCGCAGGATCCGGAATTCCCGATCGAATTCGCGGCCGGCGGCGGCGGCCTGCTGCCATCGGAGCGATATCGTGGAGCGTTCTTCGGGATGGCAGACCCGGGTCCAGTGCTGCCCCCGGGTCCGCTGCGGATGCTGACCGAGAATGCGCTGCCAGCGAGCGTTCGCGTAGGTGCACGCTCCGTTCTCGTCGGTGGCGAAGACGCCGAGCGGCGACGACTCGCTGAGCGCCCTGAAACGTGCCTCGCTCCTCTCCAGGTCAAGCGATGTGCGACGCGCTTCCAGCAGCTTCAAGGCAACGCACGCCAGGTTGCCCAGCACCTCACGCTGCGTGGCATCGAGCTGGCGAGGCACTCGATCGATGATGCACAGCGTGCCGATGCGCAGGCCGTCGTCCAGGCACAACGGGGCACCGGCGTAGAATCGAATGCCCGGATCGCCGACGACCATTGGATTGTCGGCGAATCGGGGGTCCAGCCTGGCGTCCGGAATCTCGAGTATGTCGTCGCCGCGAATCGCCACGGAGCAGAATGCATGCTCGCGCGGCGTCTGCGTGGTTCCGGGCAGTCCGACGTTGGCCTTGAACCACTGCCGGTCGGCATCGATCAGCGAAAGCAGGGAGATCGGCACGCCGCATACCAATGCGGCCGTTTCGGTCAGCCGCTCGAACGTACGTTCCGAAGGCGTGTCGAGCACCTCGAGATCTCGCAACGCGGACAGGCGTCGCTCTTCATCGGACGCGGATCGGGACATGCTCAGGCTCTCAAGGGCGACGATCCTGCGTCTGTTCAAGATGGCTCCGTCCTCGAAGTGTAGTGCCGGAGCTGCATCGACGCAGGCTTTCCGGTTTCACGATCGGCAACGATGAAGCTCAGTCCGTGCTAGTCGCGCTGACAGTCGAACCATGAGCCTTCGGCCTCGGTCTGCAGCCAGGTCTCCGCTTCCGCTCCTTGAAGCATGGCCAGCGTGGCCAGCATGCCCGCCTGCACGCAGGTATCGGCGATGACGGTGACAGAGCGCGGGGCATGGCGTGTCGGCCATCCGGTGCGCGCATCCAGCACGTGTCCGTAGCGTAGGCCACGGTGCTGCACATAGCGGCGCGCATCGCCACTGGTGGCCAATGCCCCGCGTTGCAGTTCGATGGCGCGCACGGGTGCGCCATCGCGCCGGACCGCCTCGATACCCACGCGCCAGGTGCCGCCGCGCGGGGGGGCGCTGGTCCCGAGATCGCCGCCGAAGTTCACCAGCACGGCGCGTTCGTCGGTGCGTCGCGCCAAGGCCACGGCCCGGTCGACCGCGTATTCCTTGCCGATTCCGCCGAGGTCGATCTGCATGCCGGCGGGCAGGCGGAGGATCGGAGGCCGCCAGTCGGCGCGGTGCCAGCCCACCAGGGGCAGCAGCGCCTGGATTTCTTGCCGGGAGGGGAGCCGGTCTCCTCCGTCGAAACACCACGCGCGGCGAAGAACCCCGGACGTGATGTCGAAGGCGCCGTCCGACAGCGCATGGCATTCGGCGGCAAAGTGCAGCAGGTGTGCAAGTTCCGCCCCCACACTGACGGGACGGCCGCCCGCGGTATTGATGCGTTGCACCTGGCTGTCTTCCCGGTAGCGGCTGTAGCCTGTCTCGATGCGGTGGGCATCGTCGGCGATGGCGGTCGCCAGCTTCAGGGCCCGCCGCCGTTCACCGCCATCGATCAGCACCTCGCACGGACTGGCCATGGCGCGAAAGCGAGCTCGCCACAAGGGGCCGGCGGGTTCGATGGTGACGGGGGGTGGGACGGTCATCGACGGGGTAGATCCTCTCGCCATGATCGGGCAGTCGACGAGGGCGCGTTCCTCGATCTTCCTGTCCCGTCGGCCAGCACGGTGCGGGCGCACGCTTCACGACGTGGGTACAACGGGTGCAAGGGTTCGCCCTGCTTGCCGATGCCGAAGCCGTACTCCGACAGCTCGGCTGCCGACAGGCGCTCGCGAACGCTACTCGATCGGTCGCGGTGAAGGCCGTGACCACCCCAGGCTGCGACGATCAAGGCCGCGTCGCGACAGGCATCGACAAGCACGGCGTCATCGCACCGCGCCACGGGGGCGCGTTTGCGTTTCAGATCGCTCGGCCGGGTGGCAGTGTAGTCGAACAGGTTGACCATGATCATCGCGCCGTGGCCCCGGTCGGCGGCCAACGTGCGGCAGCGACGACTGGTCGGATCGTCCCGATCGGCATCGGCGGTCGACGGGTTCGGGTCGATGAACACGACCGTTCCCAGCTCGGGTGCCCAGCTGTGCCACAGCGCCGGCCGGTAGTGTCGGCAGCCCGAAAAGCGCGCACCGCTGCCCAGGGACAGGTCCGCTTCGGGCATCATCGCGGCGCACCGGTCGAGGCGCGCTGCACGAAGGCGCAGTCGAGCACCGATTCGACCGATGGAGGGACGGGCGGATCGGCGAGCAGGCCGAGCAGGGCGTTCGCGCCCAGCGTGCCGATGCGCCGTGCCGGCAGGCGCACCGTGGTCAAGCCCGGTTCCACCGCGGCGGAGCCCTTGAAGTCACCGATGCCGATCACCGACAGGTCTGCGGGCACATCGACACCGGCGCGTCGTGCCGCGTGCAACGCGCCGATCGCGATGACATCGTTGCCGCCGATGATCGCGTCGGGCCGATCGTGGCCCATCAGCAGATCGACGCACAGCCGCTTGGCGGCCAGCATGTCGTACGGGCAGAGCAGTCGCCGATGGGCCGGCACCTCGATGCCGGCCCGGTGGAGGGCGTCGTGAACACCGGCCAGCCGGTCGCCGGCCCGGTCGTTGCCGGCGGTATCGGGAAACAGCAGCGCGACGTCCCGGTGCCCCAGTTCGAGCAGGTGCTCGGCCGCGCGCCGTCCGGCCGCACGGTTGTCCGCACCGATGCAAGGCAGCCCGGCCACGCTGCCGGTGTTCCACAGCGTGATCACCGGTAACTCGCGACGCGTCAGCATCTGCAGTGCCGCCGGGTCGTGATCGCGACCGATGAGCGCCAGGCCATCGATGCGCCGTTCCAGCAGCGAGCGCACCAGCACCCGTTCGCGCGACACGTCGTAGTCGTGGCTGGCGATCAGCATGGTGTGCTCCTGCTCGCCCAGGCGGTGCGAGAACGCCTGGATCATCTCCGAGAAGATCGCGTTGTCGATGGTCGGCACGATCAGGCCGACGCTGCCGCTGCGCCGGCTGTGCAGGCCGCTGGCCATCCGGTCGCGGATGTAGCCCAGCTCCTGCGCCGCCTTCAGCACCCGGGCGCGGGTGTCCGGACGCACCGCATCGGCACCGGTGAACACGCGCGACACGGTCGCGCCGGAGACATCGGCGCGTCGGGCGACATCGAGAATGCCCGGCGTGCCGATCCGGGCGGGTATCGCGGCCATCGGGTGCAGGATTCGGTGGGAGCGCGCTTCAATGTAAACGTTTGCAAGGTTCTTTACATCGTTTATCGTGCGGATCGAGACGGTCGAAAGAGCAGTCGTTCATGGAATTCCTGCAGTACTTCGGCGGCGTGTTCGAGCCGATGTCGTTCCTGCTGCTGCTGGGCGGCACCGTCGGCGGGTTGATCCTGGGCGCCACCCCCGGGCTGTCGCCCACCATGGCGGTGGCGCTGCTGATCCCGTTCACCTTCCAGCTGGCCCCCACCCAGGGGCTGATCCTGCTCGGCGCGGCCTATACCGCCACGGTGGCGGGCGGTGCGGTCAGCGCCATCCTGCTGAAGATCCCCGGTGCCCCGGCCAATATCGCCACGGCGCTGGACGGGCACGAGATGGCGCGGCGGGGCGAAGGTGCCAAGGCGCTGCACATCTCCTTCCTGGCGTCCGGCGTCGGTGGGGTGACCGGGGTGCTGCTGCTGATCTTCCTGACCCCGGTACTGGCACGTTGGGCGCTCGCGTTCGGACCTTCGCACCTGTTCTGGATGGCGATCCTGGGGGTCACGGTGATCGGTTCGCTGGATTCGAAATCCTTCGTGAAGGGACTGCTGTCCGGCTGCCTGGGCCTGTGGCTGTCGATGATCGGCTACGACGACATCCAGGGCGCGCAACGCTTCATCTTTCATGACTCGCTGACCGGCGGCATCAACATCATCACCGCGCTGATCGGCATCTTCGCCATCCCGCAGGTGATCGCGATGTTCGCGCAGGGGCGCAGCGAACGGGTGATCGAGAGCGTCAGCGTGGCGGCGCAGTCGATCGCGGACTCGGTACGCTTGCTGGGCCGGAACACCCGGGCGCTGGGCATCGGCACCGCGATCGGCTCGTTCATCGGCCTGATACCCGGCGTGGGCGGGCAGATCGCCGGGTTGCTGGCCTACGACCAGACGAGGAAGTTCGCAGCCGAGCGGGACCGGTTCGGCACCGGGCACCCGGCCGGCGTGATCGCCGCCGAGTCGGCCAACAACGCGATGGTCGGCCCGTCGCTGGTGCCGCTGCTGACGCTGTCGATACCCGGCAGTCCGACCGCGGCGGTGCTGCTGGGCGGTCTGCTGATCCACGGCATCTTTCCAGGATCCGACCTGTTCGAGAACCATCCCGAGGTGGCCTGGACGTTCATCAACTCGATGCTGGTCGGGCAGGTGCTGATGGTGGTGTTCGGCATCTGGATCGCCCGCTACGCCGCCCGGGTGTCGCGCGTGCCGCCATCGATCATGGCGGCGGCGGTGCTGGTGCTGGCGCTGTTCGGCTCCTACTCGGTGCAGCAGTCGATGGGAGACGTGCAGGTCATGGTGGTGCTGGGGCTTGCGATGTACGTGCTGGAGAAGTTCGGCTTCTCGGCCGCGCCGCTGGTGCTCGGCCTGATCCTGGGCCCGATCGCCGAGGCGAACTTCATCCAGGGCAGCATGATCGCGAACGCCATGGACGGGCCCTGGGCCTACTTCGTGGGTGGCGCGCTGAACCTGACGCTGATCGCGCTGGTCATCGCCTCGATCGGCTGGAGCTTCCTGACGTCGGGGCGCGGCACGCCCGCACCCGTCGAGGCGGGTCATGCCGACGAGGGCGCCGCGCGCGACCGGTCGGCCGGAGAGACTGCATGAACACCGCCTCGCGCACCCAGCACCTGGTCCCGGCGCTGTGCATCCTGGCGCTGTCGATCGGGGTGACGTGGCTCAGCTACACCCGCGAGCCCGCCGGAGCGTTCCTGTTCCCGCGGCTGATCTCCACCGTGATGCTGCTGCTGGCGATCTGGAACGCGGCGCGGGCAGCGCTCGGGCTGGCGCGGGCGGGCAGCGGCGTGACCCGCGCCGAACTGCTCGCCGTGCTGCCGGGCGCGGCGGTCATGCTGGTGTACGTGCTGTTCGCGGCCAGGGCGCTCGGCTTCTACGTCGCCTCCTTCATCGCCTTCATCCTCCTCTACGCGCTGTACGACCCGGCGCCGCACGATCGACCGGCCAGCTGGGGGCGACGCGTGTTCGTGGCGTGCGTGTTCATGCTGGTCATCTACGGGTTGTTCACGCTGCTGCTGAAGGTGCAGACGCCGCGTGGCGCCTTCTTCTGAGCGGTCATCGGCCGCTCGTCATCCCTCACGTCCCGGAGAAAGCTCTTGATGAAACGTCGCCACCTTCTCGCCACCACGTTCGCCTTGACCCTGAGCTCCACGCTTGCGCTACCGGCACTGGCCGATGACTATCCGGACCGCCCGGTCTCGATGATGGTCAGCTACGGGGCGGGCGGGGCGACCGACTTCCAGGCGCGCATCGTGACGATGATGGCCGGCGGCGAGGACTACCTGGGTCAGCCGATGGTCATCCTGAACAAGCCGGGCGCCGGCGGGCGGGTGGGCTGGAACTGGTTCGCCGACGAGGCCGAGGCCGACGGCTACACGCTGGCCGCCTACAACATCCCGCACTTCATCGCCCAGTCGATCGAGGGCGGAGTGAAATACGACAAGGCCAGCTTCGAGCCGATCGCCAACTGGGGCGCGGATCCTGCCGTGGTGGCGGTGCCGACCGACAGCCCCTACGAGACGATCCAGGACCTGATGGCGTACGCCACCGAAAACCCGGGCAAGGTGACCCTGTCCGGTGCCGGGCTGTACGTGGGTCATCACATCGCGGCGCTGCAGCTTCAGAAGGCCACCGGGGCGAAGCTTGTGTACATCCCGACCAAGGGCGGTGGTGCGGCTGCCATGAAGGCGATCATCGCAGGCGATGTGATCGGCGGCATCAACAACCTGTCCGACGCCTTCCGGGCGCAGGAGGCCGGCAACGTGAGGATACTGGCGGTGGCGGATCTTGAGCGTTCCGAGTTCCTGCCCGAGGTGCCCACGCTGATGGAGTCCGGCATCGAGGTGGACAACGCCTCGGTGAACTTTCGTGGCGTCATGGTGCCGGCCGGCACCCCGGAGGAGGTGATCGCGATGCTGGCCGAACGCGTGCCGGCGATGTTCGCCGACGAGCGTGTCGCCAAGCAGATGCAGGCCGGCGGCTCGCCGATGCGGATCATGGATCGCGAGGAAGTGCTGGCGATGTGGGATGCCCGGCAGAGCACGCTCGAGGAACTGCTGGCCGGGTTGAAGTAGAGAGCCGAAAGGATGTCCGCCACCGACGAAGCCGCGAACGGCCGTACGTCCGTACGTACGGACGAGCATGAGGGCGAGCGGTCGGCGCGCGAATGCCGTGCGGTCGACGAGGTCGTGCGGCGGGCGCGTACCGCCCAGCAGCGGCTGGCCGAGCGGGCCGATCAGGCCCTGCTCGACCGGGCGGCGCTGGCGATCGGCTGGGCACTGATGGAGCCTGCTCGCAACGAGCGTCTGTCGCACCAGGCGGTCGAGGCGACCGGGCTGGGCCGCATCGATCACAAGATCCGGAAGAACCACAGAAAGACGCTGGGTCTTCTTCGCGATGTCGCCGGTATCCGTACCTGCGGTATCGTGCTGGACGATCCGGCGCGTGGCCTGACCGAGATCGCCCGGCCGCTGGGCGTGATCGGTGCCGTGGTCCCGTCCACCAACCCGGCGGCCACACCGGCGAACAACGCCATCAATGCGCTCAAATGCGGCAACGCGATCGTGCTGGCGCCGTCGCCCGCCGGTGCGCCGGTGTGCGAGGCGCTGATCGCGGCCATCCACGAGCAGTTCGATGCGGCCGGGCTGGAGCGGGACCTGGTGCAGATGCTGCCCGCGCCGCCCTCGAAGGTGAAGACGCAACGCTTGATGAGCACCGTCGATCTGGTGGTGGTGACCGGCAGTCAGGACAACGTGCGTCGCGCCTACACCTCGGGTACGCCTGCCATCGGCGTAGGAGCCGGCAACGCGACGGTGATCATCGACGAGACCGCCGATCTGCGCGATGCCGCGCAGAAGATCGCCGCGTCCAAGACGTTCGACAACAGCACCTCGTGCTCGTCCGAGAATCAGCTGATCGTGATCGATGCGGTACGCGAGCCGTTCCTGCGCGAGCTGCACGCAGCCGGTGGTCGTCTGCTGGACGAGGCCGGCTGCGTACAGCTCGAGCGGGCCCTGTTCCACGACGGCGCGCTGGAGCGTGGCCTGATCGCCAAGGACATCGACGTGTTCCTGGCAGGTGCCGGTCTGCAGGTCGACGAGCCGGCATCTGCCCGCTTCGTGGTGCTGCCGAGTTCCGGCATCGGACCCGAACATCCCGAGTCGGGCGAGAAGCTGTCGCTGGCGGTGTCGCTGTACGCGGCGCGCGATTTCGAGCACGCCTCGGAGCTTGCCGGGCAGCTTTTGGCGCATCAGGGCGCGGGCCATTCGGTCGGGCTGCACAGCGGTGACGATGCGCGCGCGGTGACGCTCGGCCATCGGTTGCCGACCTGTCGCGTGATCGTCAACCAGGCGCATTGCTTCGCCACCGGTGGCTCGTTCGACAACGCGCTGCCGTTCTCGCTGTCGATGGGCTGCGGCAGCTGGGGTGGCAACTCGATCGATGCCAACCTGCATTGGCGACACTTCCTGAACATCACCCGGGTGGTGCGGCCGATTCCGGTACGGGAGCCTTCGCTCGACGAGGTGTTCGGCACGTACTGGGACGAGGTCGGGCGCTGAGCATGGACGAGCCCGCCGACAGCATCGGCGCGTTGATCGATGCGCGTGCACGAGAGTGCGGAACGCGCACCGCACTGATCGAGCCGGACGGCGACTCGCTCGACTATGCCTCGCTGCGCGAACGGGTGCGCGCCGTGGCGGCCTCCCTGATGGCCCAGGGTCTGACGTCCGGGGACAGCGTGGGCTTCGCCATGGGCAACGGCATCGATGCCGTCTTGGCCGTGCTGGGCATCCAGTACGCCGGGCTTCGCGCGGTGGCGGTGAACCTGATGGCCGGGCGCGACGTGATCGGCTACGTGCTGGCGCACAGCGACGCGCGCCGGATCATCGTGCAGGCTGCCACCCGCGAGGCGATCGCCGGGGCACTCGCCTGCGAAGCGTTCAAGGATGCCGCGCGCGGCGATCCGCCGGTGCTGATCGAGCTGGACCGTGCGGCCGCCGTCACGCACGGAACCGACGCTGCCGTGCCGATCGCGCGGGGCGCCGATGCCTTGCTGATGTACACGTCCGGCACCACCGGACGGCCGAAGGGGGTGCGGCTGTCGCACGCCAACCTGCTGGCAGGCGGACGCAATACCGCCACCGGGCACGGCTTGAGCGAGACGGATCGCGCGCTGTGCACGTTGCCGCTGTACCACATCAACGGCCTGTGCGTGACGCTGTACGGTCCGCTGGTGTCGGCAGGCTCGGTGGTGCTGCCGAGTCGCTTCTCCGCCTCGCGATTCTGGTCGTGGGCCGAGACGTTCGGCTGCACCTGGTTCAGCGTGGTGCCCACCCAGGTCGCCTACCTGCTGCACGACGAGCAGCGCATCGAGCCACCCACCGGTCTGCGCTTCGGCCGCTCCGCCTCCGCACCGCTGTCACCGGATGTGCACCGCGCGTTCGAGAAGCGCTTCGGCGTGCCGCTGGTCGAGACGATGGGCCTGACCGAGACCGCGGCGCAGATCACCACCAACCCGATGCCGCCCGGCAAGGGCCGCATCGGCAGCGCGGGGCGGTCGCACGGTTGCGAGTTGCGCATCGGTTCGCCGGCCGACAGCGGCGAGGGCGAGATCCAGATCCGCGGCGACAACGTCATGCAGGGCTACCTGG
>Ga0209303_1000728_pt1 | contig 24099 bp, 23 predicted proteins | sample SidtaG_3_FD_187449 | JGI IMG/M metagenome (GOLD analysis project Ga0209303, IMG submission 187449) | Marine algal microbial communities from Sidmouth, United Kingdom - Sidmouth_Asex1 metaG (SPAdes) (version 2) | ecosystem: Host-associated > Algae > Red algae > Unclassified | place: Sidmouth... | reverse complement strand
GCCCTGCGACGCCACGCCACGCAGCTTCGCCTTCTTCAACTTCGTACCGTCCGGCAAGCGCCCGCCCACCCGGGCCAGCGCGGTCACCAGCCCTTGACGGGCGTTGGGCGCACCGCACACCACCTGCAGCGGCTCGCCGCCGCCGCCGGCATCGACGGTGCACACGCGCAGCCGGTCCGCATCCGGATGCTGCTCGATCGCCTCGATGCGAGCGACGACCACCTGCTCGAACGCCGGACGCGTGCTGACGACCCGATCCACTTCCAGACCCAGCAGCGTGAGCTGGGCGGCGAGCGCGTCGGTGTCCACGTCGGGACTGCACCAGGTGCGCAGCCAGGATTCGCTGATCTTCATCGGTCCTTGCCCGTTAAGCCCGGTCGTTCGCCGGGCCGTGAAACTGACCGAGAAAGCGCAGGTCGTTCTCGAAGAACAGGCGCAGGTCCTTCACGCCGTAGCGCAGCATCGCCAGGCGCTCCACGCCCATGCCGAAGGCGTAGCCGCTCCATCGCTCGCTGTCGACGCCGCCCGCCTCGAACACCTTCGGGTGCACGATGCCCGAGCCGAGCACTTCCAGCCAGTCACCGCCACCGATGCGGATATCGACCTCGGCCGACGGCTCGGTGAACGGGAAGTAGGACGGACGAAAGCGGATCTGGGCATCGTCCTGATCGAAGAACGCCTTCAGGAAGGCCTCCAGATGCCCCATCAGGTCGGCCAGACCGATGTCCCGATCGATCAGCAGGCCCTCGACCTGATGGAACATCGGCGAATGGGTCATGTCCGAATCGCAGCGATACACCCGCCCGGGCGCGATGATGCGCAGCGGCGGCTCGTTCGCCAGCATGTGGCGGATCTGCACCGGGGAGGTGTGCGTGCGCAACAGCCGGTCCGCGTCGAAATAGAAGGTGTCCGACATCGCCCGCGCCGGATGGTCGGCCGGGATGTTGAGCGCCTGGAAATTGTGGAAATCGTCCTCGACCTCCGGACCCAGCGCGACGCTGAACCCCAGCTGCGCGAACAGCGCACCGATGCGTTCGATGGTCAGCGTGATCGGGTGCAGGCCACCGCACGGCGTGCCACCGGCCGGCAGCGTGACATCGAGCGCATCCGCGGCCAGCTTCTCGGCGAGCGCTTCGTCGTCGAGTTCGAGCTTGCGCGCCTCGATCAATGACTGGACCGCGAGCTTGGCGCGGTTGACCGCTTGACCGGCGGCCGGCTTCTCTTCCGGCGGAAGGCTGCCGAGCGACTTCAGGGCCGCTGTCAGCCGCCCCTTCTTGCCCAGCAGCTCGACGCGCACGGCGTCCAGAGCGACCAGCGTGGTGGTCCCGGCGACGAGCTCACGGGCCTCGGCGGCGAGGAGATCGGTATCGATGGGCACGGGCGGGTCCGTTCGGTTCGGGTTCCCGCGACGCGGGCGAAAGAGAGCGGTGCCGGGCGCTGTGCCCGGCACCGGTCGACATCAGCTGGCCGGCAGCGCCGCCCTGGCCTGCCCGACGATGGCGCTGAACGCCGCTTCGTCAGCGATGGCGATGTCGGCGAGCATCTTGCGATCGACCTCGATGCCCGCCAGAGTCAGCCCCTGGATGAGACGGCTGTAGGTCAGGCCGTTGGCCCGGGCCGCGGCATTGATGCGCGCGATCCACAGGCGTCGGAAGACGCGCTTCTTGGCCTTCCTGTCGCGATAGGCGTACTGACCGGCCTTGGTGACCGCCTGCTTGGCGACACGGAAGACGCGACTGCGCGCGCCCCGGTAGCCTTTCGCCTGCTTGAGAACCTTCTTGTGGGCGGCACGTGCGGTGACGCCGCGTTTTACGCGTGGCATGTCGGCTCAGTCCTCAGCGAAGGTTGGGAAGCATGCGCTTGATGAGCACGACATCGCTGTCGTGCACCATGCTGCTGCCGCGCAAGTGACGCTTTCGCTTGGTGCTCTTCTTGGTGAGGATGTGGCGCAGGTGCGAACTCTTGCGCTTGTAGCCACCGGAACCGGTGCGCTTGAAGCGCTTGGCCGCCCCCGATACGGATTTCTGCTTGTTGGACACTGTTGGACTCCTGAATGTGACGCGGGACTTGCTGCCCCGACGAGTGATTGGCCTCGCTGATAAGCGAGACCGAACCGATGGCGTCATAGTGTCGGTACGCCGGACGGTCGGAAGACAAATAGTCGTGCTGATACGACCGGGCGGAGGCCTCGGGCTCCGACCGCAGAACTGACGCCCCGTCAGGGGCGTTCCCTCACTAGCGCCCGCAGGGCGCTAGTGCTTCTTGGGCGCCATGACCATGATCATCTGGCGCCCTTCCAGCTTCGGAAACTGCTCGACGTTGGCCAGCTCGGACAGATCCGCCTCGACCCGCTTGAGCAACTTGGCACCCAGTTCCCGATGCGCCATCTCGCGCCCCCGGAAACGCAGGGTGATCTTGGTCTTGTCGCCGTTCTCGAGGAACTTGACCAGGTTCTTCATCTTCACCGCGTAGTCACCGTCCTCGGTACCCGGACGGAACTTGATCTCCTTCAGCTGCGCGGTCTTCTGCTTCTTGCGACCCGCATGCTGCTTCTTGTTCGCCTCGAACTTGAACCGGCCATGGTCCATGATCTTGCAGACCGGCGGCGACATGTTCGGCGAAATCTCGACCAGGTCCAGGCCCGAATCGCGAGCCGTCGCCTTGGCACGCTCGAGCGGCACGACGCCGACCTGCTTGCCCTCGGCATCGATCAGGCGCACCTCCGGCACGTCGATCTCGTCGTTCTTGCGATTGATCTTTTTAGCAGCGATCCCGGTAGTCCTCTTTCCAGTTTACTTTGATGGCACTTCGATGCCGCGGCCACGACCCGCGACCTCTTCATTCAACATGCGGGCAACCTCGTCGATATCGAGAGCGCCCAGATCCTTGCCATCCCGCGTCCGCACCGTCAGGGTGCCTTCCTCCATCTCGCGGTCGCCCGCGACGAGCAGGTAGTTGGCACGCTGCAACGTCCACTCTCGTATCTTGAAGCCCACCTTCTCGTTGCGAAGGTCTGCCTCTGCACGTAACCCCGCATTCTGCAACAGTTCTGCCGCGCGGGCAACGTAGTCTCCTTGCCGATCGGTGATGTTCAGCACCACCGCCTGGATCGGTGACAACCAGAGCGGCAGCTTTCCCTCGTACTGCTCGATCAGGATGCCCAGGAATCGCTCGAAACTGCCGATCGTGGCGCGGTGCAGCATGACCGGCACCTGCCGCTCGCCGTGCTCGTCCACGTAGCTGGCGTCCAGTCGCCCGGGCATCGAGAAGTCCACCTGCATGGTGCCGCACTGCCAGATCCGGCCGATGCAGTCGCGCAGACTGAATTCGATCTTGGGACCGTAGAACGCCCCCTCACCGGCCAGCACCTCGTACGGCAGTTCCTTGGCATCCAGCGCATCGGCCAGCGCCTTCTCCGAGCGATCCCAGTCCTCGTCCGAGCCGACGCGCTCGCTCGGCCGGGTCGACAGCCGGTAGATCACTTCGGTGAACCCGAAATCCTCGTAGACCGAGTGCAGCAGATCGATGAAACGCGCCACCTCGGACGGGATGTCCTTCTCGGCACAGAAGATGTGCCCGTCATCCTGCGTGAAGCCCCGCACCCGCATGATGCCCTGCAACGAACCGGACATCTCGTTGCGGTGGCAAGAGCCGAACTCGGCCAGCCGCAGCGGCAGATCCCGGTAGCTCTTCAGGCCCTGGTTGAACACCTGCACGTGGCAGGGACAGTTCATCGGCTTGATCGCGTAGGTGCGATCGTCGGTCTGCACGCTGAACATGCCGTCGCCGAACTTGTCGGCGTGGCCGCTCTTCTGCCACAGCGACATGTCCACCAACTGCGGCGTGCGAATCTCCTGATAACCGCCCTCGCGCTGCCGGTCACGCATGTACTGCTCGACCGCCAGGTAGATGGTCCAGCCACGCGGGTGCCAGAACACCATGCCCGGCGCCTCGTCCTGCAGGTGGAACAGGTCGAGCTGCCGACCGATGCGGCGGTGATCGCGCTTCTCGGCCTCGGCCAGCCGGTGCAGGTGGGCCTTGAGTTCCTTGGGCGTGGCGAACGCGGTGCCGTAGATGCGGCTGAGCATCGCGTTGTTCGAGTCCCCGCGCCAGTAGGCACCGGCCACCTTCATCAGCTTGAAAGCCTTCAGATGAGCGGTGTTCGGCACGTGCGGCCCGCGGCACAGGTCGATGAAGTCGCCCTGGCGGTACAACGACAGCTCCTGATCGGCCGGGATGCTCTCGATGATCTCGGCCTTGTAGTCCTCGCCCAGTTCCTTGAAGAAGGCGATGGCCTCGTCGCGCGACAGCACGCTGCGCTCCAGCGCGTCCCCCTTGGCGGCCAGCTCCTTCATGCGCGCCTCGATCCTCTCCAGGTCTTCCTCGGTGAACGGCGTGGCCCGCGCGAAGTCGTAGAAGAAGCCGTCCTCGATCACCGGACCGATGGTGACCTGGGTGGTCGGATACAGCTGCTTGACCGCCTGCGCCATCAGGTGGGCGGTGGAATGGCGCAGCAGGTCTAGCGCCTCGTCGCTCTTCGCGGTCACCACCGACAGGCGGGCGTCGTCCTCGATCGCGAACGAGGCATCCACCAGCCTGCCGTCGACCACGCCGGCCAGCGTCGCCTTGGCCAGACCGGGCCCGATGTCGGCCGCCACGTCCATGACGGTGACGGGCGCAGGGTAGGTACGGACGCTGTCGTCCGGCAGGGTGATGCGGGGCATGGCGGGAACTCGGGTGACGGCTGCAGTGGTGACCGCTACGAAGGGCCACATGAGATCGCTCGGCCACTACGAGAGGCCGGGCGAGCCGGGCAGTGTAATGGGTGCGCCGGCCGGTGTCGTCATCGGCCGGTCGAACGTCGCTGTCGGTCGCCCCTTTGTGCTTGACCTGACCGGAAGGCCCGTTCTAGACTCCGCCCCGACGGCAGGCGCGTAGCTCAGTTGGTTAGAGCATCACCTTGACATGGTGGGGGTCGTTGGTTCGAATCCAATCGCGCCTACCATCTTCCCCCCTACCCCTATTCGAGTCCCGGCGGCGCACGCGTTTCCGGTCGACGCGTGGCAGGCCGCCCGATCGGTCCGATTCGGTTCGGCCCGGTTCAGCATGGCCCGCCATTCCCGCATCGTGTACGTCCGGGCTCGCATTCCAGGCCCCGACCGATGCTTCCCGATTCCTCTCCCGATCCGCTTCCTCTCGATGCGCTGACCGCTGTCTCGCCGGTCGATGGGCGCTACGCGGCGCGCACCGCACCGCTGCGCGACCTGTTCAGCGAGTTCGCGCTGATTCGCGAGCGGGTGGACGTGGAGGTGCGCTGGCTGCTGGCATTGACCGACGAGCCGGGCATCACCGAACTGCCGGCGGTGGACACCGCTACCCGTGACGCGTTGCACGCACTGGTCAGCGACTTCTCGCTTCAGGATGCGCAGGCGATCAAGACGATCGAGCGCAGGACCAATCATGATGTGAAGGCGGTCGAATATTTCATCAAGGAACGGCTCGCCACCATCCCGGCGCTGGCGGCCCACGGCGAGTTCGTGCACTTCGCCTGCACCTCCGAGGACATCAACAACCTGGCCTGGAACCGTCTGCTGCTGCGCTGGCGGGATACGCACCTGCTGCCTGCCCTGCAGTCGCTGGAGGACAGGCTGGCGGCCCTTGCGCACGACAACGCCGACATAGCGCTACTGTCGCGCACCCACGGCCAGACCGCCAGCCCGACCACGCTGGGCAAGGAGTTCGCCAACGTGGTGCATCGCCTGCGCCGCCAGCGCAGGACACTGTCCGCCGTGCCGCTGCTGGGCAAGATCAACGGTGCGGTCGGCAACTTCAACGCGCACGTGGTGGCCTGTCCCGACGTGGACTGGCCGGCGCTGGCCGAACGGTTCGTCGGCTCGCTGGGGCTGGAGCACAACAGCCACACCACCCAGATCGAGCCGCACGACTGCATCGCCGAGCTGTTCGACGCCGCCGCGCGCACCGACACGATCCTGCTCGACCTGTGCCGCGACATCTGGGGCTACATCTCGTACGGCTACCTGTCGCAACGCCCGGTGGAAGGCGAGACCGGCTCCTCCACCATGCCGCACAAGATCAACCCGATCGACTTCGAGAACGCCGAGGGCAACCTGGGCCTGGCCAGCGCGATATTCGGACACCTGGGCGCCAAGCTGCCGGTGTCACGCTTCCAGCGCGACCTGACCGATTCGACCGCGCTGAGGAACCTGGGCGTGGGAGCGGGCTACCTGGACATCGCACTCGCCTCGCTGGACAAGGGACTGGGCAAGCTGGTCACCAACGAGTCGGCGATCGCCGCTGACCTGGACAAGGCCTGGGAAGTACTGGCCGAGCCGGTGCAGACGGTGATGCGCCGCCACGGCATACCGGGTGCCTACGAGAAATTGAAGAAACTGACGCGTGGTCACGGTATCGACGAGCCCGGCTTGCGCACGTTCATCGCCTCGCTGGACCTGCCCGAAGCGGACCGGGCACGGTTGGCGGCGCTGACGCCCGCGACCTACACGGGGCTGGCGGCGCGTCTGGCGCGCGAGGTGTAGGCTCGAACCCATGATCCGCGTGGCGCCCGATGACCTGCCCTGCTACACCGTGGCCGACCACGCCGCGTGGGACGGCGCGTGGGAGCTGATCGGTGGCATTCCGTACGCGATGACGCCGTCGCCCACCGTGCGGCACCAGAGCGTCGGCCTGCGATTCGGCGCCGCCATCATGACGGCGCTGGAAGATTGCGAGGCGTGTGTCGCATTGACCGAGTGTGACCGGCACGTGGACGAGACCACGGTGCTGCGTCCGGACGTCAGCGTGATCTGCCACGTCGATCCGGACGGGTTCATCACCCGCGCACCGGAAGTGCTGGTCGAGATCCTGTCTCCCTCGACCGCGTCCCGCGATCGGGGACTCAAGCGGCAGCTGTACGAGCAGGCGGGCGTGGCCCACTATCTGGTGGTCGATGCGACGGCGCTCCACGTGACACATCATCGACTGAACGGGACGACCTTCGATTCGCCGGTGACGCACCGGGCGGGACCGCTGTCGTTCGATGCCATCACCTACCCGTTCGCGATCGATCTTGACCATGTCCTGCAGACCGACCGTTCCGCGTGAAGCGCCTCCACTGGCCGGATGAGCTGGACGAAGCCGGCTTTCGCGAACGCTACTGGCAGCGCGAGCCGCTGCTGATACGGCAGGCCCTGCCCGGCTTCGAATCCCCTCTCTCGCCGGACGAGCTGGCAGGGCTCGCGATCGAACCGGACACCGCACCGCGCCTGATCCGCCGCTCGGACGCGACCGGCTACACGCTGGAGCACGGCCCGTTCGACGAGGACATCTTCGATACGCTGGGCACCGCGGACTGGTCGCTGCTGGTCACCGACGTCGACAAGCACCTGCCCGAACTGCAGGCCTGGCTCGATCCGTTCCGCATCGCCCCCGACTGGCGGCTGGACGACCTGATGATCAGCTATGCCCCCGACGGGGCCTCGGTGGGCGCGCACGTCGATGCCTACGACGTGTTCCTGCTGCAGGCCAGCGGCACGCGCCGCTGGTCGATCGATGCGCGCGACGGCGTGACGCACGAGCAGGTGGCCGACGGCGACCTGCGCCTGGTCGAGCGCTTCACGCCGACCGATACCTGGGACCTGCAGCCCGGGGACGTGCTGTACCTGCCACCGGGCGTGCCGCATCACGGCATCGCGATCGGTGATGACTGCATGACCTGGTCGATCGGCTTTCGCGCACCGCGACACGCGGACGTGGTGCAGTTCATCGCCGAGGCGATCGCCGAACGTCTGGGGGATGTGCGGCTGACCGACACCGGTGCGGGGCGCGGGACGCCCGGCGAGATCGATGCCGGCTCGGTCGATGCGATCGAGGCGCTCTGGCGTGAGGCGACGATGCTGGACCGTGAAACCCTCACCGATCTGGCCGGGTCGCTGCTGACGCGACACGCGATGGCGGACGAGGTCATGCCCGAGAGCGATGGCGACGGAGAGCTCGAACGTGCCCCGTTCGCACGCTTCGGCTGGGCAGAGGTGCCGGACGGCGCGATGGGAAGGGTACGGTTGTTCGCGGACGGCGAGCGCTACACCTGCAGTGCAACGCTGGCACGGGCATTGTGCGATGCGGGCACACTGCCACCGGCCGAATCACTGGCTGCCGATGATGCAGCGGTGATCGAAACGCTGCTCGATGCCGGCGTCCTGGTGCGGCCGGCCGATTGATGCCTGGCCGGCCCGACCGGCCCGCCGGGTCGAACCCGCTGCCCGCCTCCAGGCAAGGGACCCGGCCCGTGACGCCGTCGTGACACCATCCGTTAATACAGCCTGAACCCTTTTCGGCTTCGCGTCCTGCCGTCGGCGCACGCTGGCGACTCGCAATGATGCGTCGCCACCCCGTTCCAGCTCGTCACCATGAACACGCCCTTCTCGCTCGAACACCGGCGGTGCCCCCTCGCGCTCGCCTGCGCGCTCGCTCTGACCCTGCTGGTCGGCTGCTCCTCGGGCGATGACGATGTCGATCCGGCGCCGGGCGAAACCGCCACCGACACCGGATCACCGATATCCGACGGCCTGCCGTTCGGCGAGCCGGACGCGACGGGCACCTCCGTGGTGTCCCGCCTGGGCTACCGGGGTGCGCTCGACAAGGCCGAATCGCTCGTCTCGGCGGACTACCTGGATCTGCTGTTCGAGGTGGAGTCCGATCTGATCGGGCTGCTCGAACCGGACGAGTTCTTCGCCACGGAATACGAGAACCGGAACGCGTCGTGCACCGGTGGCGGCAGCGCCGTGCTGAGTTCCGGTGCCTCCCGTTTCGATCCGATCAGCATCGTCCTCGACGATTGCGTGTTCCAGGGCAGGACGCTGGACGGTGGTTACGCGCGCAGCTTCGGGACGGTGGTCTTCGGCAGCGGATTCCGGGGCACCGTCGAGGCGAGCATGGACGACCTGTTGCTCGATGCGGGCGACGCCGGATCGGTACGCGTGACCGGCACCACCACCCGGTCCGACGGTGAGGCCGGATTCTGCGCCGATCTGCCGAAGGACTTCAATGAGTATCAGGGCAGGGTGGCAAGCGCCGTGGTCGTCGATGAAGAGGGCCGGACGTTCACCATCGGCGATGCGCGCTTCAGCGAGAAGCTGAACGGCGAAGCGCTGGATTCCGACCAGAACGAGGCGGCGCAGGTGCGCTGCACCGGCTCGGTCGAGCGCTTGAGCTTCGATGCGGCAGCCACCGTGCAGGGCACGCCGTTCGGCACGGATTCCGCCACCCTGACCCGTACCGGCGACATCGTGCGCGATCCGCGCCAGAACGGCGAATCGTCGGCCACGGCCTCCACCAGCGCCACCTTCGGTGACGGCTCCAGCGTGGTCGCCACGTTGACGGACGATGCGGCGGGCGAGGCGCAGATCGACATCAGCGCGGACGGTGTGGCGACCTCCTTCACCGCCGGGCACGACTTCGACGCTCGCTGAGCGGATGGCAACCGGCGGACGGCGCGGTCAGCTCGACGCGCCGTCCGCCTGCGCACCTCTTCAGTCCACCGTCTCCGTCGGGCTCGTGCCGATCACGTCGTACCCGCAGTCCGCATCGGCAACCGGATCGATCATCAACAGCACGACGTTGCTCTGCACCGCGTAGCTGCGCGCGCCATCAAGCACGCTGTACGAGCCATCGCGGGCGCCGGCCGTGCCGAGTCCGAGAAAGCCTTCGCTGTCCGCGCTGCCGGCATCGTTCAGGAATCCGCCGCCGACTCCTTCCAGCGGCTCGTTCTGCAACAGCAGCAATCGCCTGTGCCCCCAGTCCGAACCGGAATCGGCGTACAGGAACCCGTACAGCGAGCGTTCGACCAGCAGGGGAATGTCGCCATCGCCGGTAACGGCGTGCAAGGCCAGATTCTCCGCCTGGCCGAGGAACTCGTGACAATCCTGACCGTTCGCTCCGGCCCCCTCCCCGATCACCTCGGCCGCATCGATGCGGCCGAACGGGTCCGTACCGGCGAACCGTGGCGAACCGTCGTCGGGTGCCCGGTGACCCCAGAAGTCGTTGGCCACCATGTAGTCCGCGTAGTCCTGCGCCAGCCTGTCCAGATGACGTTCGACGCCGGCGAGCGGCAGGCCCAGCGGCGCGCCATCTGGGTAGGCGACGCCACCGCGCGCGATGCGCTCGGCATTCACGATCAGCAGCGCCCTGGCGGCCTCGTCCATCGCCGCCCATTCATCGGCGCTCGGCAGGGTCAGCGTACCCAAGCTGCCCTCGTCCAGCCCGAACTGGCGCTCTTCACCACGTCGCCCCGCATCGAACGCGGCCGCGATGTCGTCCACGGCGGTGGCGGTCGATCCGAACACATCCGGCGCCCAGGCGATATCCTGCCGCAGATCGGGCGGAGACAGCGCGTGCGCGGCCGCGGCCGGCAACAGGGCGAGAACGATCGTCGGAATGCACCGGGTATTCATACGGTCTCTCGGGAGCAGGAAGGTGGACGCTTGCGATCGTGCGATGGTGACAAGTTCAGCTGCCGATGCCCTCGCGCATCCGGTACATCGCGAACCACTGCAGCGCGACGATGCTCAGCGCGTTGCGCACCTCTCGTGTCTCCAGCATCGCGATCGCCTCCTCCGCCTTCACGGTACGCACCAGGATGTCCTCGCTCTCGTCGGCCAGCCCGAAGTGCCCGCCCGCACCCGACAGGTCGGTCTCGGCCAGGAACACGAACACCTCTTCGGTCGAGGAGCCCGGGCTGGCCAGGTATCGGCTGATCAGCCGTAGCTGCCCCGGTTCCAGATCCAGGCCAGCCTCCTCCTTCGCCTCGCGTGCCGCCACTTCGGCAGGCGTCTGGTCGGTATCGATCATGCCGGCGATGATTTCCACCAGCCACGGATCGGGTTGCTGGTGCATGGCGCCGAGCCGGAACTGCTCGATCAGCACCACCTCGTCACGTGCCCGGTCCCAGACCAGCAGCCCCACCACATCGCCGCGCAGGAACAGCTCGCGATCGAACACCGGCGTACGGCCACCGGCATGCAGCTCATGGCTCACGTCCAGGCGGTCGAGCTGGTAGAAGCCGTCGTAGACGCGCTCGCGCGATTCGATGCGCCACTCGCGCGCGGGTGCGCCGGGTGTGCGCCAGCGCCACGTGGTGTCGGTCATCGAGAACTCGTTCGTATCGGGTGCAGCCCCGAGCATAGCGGCCCGGCCCGGTGATCTGACGGGAAACGCTCTCGCAATTCCCGTTCGACCGCGGCGACATCGTCCGGATGATCGACACCCTGTCCGTCGGTACCCTCGACGCTGGTGACGTGTATCCGTCCGCCGTGGTACAGCACCCGCAACTGCTCCAGCTTCTCCTCGTCTTCCAGCGCGCAGGCCGACATCGCCGTGTAGCGCGGCAGGAAGCCTGCCCGATAGGCGTACAACCCGATGTGCAGCCACGACTCCGGATGCGCGGACCCGGCCTGCGGGTCACGTCGCCACGGAATCGGTGCACGACTGAAGTACAGCGCCATGCCGCGCGCGTCGCGCACCACCTTGACCCGGGCGGCACTGGAATACTCGGCCTCGTCGCCGATCGCCCGGCACAGCGTGGCCACGTCCGCATCGGCGTGTCCGGCAAGTTGAGCGGCCAGCGCGTCCAGCCGTTCGGGGGGTGTCGCCGGCTCGTCGCCCTGCAGACCGACGATGGCACGATCGGCCGGCCAGCCGAGGCGCCCGGCCACTTCGGCGATGCGATCGGTGCCGCTGGGGTGCGACGTGCGTGTCATCTCGACGCGCGCACCGGCCCGCCTGCAGACGTCGGCGATGCGATCGTCGTCCGTGGCCACGATGACCTCGTCGGCGGAGCTGGCGGCCGCACGCTCAAGCGTGTGCAGGATCATCGGCCGACCGAGCAGAGGGGCCAGCATCTTGCCCGGAAAGCGGCTGGAGGCGTAGCGGGCGGGAATGACGATCGTGTACGGCACGCCCATCAGGCGTCGTGGAGCGATTCGAACAGCCGGGCAACGGCTTCCGCGCCCGGATCGTTGTTGCCGCGCAGCTTGTCGGCGCCGACGTAGCTGGCGCGACCGGCCTTGGCCTCGGTGATGCCGGCCGTCGCGTCCGCGCCCTGCCTGGCCGCACGGGCCGCCGCTTCCAATCCCTGATCGAGCGCCTGCAGCGCCGGCCCCAATGCATCGATCATGGTCCGGTCCCCCGGCTTCGCACCACCGACTTCCTGAACGCGCTCCAGCCCTTCGAGCAGTGCGGACCGGCGCGGAATCCCGTTGGCCGACGCATCGCCGGCGGCCGAGAAGTAGATCGCCAGCAGCACGCCCGACGAGCCGCCCATGGTCTGCGCCAGCTCGGCACCGATCGCGCGCAGCAACTGCGTCTCGTCCGCCAGCGGCAGCCGGTCGAGTGCCTCGAGCAACGCCCGGGCCGCCCCTGCCAGCGTCGAACCCGTGTCGCCGTCGCCGGACAGGGCGTCGAGCGCGTTCAGGTCCTCTTCCGCCTTCATCAGGCCCTGGCAGCAACGCTCCAGGAACGAACGTCGCCGCGGATGCCGCGAGGCCACCGGACGGATAGGCCGCAGGCCGTCCGGCAACGGATGAACCACGACATCGCGGCGCTCGATCGCGCCGGGCCAGGCAACCGGTTCCACCGGCGATAGCAGGTTGCCGGCCCCGTCCGCATCCAGCGGCAGCAGGGAAACCGAGAATCCGTGCATGTCCAGTGCGGTCATCATCGCGGCCGGACCGACCGTCCATCGCAGCCGCTCGCCGATGGCGGAGGTGGCCAGCGCATCGGCAAGGATGGCCATCTCCAGCCCGGTCGTGGCGCCGAGGTTGTTCAGCAGGACCGCATGCGGCCGATCGGACAGGCCGTGCGAGAGACGTTCGACCACCAGCCCCATCGCCTGCCTGGCGCTGTCGATCCTGACATCCTCCACGCCGGGCTCGCCATGGATTCCCAGCCCCAGCTCGGCGTGACCGTCGGCGATGCGCGCCGCTCGCGGTGCTCCGGGCACGGTGCAGGTGTCCAGCGAGAGACCGATCGAGCGGACGTCGGCAATCGTGCGCCTGGCAGCTTCGGTGACGGCATCGAGGTCCGCGCCGCCTTCGGCCACCGCACCGGCGATCTTGTGCACGAACAAGGTGCCTGCCAGCCCGCGCGGCTGAGGAAGGTCGGGCAAGGCGATGTCGTCGTCGACGATCACCATGCTCACGTTCAGCCCGAACGCGCGTGCCCGCTCCGCGGCCAGCCCGAAGTTCAACCGGTCCCCGGTGTAGTTCTTGACGATCAGCAGGCACCCGGCATCGCCCGTCACCGCGAGGATGCCGGCCAGCACCGCATCCACCGAGGGCGAGGCGAACACGTCGCCGCACACCGCGGCGGTCAGCATGCCGCGGCCGACGAAGCCTGCGTGCGAGGGTTCGTGCCCGGAGCCGCCGCCGGAAACGAGCGCGACACGATCGCGCGTCCAGTCGTTGCGCACGACCACCTTGATGTGGGGGTAGCCGTCAAGGCGTGCGAGCCGGCCGCCGGCACCGTGCAGGGTGCCGTCGATCGCCTCGGTGACGATCGCCTCCTTGGCATTGATGAACTGGGTCATCGGGATCGGATGTCCTGTGGTTATCGTGACGCGGAAGCGACGCGGGTACCCCCCGCATCGAAGAAGAGAGGTTTCTCCGGACGAATGCGCAGGGTATCGCCACGCCGAAGCGTGGTGTGCACATCGCTCAGCGTGACGATGGAATGACCGGCGAGTTCCAGATGCAGGCGTGTCTGATCGCCCAGGTGCTCGACCCGTGTCACGGTTCCCTCCAATCCCTCACCCTGCACGATGTGCTCGGGCCGCAGTCCCATCGTCGTCGCACCGTGCGGACCGTGCCCGAACAGCCCGACCGGGACCGCATTGATGCGCGGCGAGCCCAGGCGCGACGCCACGTACAGACTCTGCGGGTTCTCGTAGATCTCCCGCGGGGTGCCGAACTGTACCAGTCGTCCCGCATCGAGAACGCCGATCACGGTCGCCATGCTCATCGCCTCGACCTGATCGTGAGTCACGTAGAGCAGAGTCGCGCCCAGCTCGCTCTGGATGCGCTTCAATTCGACGCGCAGCTCCGAGCGCAGCTTGGCATCGAGCGAGGACAGCGGCTCGTCCATCAGGTAGATCGCCGGATCGCGGACCAGGGCGCGACCGATCGAGACACGCTGCATCTCGCCGCCCGACAGGGCCGTGGCCTTGTTGTCCAGCTTGTGCGCTATCTGCAGGACCTCGGCCACCTCGGCGACCTTGCGCTCGATCGCAGGCTTCTTCCAGTCCAGCAGCGGCGACTTCAGGGGAAAGGCGAGATTCTGGCGCACGCTCATGTGCGGATACAGCGAGTACGCCTGGAAGACCATCGCGACGTCCCGCCGCGCGGGGGCGAGCCCTGCAACCGGATGAGCACCGATGTGAATCGAACCGGCGTCGGGCACGTCCAGGCCCGCGATCATCCTGAGCGTCGTGGTCTTGCCGGCACCGGTCGGACCGAGCAGCACCACGAAGCTGCCGTCGGCGAACTCGAACGAGACCTCGTGCAGGGCGTGCGTCTCGCCATATCGCTTGCTGACACCCTTCAACGCGACATCAGCCATGAACCGGGACTTCCTGCAGGCGTTCGGGGCGCAGTGCGCGACCCGAGGGGGTGTCGAACAGGCGGATCGTCCGGGCATCCAGTTCCAGACCGACGGGTTCGCCGCGGGCCAGGCGGACGTGCGCGGGAACGCGCGCCTTGATCGGGCCGTGCGCGGTGCCGAGCGTGACGATCTGGTTGGTGCCCAGGTACTCGGTGGCGAGCACCTCGCCGCGCAACGGGCTCGTGTCCACCAGGTGGACGTGCTCGGGACGCACCCCCAGGGTCAACGGTCCGCCGGCACCTTCCGCCATCTGCGGGATCGCGATCGTGTCGGCACCGATGTCGAGCGTTGTCGCCCCCTCGTGCAGACGCGCATCGACCGCGACGAGGTTCATCGCCGGCGAGCCGATGAACTGCGCGACGAACAATGTCGCCGGCCGGTCGTAGATGTCCTGCGGCGTGCCGAACTGCTCGATCACGCCATGGTTCATGACGACGATCTTGTCACCCATCTGCATCGCCTCGAGCTGGTCGTGGGTCACGTACACGGTGGTGGCCTTCATCCGGTCGTGCAGCGCGCGCAACTCCTCGGCCATGCGCTCGCGAAACTCCGCATCCAGCGCGCCGAGCGGCTCGTCCATCATGAACGCCTTCGGATCGCGCACGATCGCACGCCCGAGGGCCACCCGCTGCCGATCGCCACCGGACAGTCCACCGACGCCCTTGTCCAGGATGCCGTCGATGTCGAGCAACGCGCTGACCTCGGCGACCTTGCGATTCACGTCCCGACGCGCCATCCCCTGACTGACCAGCGGGTAGCTCAGGTTCCTGCGCACCGTCATGTGCGGGTACAGCGCGAACATCTGGAACACGAACGCGATGTCGCGTTGGCTGGCCGGCCGTCGACTGACGTCTTCGCCATCGATCAGGACCTCGCCCGCGGTCGGCAGCTCCAGCCCCGCGATCATGCGCAGGGTCGTCGTCTTGCCGCAGCCCGACGGGCCGAGCAGCATGAAGAACTCGCCATCCTCGACCGTGAAGCTCGACGATTTCACCGCGGTGAAATCGTCGAACTCCTTGCGAAGGTTGCGTATGACAATCTCGGCCATGGTGCATCAAGCCCTGAAGTGACTGACGACGATGAACATCAGCGTGCCGATCAGCGTGACGATGAACGACCAGGTGAACGCCCACATCACGAACGGCTGCATCAGCATGAACACGCCGATCGTGATGATCACCGTGGCGATCGCCTCCCACGGGCCACGCCGCAGCGCGATCAGTTCCCTGAAGAATTCGCTCACTTGCGCACCGCTCCGAAGGTGATGCCGCGCAGCAGGTGCTTTCTGAGCAGGATCGTGAACACCATGACCGGCAGCAGGAAGATCGTCGCCCCGGCGGCGACGGCCGGCCAGTCCAGCCCGCCGATGCCGATGATCGTGGGGATGAACGGTGGCGCGGTCTGGGCCGTGCCGGAAGTCAGCAGCACCGCGAACGCGTACTCGTTCCAGGCGAAGATCAGGCAGAAGATCGCGGTGGAGGCGATGCCGGTCGCCGCCTGCGGCAGCACCACCTTGTAGAACGCCTGGAAGCGGGTGTAGCCGTCGATCAGCGCCGCCTCCTCGTACTCCAGCGGAATCTCGTCGATGAACCCCTTGAGCAGCCACACGGCCAGGGAAATGTTCACCGCCGTGTAGAGCAGGATCATGCCCAGGTGGGTGTCCGACAATCCGAGCGCTCGGTACATCAGGAAGATCGGGATGGCGACGGCGATCGGCGGCATCATCCGGGTCGACAGGATGAAGAACAGCAGATCGTCGGTGAACGGAATCCGGAACCTCGAGAACGCGTACGCCGCCAGGGTGCCGAACACGATCGACAGGAAGGTGGAGCCGAAGCCGATGATCACCGAGTTGGTGAAGCGCTCGCCGAACCGCGACGGGCCGACGATGGTCATGTCCTTCTCGCGCACCAGGCGCTCGGCGAAGCCGTCCGGTTCGGGCAACGCCGCCAGTTGCTCGGGCGTGACCCGGGTGCGCGTGGTGAACAGGTTGACGTAGCCCTCCAGCGAAGGTTCGAACAACACCTTCGGGGGATAGCTGATGCTGTCCTCCGGGCCCTTGAAGCCGGTGAGGAACACCCACAGCAGCGGCACCATCGTGATCAGCGCGTACAGGACCACCAGCGTTCCGGCGATCCGCTTCTCGCGATCCGATGGTTCGGTGACCGAATAGCCGCTCATCGCTCCTTCACCTTGTTGAGTGCCTTGACGTAGATGCTGGCCAGACCGAACACGGTCACGAACAGGATGATGGCGAAGGCCGAAGCGTAGCCGGTGCGCCACTTCTCGAACGCCTCGCGCTTCAGGTTGATCGAGGCCAGCTCGGTGATCGAGCCCGGTCCGCCGCCGGTGAGCTGCACCACCAGATCGAACATCTTGAAGTTCTCGATGCCGCGGAACAGCACGGCGAGCATCAGGAACGGCAGCACCATCGGCAGCGTGAGGGTGAAGAACTGACGCACCCGGGAGGCCCGGTCTATCTCGGCGGCCTCGTAGATGTAGTCCGGTATCGAACGCAGTCCCGCCAGGCAGATCAGCATCACGAACGGCGTCCACATCCAGGTGTCGACGATGATGATCGACCAGGGCGCAAGATCGACCGAGCCGAGCATCTCGAACGAGGAAGGGTCCTGCCCGGTGAACCAGGCGACCACGTAGTTGAACAAGCCGATCTGCGGCTGATAGAGAAACGTCCAGAAATTGCCCACCACCGCCGGCGACAGCATCATCGGCAGCACGATGATCGTGGTCCACAGGTCGTTGCCACGGAACTTCCGGTTGATCAGCCAGGCGAGCGTGAAGCCGATCAGCACCTGCAGCACGATCGTCCAGACCAGGAAGTGGGCAGTGGCCTGCATGCTCAGCCAGACGTCCGAATCTCCGAGGATTCGCTGGTAATTGCGAAGCCCCACCCACTCCACCTCCCGGTTCGGACGATTGGCCCGGTAGTCGGTGAAGCTCAGGCAGAGGGTCCAGATCAACGGAAAGATGTTGATCGCCAGCAGCAGGAAGATCGTCGGGCCGACGAACAGCCAGGCGATGGTTCGATCGGAAAGTCCGACCACGCGCCGGGCCATGCCCGGCGGTGTCGCCTTCGCCATCCGCCGGACGGTGGAATCGCTCATGCCGATTCTCCAGGATGGTCGAGGGGTCAGAGCTTGCCTTCGTCCTCGAACACCTCGGTCCAGTCCTCGACCAGCTTGTCGAGCGCTTCCTGCGCGCTGCCCTGATCGGCGACGACGTAGTCGTGCAGGCGCTTCTGCATGGCGATCAGCAGTTCGGCGTAGGCCGGTTCCTGCCAGAAGTCCTGCACCTGGCCCATGGCCTCGAGAAAATCGCCGGCGAACGGCTGGCTGTCGACGAAGCTCGGATCGTTCAGCACGTCGTTGTGCGCCGAGTACCCGCCAAGCTCCCACCACTTCGCCTGAATGTCCGGCCGGGCGAACCACTCGATGTACTCCAGCGCGGCCGCTCGCTTATCGGAGTAGGAGATGACCGAAATGCCCTGCCCGCCCAGTGTCGAACCCGCAACGTTCTGCGGCGGGTTGACGAAGAATTCTATCTTGTCGCCAACGGTCGGGTCCTTGACCAGTCCGGGAAAGAAGGCGAACCAGTTCATCGCCATGGCGACCTGCCCGGACTTGAACGCATCCAGCGTTTCGCTCATGTAGGCGTTGGTGTACCCGGGCGGCGTGCAGCAGTCGTACAGCTCCTTGTAGAACTCGAGCGCCTCGACCGCTTCGGCGCTGTTCACGACACCGTCCATGTCATAGCTGCCCGGCTCCCTCTCGTACTTGAAGCCCCACGGGTACAGCGCACCGGTAACGCCCATCGTGATGCCCTCGGAACCGCGCTCGGTGAACAGGGACACGCCGTACACCGTGTTGCCGTCGATCTGGCGGCCGGTGAAGAACTTCGCTATGTCCATCAGTTCCCGCTGCGAGGCAGGTTCGGCCAGTTCGCGACCGTAGGCTTCCTTGAAATCGGCACGAGCGGTCTCGTCGGCGAACCAGTCCTTGCGGTAGAACCATCCGTTCGCGTCCCCCATCGCGGGCAGGGCGTAGTAGTTCGGCTCGCCCTTGGGCCAGGTCGAATAGGCGTGGACCGTGGCCGGGGCGAAGTCGTCCATGCTGATCCCTTCGGCATCGAAGAAATCGTTCAGCTTCACGTAGTGCCCGTTCTCGGCTCCTCCGCCGATCCACTGGCTGTCACCGATCAGCAGGTCGCACAGCTGCCCGCGGGAATTCAGCTCGTTCATCATCCGGTCGGCAAAGTTCGGCCAGGGGATGAACTCGAAGCCGACGTCGTGACCGCTCTCGGTCTGGAAGCCCTTGCTCAGTTCGACCAGCGCGTTGGCCGGATCCCATGCGGCCCAGCACAGCGTCAGATCGTCGGCATGGGCCGCGCCCGAGGAGAAGCTTGCTCCGGCAGCGAGCAACGTCAGCGTGGTCAGTCGTGGAATCGTCTGCATGGAAGATCTCCGTCCTGCGGCGCGTCGGCCACGGTTTGAGGAACGTACGTCATTTCTGAGGTACGTAACTCAGACTAGCGATCTTCTTTACCCATGTCTACCGCCGGTGACCGGTTCAGCGCTGCAGGTTGTCCTGGATCAGGATCTCGATCCGGATGCTTTCCTGCGCATCGTCGATCCTGCGCTGGTCGCTGTGGGCCTTGAGCACGCGCAGCGCGCTGCGCACGACGTGGCCCAGATCCTGGGTGATCACGGCATCGAAGTCGCCCTCCAGCAGCGCTGCCCGCGCATCCGTGGTCAACTCGTGGGCGATCACCGTCAGCCTGCCGGCGACCCCGTGACGCTTGAGCACCCGCAACAGGGCCAGATGCTCGGTGGCGATCGAATACACCGCCACGACATCCGGGTTGGCGGTGAGCGCCCGATCGACGGCCCGCTCGATGATGCCCGGGTCGTCATGCCCCTCGATGGACGGCAACGGGGCAAGGCCCGGATAGGATTCGGCCATCACCTGATCGAATCCCAGGCGCCGCTCGACGTTGTCACGCGCGTGCGTGGAGCCTGCGACCACCAGGACGGAACCTGTCACCGGCCCTGCGAACCGTCCCAGCAAGGTTCCGGCCGTGCGACCCGCCGCCACGTTGTCGATCCCGACGAAACGGTCGCGCCGCGTGCTCGGCAGATCCGAGACCATCGCCACCACGGCGATGCCGACCCGCTTCAGTCGATCGACGGCGTCGCGCACCTGTGGCGTCTCGGGAGCGATGATGGCCACTCCGTCGACCTGGTCGGCATCCAGCCTTTCCAGTTGTCTGGACAACGCATGGGGATCGTCCGCCTGATACGTCTTGACCACCACCCGGGTCCGATCGAGGCGGGCAACCGGAGTCACCGTCGCGAGCGTTTCGGCCAGGGCCGCCAGGAACTGGCCCCGACCGTCGGGCAGAAAGAACTCGATCCGGTACTGGCGCTGCCGAGCCAGGTTCGCCGCCGACACGTCGCGCACGTACCCGAGCGAATCGACCGCATTCTGGACTCGGGCGATCGTTGCGTCGCGAACGCCCGGACGCTCGTTGAGCACTCGGTCCACGGTGGCCAGACTGACGCCGGCGACCCGCGCCACATCATTGACCGTCGGTCTCTGGGTCGTACTGCTATCCGTCATGGTCGGCTACTCGATGAGGTGCGCACATCATTCTCGCATCCGCTTGACCGACCGGCCCCGTGTCCGCTGCCCTCCCGTCCAGCCAGCTCGCCCCGATGACAGGAAGGCGCGGCCATCGCGTTCAAACGTCACTCCGGCCTGCGATCAATTCGTCCAGCAGTCCATTCAGGGCGGTCTCCAGCGTCTGCGAAAGCGCGCCGCGCATGCGCAACTCCAGCAACCGGATCGCCGGCACACCCAGTCGCACAAGCTTCACCGCATCCTTGGATGTGGTGATGATCGGCAGCGTTTCCCGGAACGCCAGATCGCTCTTGCGGTAACGATGGTGATCCGCGAAGGCGTGCGGCACGACGTCTACCCCCAGATGGCGCAGCGTATCGAACAACCGTTCGGGACGACCGATGCCGGCGACTGCATGCGCGCGTAGCCCGTTCAGTCCGGCCAGCCTCATTGTCTCACCCCTCGATGAAACCAACCGGTCCGGGACGAGCGTGAAACAACCCCGATCGGGTCCACGTGGCCAGGCCGCGATGCCGGGCGGGTACTCGGACGAAAGCATACCGTCACGCAGCGCGATCACGTCCACCTCGGCGAGCCTGATCGCACGTTCGCGCAGCGGACCTGCCGGCAGGGTTCGCCCGTTGCCCAATCCGGTCTTCGCATCGATCACGCAGATCTCGGCCGCACGCGCCATCGCGTAGTGCTGCAATCCATCGTCGGCGATCACCAGATCGACATCGCCGCGCGCCGCCAGCGCGGCGACCGCATCGGTACGCGCCGCACAGACGACGACCGGCACCCCGGCCAGCCTTTTCAGCATGACCGGCTCGTCGCCCACCTCGGCCGGGTCGTCGTCGTCCCCGACGCTCCGGACGGCACGTTGAACGCGCCCGCCGTAGCCCCGACTGACGATGCCGCAGCGTATGCCGCGCCGTGCGCACAGCTGCACGATGGCGATCACCAGCGGCGTCTTGCCGGTGCCGCCGACCGTCAGGTTGCCGACCACCAGCACCGGTATCGGGCTTGGCTTTCTGGTCGCTTCCAGGCGATGACGACGGCGTCGCGCCAGGGCGTCGAACAGCCTCGACAGCGGCAGCAACGCGGTCGATACCGCCCCTCTGCCACGCCACGCCGATTCGAGCACCCGCTTCAGCGGAACTGCAACCGATGCAGGTTCGCGTAGTGCGAATTCGCTGCCAGCAGTTCGGCATGACTGCCGATCTCGACGATGCGCCCCTTCGCCATCACCACGATGCGATCGGCCTTCTCGATGGTCGACAACCGGTGCGCGATCACCAGCGTGGTGCGCCCCTGCATCAGCACGTCCAGCCCCTGCTGCACGCGCCGCTCGCTCTCGCTGTCCAGCGCCGAGGTGGCCTCGTCCAGGATCAGGATCGGCGCATCGCGCAACAAGGCCCGGGCGATGGCCACCCGCTGACGCTGCCCGCCGGACAGCATCGTGCCGTCGTCGCCGACCACCGTGTCGTAGCCGTCCGGCAGCGCGCTGATGAAGCCGTGGGCGTGAGCGGCCCGGCAGGCCTCCTGCAGCCGCTCGATCGGTACCGGCTCGCGACTGCCGTAGGCGATGTTGGCGGCGACCGTGTCGTTGAACAGCGTGACGTCCTGGCTGACGTAGGCGATGCGGCTGCGCAGCGAGGCCAGCGTGTAGCGATCGACCGTCACGCCGTCGATCAGCAGCGCCCCCGCATCGTGCTCGTACAAGCGTGGCAACAGGTTGACCAGCGAGGTCTTGCCGCTGCCGGACTCGCCGACGAAGGCGACGTGCTCGCCGGTCGCGATGCTCAGCGAAACCCCTTCCAGCGCGCTCGGCTTGTCCGGGGCGTAGCGCAGCCGCACGTCGCGATACTCGATCGACTCGATGCACTCGCCCAGCACCTGCGTGCCGGTATCGCGCTCGGACTCCATGTCCAGGGTCTGGAACAGGCTCTCGGAAGCCGCGATGCCGCGCTGGATCTCGTTGTTCATCGAGGTGACGCGCCGCAGCGGCTGGAACAGCATGGTCATCGCGGTGATGAAGGCCACGAACGAGCCGGGGCTGATGCGCTCGATGAACGAGCCGCTGGAGGCCACGTAGACGATCGCCGCCAGCGCCACCGCCACCACCAGCTGCACCACCGGCGTGTTGGCCGCCTTCAGCGCGGTCTCCTTCATGTTGAATTCGCAATTGCGCGCGTTCACCCGCTCGAACGCCTCGCTCTCCAGCGCCTGGCTGCCGAACATCTTCACCTCGCGGGCCGCGCCCACCACCTCCTCGATGGCGTTGCTGACCTCCCCCATGGTGCCTTGGATGCCGCGACTGATCTCGCGAAAGCGCCGACTGACCCGCGACACCAGGATGCCCACGATCGGTCCGACCACCAGGAAGGCCAGCGACAGCTGCCAGCTGAGCCAGAACATCAGCCCCAGCAGGCTGAGCACGCTGATCGAATCGCGCACGATCATCGTCAACGTGTTGCTGGCGGCGCTGGCGACCTGCTGGCTGTTGAAGGTGATGCGCGAGATCAGCTCGCCCGAGGAGGCTCGATCGTAGAACGTGGTCGGCAGCGTCAGGTACTTGCCGAACACCTCGCTGCGCAACCGGCCGATCACCCGCCAGCCGATCCAGGCCATGTAGTAGGTGCTGACGAAACCCGCCGCGCCGCGCAGCAGGAACACCCCGACGATCGCCAGCGGCACGAACAGGATCGATTCCTGATCTCGCTCGATGAAGCTGGCATCGAGCAATGGCTTCATCAGCGCCGCGAACCCGGTCTCGGCCAGCGCGTAGACCATCATGGCGCCGATCGCCAGCGCGAACTGGCGCTTGTACGGACGCACGTAGCCGAGCAGGCGCCGGTAGGTCTGCACCCCGCTGGAGCCCGGCGTATCGACCAGATCGACCGCCTTGGCGAGCGGTGCGCTCACTCGCTGCGCGACGTGGCGATCGACATTCGCAGCATGCCCAGTCGCGCCGCGGCATCCATCGCGATGACCACCGCCTGGTGCGGTGTCTGCGCATCGGCACGAATCGACAGAGGCACCTCGCGATCCCCTCCGGACATCTCGTACAGCGCATTCTGCAAGGTGGCGATGTCGCTCTTCACCAGCTCCTGATCGTTCACGTAGAACGTGCCGGCGGCGTTGATCACGACTTCCACCGTGTCGGCGACCTCGGGCACCGGACTGTCGCCGGCGCGCGGCAGCTGTAGCGAGATCTGCGATTCCTGCTGGAACGTGGTCGACACCATGAAGAAGATCAGCAGCAGGAACACCACGTCGATCAGCGGCGTGAGGTTGAGCTCGAGCTCCTCCGGCGTGGCACGCTTGAACTTCACGCCGCAGCGCTCGCGCCCGAGGCGGCCAGCGACGACGGCGAACCGCGGGTGCCGGGGCGGCGCTGCAGCACGTCGACCAGCTTCAGCGCCTCCTTCTCCATGCCGATCACCAGCGCATCGACGCGGGCACGGAAGTAGCGGTGGAACATCAGCGTGGGAATCGCCACGCACAGCCCGCCCGCGGTGGTGATCAAGGCCTGGGAGATGCCACCCGCCAGCTGCGCCGGATTGCCCACGCCCACCGTGGTGATGTTGGTGAACACGCTGATCATGCCGACCACCGTGCCCAGCAGTCCGAGCAACGGGGTGACCGCGGCGATGGTGCCCAGCGCATTGAGAAAACGCCCCAGGTCGTGCGCCACATGACCGCCGACCTCCTCGATCGCGTTCTTCATGACGTCCCGCTCCTGACCGCGGACCAGCAGGCCGGCGGCCACCACGCGGCCCAGCGGCGAGCC
>Ga0209303_1000721_pt1 | contig 24242 bp, 24 predicted proteins | sample SidtaG_3_FD_187449 | JGI IMG/M metagenome (GOLD analysis project Ga0209303, IMG submission 187449) | Marine algal microbial communities from Sidmouth, United Kingdom - Sidmouth_Asex1 metaG (SPAdes) (version 2) | ecosystem: Host-associated > Algae > Red algae > Unclassified | place: Sidmouth... | reverse complement strand
ACGTTAGGCCGCATCATTATAATGCTGGTTTAGCGCCAAATGAATCTGAGATTAGATACAAAGATTCTAAAACTGTGGCCAAATTTTATTGACCACTACACCCTTTTAGAAACATGACTACACTTGATAACGCCGTATAAATTCTTTTCATCCCCACCGAAGAAACACTTGAGCTTTTGTTCCTTTAAAAATGACTTTACCGTTAAATACTTTTTAATCAGGGTTCGACCATTACAACAAAGTATTACCTTAAATTACTTACTATAAACATTACTTACTATAAACATAGACGCTCAAGCTTTCTTAAACAGGCATATTAATTGGTAACAATTATATAGGTAGTAAATGTTTAAATAGAGTAGATTAATATTAAAATATAGATTGTTTTCAAAAAGTTTCGACCCATTCTTGGACTTTTAGCTAATTGACTCTTATTCTTAATTGATACGTAAAATCATTGTATTCCATTAGGAAATTCTTCACATGAAAACATTGTTCACGTTTTTACTACTGACCAGTTTATTTTTTATTATGGGCTGTAATGGGAGTTCTGGCGAAAATAAAAATGTGGTTGCTGAAACCGATATTGTTGCCTCCAATTTAAGGTTAAGCAGTTTAAATAATGAAGATCAATCTCAACAAAGTTTTGAAAGCAACGCTGTTATAACCTTACAAGCACAGGTATTAGATCAAAATAATAACCCTATTAGTGGCAAGCGTGTAAATTTCACCGCTGATTTAGGTGACTTATCGGTTACCTCAAAGCTAACTAACAACCAAGGTATTGCGCAAGTCACTATCGCTAATAGTTCAGCTAGCTTAAGTGCTGGCACAGCCTCTGCAACTATCGGCGATTTATCCACGAGTATTGATTATGAATATATCAGTAGTTCAGTAGCATCAATAGGCACGCCAAATTTAATCGCAGAAATGCGTATTAATGGTGTATTAGCTAATCGGTTTAATTCAAATGAAATCGCCTTGGTTGGTGTAACTCTACTAGATCAAAATGGTAACCCTTATCAAAATCAAATCATTAATGTAACTGCTGATGTTGGGGAGCTTGCAACAAGTTCAATACTAACAACAAATAATGGGACAGCCTCAATATCAATCAAGAGTAATGAGCAATTAGGTGCAGGAGTAATTACCCTCTCGTTAGCTGACAACAGTAACGTCAGTAAGCATTTAAGTTATGAAATAATGGCAACCGATACGGTTATTCAAGATAACGTACGTTTAGGCTATTTTGATACAGACAACGCATTTATTGAAGGTAAAATAAAATTATCACTTGAAGAAAACACACTAAGTGCTGGTGGTACTTTAGGACTCTCTGTGATCTTAGTTGATAGTTCAAATCAAATAATCAACACTCCAACAGCCGTTTCTTTCACTTCAAGCTGTGTTTTAAGTGGTCATGCGCTTATTGATGAAACAGTATCAAGTATAAAAGGTAACGCCAGCGCAACCTTTGAAGATATAAAGTGTGCAGGCGTAAATGGAGCTACTGATGTTATTGTTGCTTCAATTACCACTAATGGGATTACTCATACCGCCTCTGCAACTATAAACATCACTGGCGAGCAACTTGGTTCGATAGAATTTGTATCAGCACTGCCAAATTCTATTGTATTAAGAGGGAGCGGTGGACAAGAAACTTCAATGTTAACTTTCGTAGTAAAAAGCGCATTAGGAAATACGGTTGCTCAACAAGAAGTTAATTTTAGTTTAGACACTACCGTAGGGGGTATTAGTTTAGGACGAGTATCAGGTTTAACCAATAGTCAAGGCCAAGTCACGACACAAGTATTATCAGGTACAGTTCCCACTACAGCAAGTGTTACAGCAAAGGCGTCAATGTCAGTTAATGGAGAGTCAGTTTCCGTACAAACACAATCTAGAGAATTAAGCATTAATACCGGATTGCCCGAACAAACTTCAATCACAATCGCGGCTTCAGTATTAAATCCAGAAGCAAATACCCGCGGTGAAACATCTAAAATTTCTGTGTGGTTAGCAGACAGCTTTAATAACCCTGTACCTGATGGTACGCCAGCAAACTTTACTACAGAAGGTGGCACTATAGACAGCCAATGTATTACCACAAATGGCTCATGTAGTGTCGAATGGCGAGCAACTGAGCCTTACTTGGCTGACCATCGTTCAACTATTTTGGTAACCACTGACGGACACGAAACTTTTTATGATACTAATGGTAATAATATATTTGATAGTAACGATGGCGAACCTATTATTGATGCAGGAGTTTCCTCAGGATTTAGTCGACACTCTCCCGTAACTTCCGGCTTTATCGATATGTCTGAAGCATGGCGAGATGATAACGCTAATAATATTAAAGATGATAATGAAACAGTATTTTTTGATGATAACCAAGATGGGCTATTTTCAGAGCCAGATGGTAAATTTAATGGTCCACAATGTGAAGGGAGTTTATGTGATAGCAATGCAAAAACTTCTACTATTCGTAAATCCTTAGAGCTGGTGATGTCAGATGGTAACAACCCAATTTATCAACTAACCAGTAATAATACACTGTATGCTAGTAATGAAACCTCTGATGTACAAATTCAACCTCTTGCAAATGGTGATTCACAAATCTTTAACTTTAAATTTGCTGACAGCGCAATGCAAACATTACCTTTTAATACCACAATAGCGGTAAATTTTTCTGGTGGAACTCTTACTGGCACCGATAGCTATACTGTCGACAGTAATACCTCACGCGGGTTTAAGTCATTTAATTTTATTATTAAAAATGAAATAGATGGCGATCCCGGCGTTGCATCCCTTATTATAACGATAACTACACCTAATACAGGAACTACAACTTACTTTAGTCAAGCCATATCAATCCTTTAAGTTTTGTTTAAATAGAGGATTACATAATAAAGCTAAAAGACGAATAGACGTATTCTCCTTTTAGCTTTTTATTTTTAGCTTTTTATTTTTAGCTTTTTATTTTTAGCTTAGGGTCTGTTGATCTTTCAGGGTTAAATTTTATTCAATTTAAAACAAATTTAATCGCGATGTGAGCTTTGTCTAATAGTTATTCTATTAAAGAAGCGAACAGCAATGAGGAAATTCGCTTTAAATGAACCCAGAGGGCAGTACCTGTTCGAAATTTATACGTCGTTATCGTATGTTCGAGTAGCTAGCTACACTTCACATACTCTGCCTTGTCTAAATATCAAACACCTTGCTGTAAAAATAACCTCGAAAGATCAACAGACCCTAGTGCTTTAGGCTGTAAATAAAACATACCTATTGTTATAAAAATGCAGGTTTCAAAGCCATTCTTTTTTTGAATAATTAGGTCTAAATGCAACATATACCCTTGCCCATCAAGGCGATTATTACAGTACGCTTGAATGATGTCGATTTAGCAATGCTAAATCAGTAATATTAAATAACCCGCTAATGTTGAATAATCGCATCAAATAATTGTACTGTTACCACTTCATTTGCTTTTAAGTTGCCTTGCTCTGCCGGTAAAATTATATAGCAATTCGCTTTTGCTAAACTAGTTAGAACCCCTGACCCTTGGTTACCTGTACTAGTTACCATCATTTCACCGTTTGAATGAGTGCTTAAAACGCCCCTTTGGAAATCTATTCTGCCTGGTGATTTTCTAATATCAGTAACAGTTTTTACCTGTAACTTTATTGGTGTCGCGTTAGGGCAGTTTTGCATTTTAGCTAATGCTGGAACCGCTAACATATGAGCGGTGACGGTTGCTGAAACAGGATTACCCGGCAGACCAAAAAACACACTATTGATCAGCCTACCAAAAGCAAAAGGTTTACCGGGTTTCATGGCTATTTTCCAAAAGCTGATATCTCCCAATTCATCTAATACTATTTTTGTATAATCGGCATCACCGACTGATACTCCACCTGATGAAAATATAGCATCGGCCTCTTTATCTGCTTTAACAAAGGCATCCGTAATAGCGGCTTTATCATCTTTAACTACACCTAGTTTCAATACATTTATATTCATTTTTTCGAGCATCGCAGCTAAAGTAAAACTGTTACTTTCAAAAATATCGCCTTCTTTTAATTCTTTCCCAGGCAATTTAAGTTCATCTCCTGTTGAAATAAGTGCAACAGTAAGTTTCCTAAACACATTAACAGTAGGCACACCTAAAGACGCTAATACACCTATATCAATAGCTGAAAGCTTTCTTCCTTTTTCAAAAACCACCTGATTTTTTTTAATATCTTCGCCCGCAAACCTAATATGATTACCAATTTTTTGAGGGTGTAAGAATCTAATTAACCTATTCGGCTCATCTTTACTAAAAGAATTTTTGCTTGTACTGTCTTGAATTAATGCTTCACAGTTTTCCTGCATTTCAACAGAATCGCACCCTTTAGGCATTTTTGCACCGGTCATAATGCGAATACATTCACCCTGTAAACATTCGCCTTGAAAAGGCTCACCAGCCATTGAACGCCCAACAAGCTTTAATCGGTGTAAATGATCTAAAGAACTCAGTGAAAAGGCATATCCGTCCATCGCTGAATTATTGTGTGGAGGCACATTTAGCGGACTAACTATTACCTTAGACAATACTCGATCTAATGCCTCTTCAATTAACACCTGCTCTGTTTCTTTAACTGGCGTAATATTATCCAACATCTTTGCTAACGCTTGATCAAATGGTAATAAACCCGGTACTGAACAACAGTCAACCATATTAATAACCTCTATAAAATTGATACTTATATTAATTGAATTAAAAACACACAGTAGCTCGTTATCAAAGTGCTAATTACTACATCATTTCTTTTTAAGCTATTTTCTTGTGATTCTCTTGTAATAATTTTTAGCGATAGTAGCAACAAGCTTTTACCTTAGAACCTTTAACATATTTGCTAAAAGCTGAAAACTGCGCAATTTTTTGTGTTTCAATTGGTCGTTTTAAAATTGTATTACTATGGTAAACCAAATTTAAGGTATAGTGATAACCAAATTATTATTCGCCGAGCTACTGTCGCTACCCCAATTATCATAAATATTTATGATTGGAATGTTACTTTAGCCGTGGTTATTAAATTAACCGCCAGGGTTTATATGGAAACGTGTAAGCCTCCCGACATTGGAAAGGTGAGATGTTAACAGACAACTTTGGTCGCAAGTTTTACTACTTGCGCCTATCAATTACCGATGTGTGTAACTTTAGTTGCGATTATTGCTTGCCTGATGGTTATCAGTGTAATCAACCGCGCGATTTTCTTTCGTTACCCGAAATAAAACGAATTGCTCAAGGTTTCGCACAACTCGGTACAGAAAAAATACGAATCACCGGCGGCGAACCCTCGCTGCGTAAAGACCTACCTGAAATAATATCTACTTGTAAACAAACGGCAGGCATCAAACAAGTCGCTATTACCACTAACGGTTATAAACTCCCCGAGCATTTACCAAGTTGGTTAGATGCCGGTATTGATGCCATTAACATTAGTATTGATAGTTTAGATCCGAGGTTATTTCACAGCATTACCGGACATAACAAATTACCTCATATTTTAAAAGGCATTGATATGGCTTTAGCGAGTGGTCAACCCACGGTTAAAGTAAATACGGTATTAATGCGTGAGTACAATGGGCACGACATACAAACCTTTTTAAACTGGTTAAAAGATACACCCGTAACACTGCGCTTTATTGAGTTGATGCAAACAGGTGATAACAAAAAGTTTTTTGATAAACAGCATGTACAGGGCTCTCGTATTCGTCAAAATTTAATTTTAGATGGCTGGTTACCTGCCATTAGAGATAAATCTTCGGGTCCTGCTCAAGAATTTTACCATCCTGATTATGCGGGTCGTATTGGCTTGATCATGCCCTACAGTAAAGATTTTTGTTCAACATGTAACCGGTTAAGAATAAGTTCGCTAGGTAAGTTACATTTATGCTTATTTACCGAAGAAGGCTTATCGTTAAAAGAGCACATTCAACATGATAACATTGAGCCCTTAAAACAACATATTATCGCCATGATGGGTGATAAAAAAGCGACACATTTTCTTCATGAAAAACTCACCGGTGCTACAACTAATTTAGCTATGTTAGGCGGCTGATTTATGATCCTACTATCAAATACTCAAAACCGCCAAATTACAAATAACCACCAATGTTTAGGGGTAGTACTCGCTGGTGGTTTGTCTTCAAGAATGGGCATAGACAAAGCAAGCTTGATCAGAAATGAAACCAACATGCTTAATTATAGTAAACAGTTACTCACCGGAATAGGTCTTAAAAATATAGTTATTAGTGGTAAAACACCTCATGCGAGCGCGCAAGATATTGTGGTTCCGGATCAATTTAAAGCTATGGGTCCGATGGGTGGAATTGCTAGCGTAATTGAACAATACCAACCGGCTGCACTGTTTGTTCTCCCCGTTGATTTGCCGCTAATAACCACAACTATTTTACAAAAATTAAAACAAGTGGGAGAATTAAGTCAACAAGCTTGTTTTTATAACAACAATTTTTTACCGTTATATTTACCCGTAAATGCCTTTACCGAAACTTTTTTTAAACAAGCATTTATCGAGCAAAGTAACATTGATAAAAACTGTGCTGAACCAGCTAATAAAAATATACGTTATACAAGCTCAAACATTAAAGCTAAAAATGGTCCCTCTATTCGGGCATTACTGAGCCAAATTCCCCATAAAACACTCAACATTAACAACCCATCATGTTTATTAAATACTAATACACCTGAAGATTGGGCAATTGCACAACATAGCTTTTCGTTATTAAATAGCGCTAAAAAAGCGCCTTTGGCTACAAATCATTCGAAAAAACATTTATTAAATTCTAAGGAAAACTATGTCTAAGCATGAAAAAAGTAACTTTATACCGTTATCAATTGCAGTGCTAACCGTTTCAGATACACGTAATGAATCAACCGACACATCGGGACAAACATTAGTAGAGCGTGTGATCGCTGCAGGGCATAACTTGGCAGATAAAAAAATAGTAAAAGATGATATATATCAATTACGTTCGGTGGTATCACAATGGATAGCAGACGATAATATTAACGCTATTATTACGACCGGAGGCACAGGTTTTACTGAACGTGACAATACACCTGAAGCCTTATTACCTTTATTTGATAAAAACGTAGAAGGATTTGGTGAAGTATTCCGTGCTATTTCACTCAATGAAATAGGTACTTCAACCATTCAATCTCGCGCTTTAGGCGGTATATCTAATAAAACAGTTATTTTATGTGTACCGGGTTCAACCAATGCCTGTAAAACAGCGTGGGACAAATTAATATCTGAACAACTTGATGCTAGCCACAAGCCTTGTAATTTTGTACCTCATTTAAAACTAAGTGCCGAACAATGTGAGACACGCCAATAATGACTCAAAATACCTCACACCCCATAACGTTGAGCCATATAAATAATAAAGGTGAAGCTAATATGGTTGACGTAACCGAAAAAGCACTAACCTCTCGCACCGCTACCGCTCAAGGTAAAATAAGCTTGTCGTTGGCTACTCTAACGTTAATTACTCAAGGTGATAACAAAAAAGGCGATGTATTTTCAGTCGCGCGTATTGCCGGTATACAGGCGGCAAAAAAATGTAGCGATTTAATTCCTTTATGTCATCCATTGATGTTGACTAAAGTTAAAGTAGACTTTGAGATTGATCAAAAAAACAGCCAAATAATTGTAACCAGCTTATGCCGTTTAACTGGCCAAACAGGGGTTGAAATGGAAGCTCTAACCGCAGTTTCAATAGCATGTTTAACCTTATTTGATATGTGTAAAGCTGCAGATCCTTTTATGGAAATCCATGGTATTAAAGTGTTAACAAAGGAAGGTGGAAAATCAGGCAGTTGGGAAGCTAAAGTAAAAATAGCCAAAGAAGTAGAAGCTAAGCAGGGTAATTTATGATTAACGTGCACTTTTTTGCAGCATTAAGAGAACAACTTAAATGCAATGAAATAAAATTGAATGCTGCAAGCCCTATTACGGTAAAGCAAGCAAAACAATTGTTAGTTGAAATGCACCCTAACTGGCAGCAATTTTTACTAAATAACTCACTATTAACCGCTGTTAATCACGAATTAGTAGAGGAAGATTATGTTGTTAATTTGCACGACGAATTAGCATTTTTTCCTCCGGTCACTGGTGGTTAAGCGTATGCAAGATCACACACTTTTCTCTAAGCACAGCACATCGGACACTCCTAACTCAAGTGAAAATGTAGCTATTGCGCCAAGCAAAGCTGATCGCATTATTATTCAAATAGAAGATTTTGTATTAAGCGATGAAATAGAAATACTTGAAAAAAATAACGATGAAGATGGTGCCGTAGTCACCTTTTGTGGACGAGTTAGAAATAACAATTTAGGGCAAAAAGTTAAAGGCTTAACCCTTGAACATTATCCACGAATGACTGAAAAATCATTACAAAACATTATTACTAATGCACGAAAAAAGTGGCAACTAGGTCGTATAACAATTATTCATCGGGTAGGAAAATTACTTATTGGTGAGCAGATTGTATTTGTGGGTGTAACCAGTAAGCATCGCGGTAATGCTTTTGCAGCTAATGAATTTATTATGGATTTTTTGAAAGTCAAAGCACCTTTTTGGAAAAAAGAGCTCACTGAAACAAGTGAAACATGGTTAAGTACTAAAGTTTCAGACACCCTTAAAGCACAAGAATGGCAGCATGAATAAAATATTAACCGGTATTATACTCATAATAAGTGTATTTATTCATACTTATGCTTTGGCAAATACCGTTGCACGAAACACTACACCGTTACGTGTGGCTGTTTCGTCAAATTTCTCACCACTTTTAACTCAACTCATACCCGATTTTTATAAAGAAACTAATATTAAAGTTGACATTATAAGTGCTTCCTCCGGCACGCTTTACCAACAAATACTTTATGGCGCTCCTTTTGACCTATTCTTATCTGCTGATGATATTCATCCGCAGCGCTTAGCCAAAGCTTCGTTAATTGTAAAAAATAGTCTTCAAACTTATGCTTTGGGTCAATTGGCTTTTTGGTCTGCCAATGAAAACTTTAATACTCAAAAAAGTTTATTTACATTACTAACCTCTTATCTTGCGAATAATACTAAAATAGCAATATCTAATTCCACTGCTGCGCCATACGGTCAGCGCGCTGTTGAAACACTTAATTCTTTAGGTTTATGGGAAAAATTTAAAGATAAGGTCATAACGGGTATTAATGTCAATCAAACATTTCAGCAAATTAGAAGCCAATCAGTTGTTGGTGGTTTTGTTGCTTTGAGCCAACTTAAGCTCAATAACTTGCAAGGACTATTAGTAGAGGAAAATCTCTACACTCCTATTAAACAACAACTGGTTATTTTACAAAAAAGTACAAAAAAAACTCAGGCTGAAAAGTTTGTAAGCTTTCTACTAGCCCCTAATACACAAAAAAAGTTAGTCACTTTTGGTTATAAAATAGCTCAAAAAAGCAGTCTTCCTCAAAAAAAACCTCTAGCTCATCAAAATATTTTAGTTAATAAAAACACACTATTTAGCAAAGACTTAGCAAACAAAAACTCAATAAAAAAATTACCCCTTAATTTATCATATACTTTATCAACACCCTTCTACGGTAAACCTAAAATAGACGACCTAAAAGTAAAATCAAACAAATTCAGAAAAACCAAAGCATGATTGAAACGTCTTTATTTGAAAACAGCGACCTAATCGCATTATTTACCACGTTAAAAATGGCGTTTGTTACCACGGTTATTCTTATGGTAATAGGCACGCCATTGGCATGGTATTTAGCAAAAATGAATAGCCGTTATAAAATAATTATTGAAGCGGTGGTGGCTTTGCCTATTGTATTACCGCCTACTGTGCTGGGTTTTTACTTACTTATTGCTTTTTCACCACAGCACCTTCCGGGTCAACTATGGCAAACCTTAACGGGGCAACAACTGGCGTTTAGTTTTAGTGCCATTGTTATTGGCTCTGTATTTTATTCATTACCGTTTGTGGTTCAGCCTTTGCAAAAAGCTTTTGAGCAACTAGGAAATAATGTTTTAGAGGCAGGCGCAATGTTGGGAGCCAGTTCCATTGATCGGTTTTTTACACTTGTTCTGCCTATTACAAAAGCAAGTTTTATTACCGCTGCCACTTTAGGTTTTGCTCATACTGTTGGCGAATTTGGTATTGTATTAATGATAGGCGGTAATATTTCGGGCGAAACAAAAGTATTATCAATCGCGTTATTTGAACATGTTGAAGCCTTTAATTATGCCAAAGCTCACTTGTTAGCAGGTAGCCTACTTATTGGATCTTTTATTGTGTTAGGTCTTATTTATTTATTAAATTATACAAAGCCTAAAATCAACCAGAGGCCAAATAATCAACGTTCTATTACAGTAAAAGGTAGTCGTTGATGAGCAATGAGAATAAATCGTTAAACTTTAATTTTAACACCCAATTAGACGGTTTTACCTTATCGGTAAAGCAAACTATTCCAACACAGGGCATTACAGGTGTTTTTGGTCATTCTGGTTCAGGTAAATCAACCTTACTTAGGTTAATATCTGGTTTAGAAAGCTCCGCAACAGGGCAACTTTATTTACATAATAACGTGCTGTTTGATTCAACCAAACGTATTAATGTTAAGCCTGAAAAAAGACGCATAGGTTTAGTTTTTCAAGAAGATCGTTTATTCCCTCACTTAAATGTTAAACAAAATTTAGCTTATGCTCATCAACGCTGTCCTGATAAAAAACTTAATATTGACGATATTATCAGTCTTACTCAATTAACCCCTTTGTTAGACAAAGATGTTACTTTATTGTCGGGTGGCGAAAAACAAAGAGTCGCCATTGCTAGAGCGGTATTATCAGAGCCTGAATTGTTACTACTGGACGAACCATTAAGTGCTTTAGATACTAAAAATAAAGCCATCATGATCTCTTTGTTATTAAACGTGCAACAATCCTTAAATATACCTATGTTGTATGTCAGCCATAGTTTGGCTGAATTACAGCAAATTTCTGATAATTTATTAGTAATGAAGCAAGGTAATATAGAGCACTTCGGAAATATTCATCAGGTTATTCACACGTTAAACAATAGCCTCGAAACGCTACAGCAAACCAGTTTATCGTTAACAATAAAAGAGCATTTAGCTAAATACGGTTTAACTGCTTTACAGTTAACACAAAATATTTCACTTTACATGCCTTTGTTAAAATCGTTCAAAAATGTGCCATTAAAAAGTCAACTTGCAATAAACTCGACAGAAAAATCGTTATTAGTCAGGTGTTATATCGCGGCAAACGACATAAGTATTAGCCGAAATAAAGCCATTAATTCATCAATTGTTAATCATTTTCAGGCTAAAATTATAAAGCTTCAAGCTCAAGGTAGTACGGTCTTAGTTACCTTAACAATTGTAGAGTCAGAGTATTTAAAACAAGTATTTTATTCATCTATTAGTTTATGGTCCGCAGAACGATTATGTTTAAAGATAGGTGATTTGGTTTACATTCAATTTAAAGCCAGTGCTGTGCATGGCTTAGCTAATTTAGCAGAGGAATAAATGCTTACTGAAAAAGAAAAACTTAGATACAGCCGACAAATTATGCTTAAACCTATCGGTGAAGAAGGACAAATAGCGCTTAAAAACGCCAACGTGATGATTGTAGGTGTAGGCGGTTTAGGTAATCCTGTTGCATTATATTTAGCGGCAGCAGGCATAGGCACATTATTTATAGCCGATGGCGACAATGTTGATATTACCAACCTACAAAGACAAATTTTATTTACTGAACAAGATGTTAATAAAAATAAAGCCGACACCGCCGCTGAAAAACTTATTCAACATAACAGCAATGTAACCATTGAAATTATTGATGAAATGCTCGACCACGAGCTATGCGATTATTACGTTCCTAAAATGGATTTGGTCATTGATTGTAGCGACAATATCCAAACTCGCTATTTGGTTAATCAATATTGTGTTTCTCATAAAGTGCCTCTAATTATTGGCGCGGCGACGGGGTTTGATGGTCAACAGTTGGTTATAGATCCACGTAATGCTGAAAGTGCCTGTTATCACTGTTTATTTCCAGAAAGTAAAAAACCTCCTGAAAATAACTGCCAAACTATTGGAGTTGTTGGCCCTGTATTATCTATTGTTGCGGGTATGCAATCATTACAAGCAATAATGTTACTTACCGGTAATAAGGTTCATATTAATCAACTGAACTTATTTGATGGTTTATGCCATCAATGGCAGCAATTTAAAATGAAAAAACAAAAAAACTGTAAAGTATGTGGTTAACTATTTACTTAATACTTATTTTTAACACTTCTTTTTATAAAAAATTAACTAATAACAAATCATTCATACATCAATGGTTGTAACATATTTTCTAAACCGTTTAATTTTATTTCATACATTAATGCCATCTGTTCACCGAGTTTACCTTCTGGAAAACCTTTACCGTGAAACCACACTAAATAAGGCTCTGGTAACTGAAGTAACTTTCTGCCAGCATATTTTCCAAAGGGCATCACTTGATTAATAGCTTCTACTAATTTTTGTTGATCTGACACGACGTTATTCTTTTAAATGGGATCTGACATTTATACCTATCTCACTTCAAAATACAAGTTCAGAGCTAAACGAGGAAATCAGATCAAGGCGCGTTACGCAGATAAGGGTTATTCCCTTATCAAATATCGCAACGTTGGACTGATGAACTCGCTTAGCTCCCTACGGGCAAGCAATAAAGGGTCATCTACGGCGTCTATGATTAAAATGATTTAGAAAATAAAATAACTATTCTCGTCAATCAATGCCTTGTACCTACCCTTTATCTCCTTGCTGAATTCTGCAGCTTGAGGTGAGATGGGTATATATTTTATTATACCTATAGCTTTCTATATAACAGTAACTTTCTTATAATTATCTCTTTAAAGTATGTAAATAGGCAATAACAACATGACAACTACAATTGAACAAACAACACTAGCAGGTGGTTGTTTTTGGTGTATAGAATCAGCCTTCAATAACGTTAAAGGTATTGAAAGTGCTGTATCAGGTTATATGGGTGGAGAAACTAGCGATCCAACCTATGAGAAAATTTGTTCAGGCACTACAGGTCATGCCGAAGTCGTGCAATTATCTTATGATATTCGTGTTATCAGCTACCGTGAAATATTAGAAATATTTTTTGCGTTACACAATCCTACCCAATTAAACAGACAAGGAAACGATATAGGTACTCAATATCGTTCTGGTTTGTTTTTTCATACAAAGGAGCAACAGCAAGCAGCCTTAAGTATTATTGATGAGATCAATCAAGACAAAATCTGGCCTGATCCAGTAGTTACTGAAGTTACGGAAAAATCTGAATTTTATGTAGGTGAAGATATGCATCAAGGTTATTTCAATCGCAATCCGGAAAACCCATATTGCCAAGCCGTAGTTGCACCTAAACTGGCTAAGTTTAAAAAAACTTTTGTTGAACTGTTAAAATAAAATCAGCGTAGCTATTACCCAATTTACTGGTTTATACCAATTGAATTAAACCCGTTATCATTTAAGATGCCAGTTGATGGGAGCTAAAAAAATAACTTCGTCGCTAATATTTATGGTTAATATTTTTATAGTTGATATTTTATAAAGGAGTAGTCATTATGACAAAATATTGCCTTGAATTACCCCTTATAAATATTGACGCGCTAATGCTCTGAAATGATCATCTTATCCCCATTGAATTAATTGATAAAAAGATAATTCTGTTAATCAAATTAATACACCAAACTGTTAATACATCAAAGTATAAAGCTTTCTTCGATATTTGGTGGCTAAGGCATCACCTTCAGGTAAAATTTTCAATACATCTAACATTAATTCTTTACTGGTGGTATTGGCTAAGTCTTTTTGTACCAACCCAAAAAGGATCTTTAAAGCTTCTTCATTACGATTAACTTGAGAATATTGTGCTGCCAATTTATGTTTAAGGTCGTCATTATCAGGTTCATTTTGAAGTTGCGCTTCCAAAGCTTTAATTTCTGGCGAGTCGGCGGCTTGGTTAGCTAATTCAAGTTTTGCCATGATGGCTTTATAGGCGCTATCTTGGTCTACCATCATAATGGTAGCTAATACTTTTTCAGCCTCAGTAGTTTTACCCACTTGAATTGCGGCATCAGCATAAACGATTTTAATGTCAGCTCTTGACTCATCAATTTGATAAGCCTTTGACGCTGAGACATACGCTTTATTTGTATCATTTTCGACTAATGCTAATTTTGCATCATTTAATAAAGCATCTTCAATTTTAGGTAGGTGTTTATCTAAAAAAGTTTGCACAAGCTCTTCGGTTTGAGGACCTTGTAGACCATCAATGGGTTGTCCGTCTTTTACTAAAACGGCAGTAGGCAAACCTTGAATACCAAATTGCTCGGCTATTTGACTTTGGGTTTGACAATCAACGGTGGCAAGCGTGATATGTTGTGGGTGTAAAGCAACTTTTGCCGACAGCATGTTACGTAATTCAATGCTTTCTGGCACTTGTTCTGCCCAAAAGCTAACAAGTATGAGTGTCGATTTTGACTCTTCTAAAACGACTTGCTGGAAGTTTTCTAATGTTATAGCAACAATATTTGAGTTCATTGGCTTTCCAATTTTAAAATGATATTCAATAGTTTGGGGCTAACCTTGAAGTTACAAGGCACTCATAAATAAAAAACGCGCCGTAGCGCGTTTAAAAGTTTAATTAGATACTATTTGAATAGAGTGCTTAACTAATATTTCCTAACCTAAAATAAACCACAATAAACCAAAGCCTAAAACTAAGCGATAAATAACAAATGGCATCATACCTATTTTATCTAATAATATTAAAAAGAAATGAATACATGCATAAGCACTAATAAAGGCAAGCACACTGCCTAAACCTATTGCCTGCCAATCTACTCCGTCAGCCGAGGTAATAAGTTTTAATGTTAGGTAACTACCTGCCATAGTAATGGCAGGAATTGATAATAAAAAGGAAAATCTAGCGGCATTTTCACGGCTTAAACCTAGCATTAAACCAACAGTCATTGTAATACCAGAACGTGACGTCCCAGGTATTAAGGCAATAGCTTGTGCAAGTCCAATTAACATAGCCCCTTTAAAACCCATTTTTTCAATACTAACATTTTGCTTCGCTTTGATATCGGCAAAGCCAAGTAATACGCCAAAAATAATAGTAGTTCCTGCAATAACTAGAGCCGAGCGTAAGTATTCTTCAATAATATCTTTACCTAATAAACCAAATAGACCTGCTGGAATTGTCGCGAATAAAATCCACCACGCTAACGTTCCGTCAAAGTTTGTTTCAGTTGTTTTATTACGTTGTGTGATGGTTGAAACCCAAGCAACAGCCATGTTACCCACTTCTTTTCTAAAATAGAGTACTACCGCTAATAAAGTACCAACATGAACGGCAACGTCAAAAGCCAAGCCTTGATCTTGCCAACCTAAAACAGCAGAAGGTAAAATCAAGTGAGCAGAGCTACTTATTGGTAGAAACTCAGTGAGTCCTTGAATGATTGCTAATAAAAATATTTCTAAAGTGCTCATATTGTTGTCTTATCCATAATGTGTGACCATGAAAATGGTATTTGAGTTATTGTTTGGCTAGCTTTATCGAAGTTGCTCCAAAGCTCGCCATAGGTTTGGTTTATAATAGGGTGTTCTAGCTCAGTTGCTATTTCAGCAAGTGGCCATAAAACAAATGCGTTTTTTGTAATTTCATCTCGTGGAATTTGTACTGGCGTAGTTAAAACAAGTTGGTCGAATAATAGAATATCTAAATCTAGTGTTCGAGGGCTGAATTTTTTAGCATGCTGTTCACGACCATATTTAAATTCAATGTCGCGTAACGTTATGGCAACGTTTTCAATCGTATCGGTGGTTTCAATACTAATAACCATGTTATAAAAATCTGAGCCCTTAAAACCCACAGCTTTACTTTCATATAGAGATGAAAGTGTTAAAGCGCCAAAAACTTTTGTAAGTTCAATAAGCCCATGTTTAACGTGATATTCTCGATTTATATTACTCCCTAGAGAGATATAAAGGTAAGACATTAAGCTTGATCGCCTCTTTCAATTTCAACCGCGACTGTTTTAGTATTATGAACGGCTCCTGGTTTACCAATTTTAATTTTTAACCAAGGTATATGGTAAGTACTTATTAAATATTGTGCTAAACGCTCGGCTAAAGTTTCAATTAAATCTACGGGATTAGCGTTGGCAAAAACGTCAACATCTTGAGAAATTTTTGCATAATCTAACGTTTTATTTAATTCGTCGTTAAAGGCAGCTTTTGAAATATCCCAACCTAAGGTTAAATCTATTATCAAAGTTTGTTTAATATGTTTTTCCCACTCATAAAACCCAATAGTGGTTTGAATGCTTAGACCTTCAATACAGACTTTATCCATTTTTAAAACTCTTCTATTACACAGTGATAATATTACGCAGTACAATTAGATTATGTTATAACAATAATTTACATTGAGTGCATGATATTAATAGGTAAACTTACTAGATGTAATTTTACCTATCTAAATTAGTAAAAACCAGAAATGTATTGAGAAACCATTAACTATATACAAGTTAATACAACTCACAAATTACTAAGTTAAAATAAAGATCGGTTTTTTATGGTATCAATTATCCATAACCGCTTTTAAAATAGGCTTACTAAAGCATCAGTGGCTATGTTTTAATTTGATGTTAGTAAATACATTACAAAAACATTAACTATATTATTTAAGAGAAAGCCCATCACACATTATTATTTAATTGCTGGCATGATTGTACTTGCTTACTTAGTGGGCTCGATTTCAAGTGCGATCATAATATGTAAGTTAAAAAATTTACCCGACCCTCGTAATGTTGGCTCTCACAACCCAGGTGCCACTAATGTTTTACGTAATACCAATAAAGTAACAGCTGCTTTTGTACTGTTTTTTGATGTTGTAAAGGGGGCTATTCCCGTTTGGAGCGCTTATTTTTTAGGTATTGAACCTGTTTATATTGGCTTTATAGGTGTTGCTGCATGCCTAGGACACATGTTTCCTGTATTTTTCGGTTTTAAAGGCGGTAAAGCCGTGGCTACAGCATTTGGAGTATTATTACCTTTAGGGTTTACGCTAGGCGGGTTACTTATTTGTACGTGGTTAATAGTGGCTAAACTTACACATTACTCTAGCTTAGCCGCTATTGTAACAGTGAGTTTAGCTCCGTTTTATACACTACTCATTAAGCCTACTTATGTTTTTCCTGTACTGATGCTAAGTGCGTTAATTGTTTTTAGACATAAAGATAATATTCAGCGCTTATTAAAGGGCACAGAAAGTAAAATATCAGCTAAACGCGTACAATAATTCAAATGAAGTAAGTGTTTTTCTAATAAATTTTTTTGACTAAAATATTCTTCGCTAAAGTGACCGCTTAAACAGCTGTTAGTGTGTCTAAAGGCCATCGTGGTGTCGCTTTAAACGTTAACTCTTTCTCTGTACCAGACTTTATTCGTTGTAAACCTGCATAAGCAATCATGGCACCATTATCAGTACAAAACTCAGGTCTTGGATAAAAAACTTCACCACCTAAATTTTTAGTAATAACTGCTAACTTTTCTCGTAGTGCGGTATTTGCACTTACACCACCAGCAATAACTAATCTTTTTAAATCACAGGCTTTTAATGCCCTTTTACATTTAATGGCAATAGTATCAATAACGGCATCTTGAAAAGCATAAGCAATGTCAGCATGAGTTTGTTCATCCATCGAGCCTTTGGCTTTTTCTTCACGTATTGCCGTACCGGTTGCCGTTTTTAAACCACTAAAGCTAAAGTCTAAACCAGGTTTATTGGTCATAGGTCGAGGAAATACAAAGCGCCCATGAACCCCTTTTTCAGCCATTTTAGCTAAAACAGGTCCTCCGGGGTAATCTAAACCAAGTAATTTTGCTGTTTTATCAAAGGCTTCACCAGCGGCATCGTCTACAGACTCACCTAAAAGCTCATATTCACCTATTCCATTTACACGTACTAATAAGGTATGCCCGCCCGAAACCAATAAGGCAACAAAAGGAAATTCAGGTACATTATCTTCTAGCATGGGAGCCAATAAGTGCCCTTCCATGTGATGAACCGGCACAGCAGGTATATTCCAGCCATACGCTAAACTTCTACCAATTGAACACCCTACCAATAAAGCACCAACTAAACCTGGGCCAGCTGTATAAGCAACACCATCTAAGTCTTTGGGGGTTAAATTAGCACCAGCTAATACCGCTTTAATTAACGGGATTGTTTTGCGTACGTGGTCTCTTGAAGCAAGCTCTGGCACTACTCCACCATAATCGGCATGAACAGCTATTTGACTATATAAACGATGAGCCATTATACCTTGATCTTCATCATAGATAGCAATACCAGTCTCATCACACGATGTTTCAATACCTAAAATACGCATACAAATATTACCTTAAATTGTTAAGCGCGCAATTTTACCTGCGATAAGAGCAATTCTCCACTATTATTACTTTACTTTACTAGGTAGTTAGCTTTAGAATACTGCACCAATTTTTGATAGAGCGGGTGATTTCGAGGCCAAAAGCTAAGAAAGTTACCAATTTTATAGATTTAAATAGACACAAAGGTTAACAAAAATAATGCCAGTAATTAAAGTAAGAGAGAACGAACCGTTTGACGTAGCACTTCGTCGTTTTAAACGTTCATGTGAAAAAGCAGGTATCCTTTCTGAAGTTCGTCGTCGCGAATGTTACGAAAAGCCAACTTGGGAACGTAAACGTAAAAAAGCTGCTGCCGTAAAACGTGCTGCTAAAAAAGTGTCTCGTGAGAACGCTCGTCGCGTTCGTATGTACTAAAATTGTTTGTACTTGCTTAAGTCAACTGAGTCAACCTATGAGTCTACTTAGTCAACTAAAAGACGAAATGAAAAATGCTATGCGTGCCAAAGACAAACTACGTCTTGGTGTTATACGTATGGCAATTTCAGCAATTAAACAAGCTGAAATTGATCACTCAACAGAACCAACAGACGAAAACGTATTAGCCGTTTTAACTAAAATGGTTAAACAACGTAAAGAGTCTATTAAAATGTTTACTGATGGTGGTCGAGATGAATTAGCTGCAAAAGAAGCTGCCGAGGTTATTGTTTTAGAAACATTTTTACCTCAAGCGCTCACTGCAGACGAGATTAATCAACTTATAAATAATGCAATAACAGAAACTGGTGCAGCTTCAATGGCCGACATGGGTAAAGTAATGGCAATATTAAAACCGGCTATGCAAGGTAAAGCTGACTTGGGCGCAGTAAGCGGCCAAGTAAGAAGCACATTAAATAGCTAAAGATTATCTCAATGAAGGAAATTTTAAATAAACCGCGATAGCATTTGCCTCGCGGTTTTTTATTTTCTGACATTTGCTTTACCTATACCAAGCTTTATTGTGTAAAATAGCTTATTAATACAATCCATCCAGTAAGTTGAGTAACTCAGTTATATGGCCGGTATGATCCCCCGACAATTCATTGATGACTTATTAGCTAGAGCTGATATTGTTGAACTCATTGATAGTCGCGTTCCTTTGAAAAAAGCAGGTAAAAACTATCAAGCTTGTTGCCCTTTTCATACTGAAAAATCTCCCTCTTTTAGTGTAAGCCAAGATAAACAATTTTATCACTGCTTTGGCTGTGGGGAGCACGGCAATGCTATTTCATTTTTAATGGAATTTGATCGTTTAGAATTTCCTGACGCGGTTGAAGAGCTTGCCTCTTATTACAACATGACTGTACCGCGTGAAGATAATAATCAAAGCCCAGCTCAACAAAAAAAACAGCAACAAGACTACGCACAAAAGCAAGACGATTATGCCCTAATGGAGCAAATTAGTCGTTTTTATCAACAACAACTACGAGTAGCAACTGATAAAGACACCGCTATCAATTACCTTAAAGGTAGAGGATTAAGTGGCGAAATAGTTAAAAAATTTGGCATAGGCTACATTAGTGATGCTTGGGATGGCATGATGAACACCTTCGCTAAAAACAATACCGTTACCAAACAACTTGTTGATTTAGGGATGGCCATTCAAGGTGATAAAAACAAACCCTATGACCGTTTTAGAGGTAGAATTCAATTTCCTATTCGCGATAAACGTGGGCGAGTAGTGGGTTTTGGCGGTAGAGTGTTATCAGACGGCACGCCTAAATACTTAAATTCCCCAGAAACGCGAATATATCATAAAGGGCATGAATTATACGGACTTTATGAAGCCAAACTTGCCAATAAACAGCTTGATAGATTATTAGTTGTTGAAGGCTACATGGACGTAGTTGCCTTAGCACAACACGGCGTAAGTTATGCAGTAGCATCATTAGGAACAGCAACTACGCCCGAGCAACTACAAACATTATTTAGAACCGTAAAAGAAATTATATGTTGTTACGACGGTGACCGAGCAGGTAGAGATGCGGCATGGCGCGCAATGGACAACGCCCTGCCGTTAATTCAAGACGGTTACTCACTTAGATTTGTATTTTTACCTGACGGAGAAGACCCTGATAGTTTAATTAGAACACAAGGGCAGCAAAGTTTCGAAAATATAATAAATAAAGCGTTACCGCTTTCAGACTTTCTTTTTGAGCACTTACTCACACATTATAATATGGCAACGGCAGAGGGTAAATCTGCCGCCATTAATGCTTTTAAACCCTACTTAGAAAAACTTCCCGATAGCCACCTAAAAGATGCCATCGTTACCAAGTTAGCTAACCTTTTTGGCAGCAGTAACGAGCAACAATTAACGAAATTAAATAAAGCATTTGCGTCAAAAAACACTGTTTTAGCGGCAAAAAAACATACAAAAATAACTCCAGTACGATTAGCTATTGCATTATTACTTGAACATCCCCATATAGTTAATGCTTTACCTGATATATCAATATTAGCGCACCTGAACATACCAGGAATACCACTGTTAAATCAGTTACTCACGATATGTAAACAAAATCCAAAAATTCATAGTGCACAAATTATTGAAAAATTTAGAGGGCAAGAAGAAAGTAACCAACTCACAAAGTTGATGTACTTACAACACCATGTTGAACCTGAAAATGCAGAATCTACCTTTTTAGATGTAGTTGAACGTTTTCTTAATATCTTTATAGAGCAACGCACCGAAGCGTTACTTCTAAAAGAAAAAACAACAGGTTTAACAAAAGTTGAAAAACAAGAATTACACAGTTTACTGAGCGCTTAACTTGCGTCTTAAACTGTTTTTAGGATAACAACTAGTTAACATAATCTCAGTTTGCGTCTGGTAATTAGGCAAGTGCATTGCTATAATTCAAGGCTTACTGTTTTCAATTTGATACCCATAAATAGGTGGACACTCGTCAATGGATCAAGCCCCACAATCTAGACTTAAAGAGCTAATAACCAAAGGTAAAGAGCAAGGTTATTTAACATTTGCTCAAGTTAATGATCATCTTCCTCAAGAGATAATAGACTCTGATCAAGTTGAAGACATCGTTAGAATGATCAACGACATGGGTATTCAGGTGTTTGAAAATGCACCTGATAACGACACGTTGATGATGAGTGAAGCAAATACCGACGAAGACGCTGCTGAAGCTGCTGCACAAGCACTTGCCTCAGTTGAAAGCGAAATTGGTCGTACAACAGATCCCGTACGCATGTACATGCGTGAAATGGGCACCGTTGAGCTATTAACCCGTAAAGGTGAAATAGTTATTGCGAAGCGCATCGAAGAAGGCATTAAAGAAGTACAACGTTCGGTGTCTGAATACCCACCGGCTATTAATTATTTATTAGAGCAATGGGATAACTTCGAAGCTGAAGAAGTTCGTTTAAGCGACATTATTGTTGGCTTTTTAGACCCTGATGCTGAAGAAGAAGAAATTCCAGCTGCGGCTACTCATATCGGTTCTGAATTATCTAAAGAAGAATTAGAAAAAGAAGACAAAGATAAAGAAGACGAGGAAGACGAAGAGGAAGAAGATACTGGACCAGATCCTGAGCTTGCTCGAGAAAAATTTGGTTTACTACGTGATGCCTACGAATCTGCTAATAAAGTAATCAGCAATAAGGGCCGAGGTCATGCCGACTCACAAGTGGCTATTGATGCCCTAGCAGAAGTTTTTAAAGAATTTAGAATTGTTCCAAAAGTATTTGACCGTTTAGTTAAAAACATGCGCAGCGTGATGGATCGTTTACGTGTTCAAGAACGATTAATTATGAAACACTGTGTTGTAGGCGTTGGCATGCCTAAAGCAACATTCATCAAAATATTTCCAGGTAACGAAACCTCAAAAATTTGGTTTGAAGAACAAAAAAATGCGGGCTTACCTCACTCAGCTCAACTAGCTGAGATTGAGTTAGACGTAGAAAGATGCATCTACAAACTAAACATGATTGAAGAAGAAACCTACTTAAACGTACACGGCATAAAAGACATCAACCGTCGAATGTCAATTGGTGAAGCTAAAGCTCGCCGTGCGAAAAAAGAAATGGTAGAAGCTAATTTACGTCTTGTAATTTCAATTGCAAAAAAATATACCAACCGTGGTTTACAATTCTTAGATTTGATCCAAGAAGGTAACATCGGTCTAATGAAAGCCGTTGATAAATTTGAATACCGTCGTGGTTATAAGTTTTCAACCTACGCTACATGGTGGATACGCCAAGCAATTACACGCTCTATTGCTGACCAAGCACGTACTATTCGTATTCCGGTACATATGATTGAAACGATCAATAAATTGAATCGTATCTCTCGTCAAATGTTGCAAGAAATGGGTCGTGAGCCAACTCCAGAAGAATTAGCTGAGCGCATGGTAATGCCTGAAGATAAAATTCGTAAGGTATTAAAAATAGCAAAAGAACCTATATCAATGGAAACTCCTATCGGTGATGATGAAGATTCACACCTAGGTGACTTTATAGAAGATGGTAGTGGTGAATTGCCAGTTGACTCTGCAACTTCTGAAAACTTAAAAGATGCCACTCACGAAGTATTAGCAGGTTTAACCGCTCGTGAAGCTAAAGTATTAAGAATGCGTTTTGGTATTGATATGAATACAGACCATACGCTTGAAGAAGTAGGTAAGCAATTTGATGTTACTCGTGAACGTATTCGTCAAATTGAAGCAAAAGCACTTCGTAAGTTGCGCCACCCTTCTCGCTCTGAACAACTTAAGAGTTTCTTAGACGGAGAATAAAAGGTTTAACAACTTAATTAAAAATCCAGCCAAGCGCTGGATTTTTTATTTTTTAGAACATTAAATTTAAATAAAAGATTATTTTGATTAACAATTAAGCTAACAGTACATTTTTATAAAATATTTCAGTTTATAGTGGTGACAATAAAATAAAAAATGCTTATACTTCACGCCGCTTAGAGATGTTAGTTTCTAGGCGAGAAAAATTTTCAGACTTATGTCATGAAAATGGGCCCTTAGCTCAGTTGGTTAGAGCATCCGACTCATAATCGGCAGGTCCCCCGTTCAAGTCGGGGAGGGCCCACCATTTTCACCTTCTATTTATACCCTATCCCTTTTAGTTAATAACTTTCTTTTTACTAAAACTTTAATTTAAACTAAGTTAATTTAAAAACAGAGTTAGTTTTAATATTTCACTCTTTATATTTAGCTTCACATATTCAATCATATACCCGTTACCATTCAAGGTGCTCGATTTCAGTGGGAATTTAAATGACTTTAGACAAGGAGAATAATTCAAATATAGTCACTCTATGTTTTGATTATTGACCGCGGCATAAAGCCATTTTAACCCCATCGAAGAGGGGCTTGAGCAATATCACTTCGTCGTTGCTGAGATTCACAAGGGAATACCCCTTATTTCATCACAGCGCCTTGAATTGAAATCGCTCCAGCGCTCTGAAACATGCATCTTGAATGATAACGGGGATAAATAACGTCTAAAAATTTTACTTTAAACACTACGATACCTGAGACTATTATACTTTTGGTTTCAACATATAAGATCTAGGCTCTGTTGATCTTTCGAGGTTATTTTTACAGCAAGGTGTTTGATATTTAGACAAGGCAGAGTATGTGAAGTGTAGCTAGCTACTCGAACATACGATAACGACGTA
>Ga0209303_1000720_pt1 | contig 24295 bp, 25 predicted proteins | sample SidtaG_3_FD_187449 | JGI IMG/M metagenome (GOLD analysis project Ga0209303, IMG submission 187449) | Marine algal microbial communities from Sidmouth, United Kingdom - Sidmouth_Asex1 metaG (SPAdes) (version 2) | ecosystem: Host-associated > Algae > Red algae > Unclassified | place: Sidmouth... | reverse complement strand
AGTTATTCTATTAAAGAAGCGAACAGCAATGAGTAAATTCGTTTTAAATGAACCCAGAGGGCAGTACCTGTTTGAAATTTATACGTCGTTATCGTATGTTCGAGTAGCTAGCTACACTTCACATACCCTGCCTTGTCTAAATATCAAACACCTTGCTGTAAAAATAACCTCGAAAGATCAACAGACCCTAATATTAGAACCTAAAAAAGTTTGTTAGCCAACAATGCCGGTGTAAAAGATTCTAAGCCAAAAATACCTTGGGTGATCAACTTCTTAGCTTTTTTAATGTTACTTACTTCGTACGCAACCCACTTCTCTTTTTTTGTATGAAAGGTTTCGTTGGTTGGAATAATGGTTGTGTCTGTAAAAATTATTTCAGGCTGTAAGTTTTTGAGCATTTTTGATGAATAATGCTGCCAACTAGGCAACACATAAGCGATAGGCGTGCTTGAGTTTTTTTTAACTAACCGTAGAATACGATATGAAAAGCTAATAATAACCACTTGATTTATAATAGGTTGTAGTGTTTTTATTATGGTTTTATAAACGTGTTGATATGAAAAATACTGAAAATTAATATTTTTAACTTCAACGTACAACGTAATGTTTTTATGCTGTTTTATTAATAATACTATTTGAGAAAGCAAAGGTGCAAAATAGTCAGCATTAATGGGGTTAACTTTTCGTGGCTGTAAAGGTGTTTTGCTTAAACGAGTATAGCTAGTTTCAGCCATGTTTTTATCAATACCTAGCAATACTTTTAGGTTGTTGTCGTGAAAAACGACAGGTAAACCCTCTTGAGTCAGTTGTACATCTATCTCAATATGTTTAATACCATTTTCAATAGCAGACGCAACGCTTTCTAGTGTGTTTTCAATGTGGTGCTCACAATTACCACGGTGAGCCACCCAATAAGTTTTATGTGAATTATCTAGCATAATAAAATCTTTTTAATTACTCATTACAAATACATGATAAAGATAAATGATTATTGAAAATTGATTACCTAAATTCGGCTATTTATATAATTATCGTAGTCAGGTATTTTTTTCTCGTATTCATGATTAAATAATGATGAATGAATCAAAAAGTCGGCGCTGGCCTGATTACAAGCAACCGGTATATTCCACACTGCGGCTAGCCTAAGTAGTGCTTTAATATCAGGATCGTGAGGTTGAGCCTCTAACGGATCCCAAAAAAATATCAGCATATCAACTTTTTGCTCAGCTATAAAAGCCCCAATTTGTTGATCGCCACCTAAAGGGCCGCTAATCAATTTGTTAATTGTTAGCTGGGTGTTTTTACCTAACAACGTACCTGTGGTTCCGGTGGCATATAATTGATGTGCAGTGAGTTTTGATTCATATTTTTTGCACCAGTGTAATAAATCATTTTTCATGTTGTCGTGCGCGACTAGAGCGATAGACTTTCTTTTTGGAGATGAAACGGTTGCGTATAACATGGGTAACTCATTGTTTATTTTTATTAGGTTTATCTTTATTGGGTTTATCTTTAAATAATAATAACCTAATGTAAACAACTGATAATCAATTTTGCCAATTGGCGGGTTAATTATTTATAGAACAGTTGTTAGAGCACTCATTCATTTTTTAAAAATTACTTTAAATTACTCGCTATTAGCTAAATATTATTTATTGATATTGTAGGCGAGATAAACGTTTTTACTTATTGACTTATTTATTAACAATAGCGACTATACAGACGCTTATTATAATTATTGTGTATTAAAAATGTTTAATTTACTCACTACCGTGCTAATTATTTGTCTCAATTGCGTCGTCTTAATGGCTAAGCGCTGGGCAGGTTTTTCTGTGGTGAATTGATAAGTAATAAGTAACTAATCTTTTAAAGCCGCAGAATAAAACTTCTGCGGCTTTTGTCTTTTTTATAAACACAAAAATTGCAGTTTTTCTCTCGGCATCATTAAACCCAATGGGGTTAACAAGGAGTCAGTCATGTCGGTACCTGCTGTATATTTTGCTGTAGTGTTAATTTGGTCAACAACCCCATTAGGGATTGTATGGAGTAGCGAAACAGTTAATCCCACGCTCGCCGCATTAGCACGAATGGTTATTGCCGTTGTACCAGGTTGGTTTATTTTAAAAGTTTGTAAGATAGACTTACCTGTTAATCGTACCGCCCTAAAAGTTTATGCTTATTCAACTATTGGTATTGTGGGAGGCATGTCGTTTGCTTATCTTTCTGCTCGCTATATTTCATCGGGTCTTATTTCGTTAATTTTTGGTTTAGCACCTATAATTTCAGGTGTTTTAGCACAAAAAATATTAAATGAACCTAAATTTAGTCACATTAAGAAGTTGGCTTTAATACTTGCTATGTTGGGTTTAGCTATTGTGTGTTACGACAACGCGTTTGCTGAAGGTCATACCTTGTCGCTAGATAGTTTTTTAGGCTTTGCTGCTGTGTTATGTGCGGTGTTCTTTTTTAGTTTTAGTGGCGTTTTGGTTAAAAGTGTTGATATAAAAATACATGCGTTAGCAACAACGGTGGGATCGTTAGCTTTTTCAATACCGTTTTTTATTCTAATTTGGTTAGTTTTTGATGGCACTTTACCGGTTGAACAATGGGAAAATAGATCGTTGTTTGCTATTTTATATTTAGGCATATTTGGTTCATTAATCGGCTTTATAGCTTATTATTATGTACTACAAAAACTAAATGCCAGTACAGTTGCGCTTATTACCATGATAACCCCCGTATTGGCTATATGCATTGGTGCGCTGTTTAATGGTGAAATGGTAAGTGGTCACTTAATTATTGGTGCATCGTTTGTTATGGTGGGTTTAGCTATTTATCAATGGGGTGGTAGAAAAAGAACTAAAGTAACGGTCCCCTCATAGTTGCCGTATATTTCAAACCACCTAGATACATTTAGGTGGTTTATTATTTAAAAAAAGTTGTGGAATTTAGTGTTAAATGCAATTACATATAGGTTTTAGACGCGTTGTAAAAACAGATATTGATTTTTTGTTAATGCTTAGAAAGTCAACCATGACTGAGCATTTGCAGAATGCAGGTTTTAACTATTCAGAGCAAGATCACCTCAATCGCGTTAAAGAATTTTTTAACGACTCTTCTATTATTACTAACCACAAAGAAAACATTGGCTTAATTAAACTGGGTTTATTTTCAAACCATATTCACATCAGACAATTTCAAGTATTGCCGTCCCATCAGGGAAAAGGTATTGGGCAGTACGTTATCAAGGTTGTACAGAAAAAAGCCATTGAGCATAACTTGCCAGTAACTTTAAATGTTTTGCTAGATAACCCTGCAAAAAAATTATATTTAAAACAGGGCTTTTATGTTGAAGAGCAATTACCGCAAGAATATAAAATGCGCTGGCAAAATATACCCGTCACACCTCAAGCTGCAGAATTCAGCAAGGGGATAAAGGGTTAGGTACAAGGCATTGATTGACGAAAACAGTTATTTTATTTTCTCAATTAATAACGCCGTAGATGACCCTTTATCGCCTTGCCCGTAGGGAGCTAAGCGAGTTCATCAGTTCAGCGTTTAGCTCTGAACCTGCATCTTGAAGTGTGATGGGTATATACAGAGTTAAACTTGGCTATTAATAAATTTTACCATGCCCATCTACTTTAGAAACATCTACGCGAGTTGGGGTTATTTTTCCATTAACGAGATCTTTACTCGCTAGCGATAATAATTCAATCACAGAATACATTGACGGTAAGTTTAAGCTTTTAAGATCGTCAGTGGGTTGATGATAATGCTGATCTTTATCAAGCTGGGTGCTACTAAAACTATGTGCAGGAACACCTAAACGAGCAAGTGTCGCGTTGTCTGAACGATAAAATAAACCTTGTTCTGGGTAAGGGTCTTTATAAATTTTCTTCTCATAAGGCTCTAGGCTTTTATTTAGCATTTTACCTAAGCTAGAACGCTCCATACCTGTCATCCATACTGTGCCTTCGCCAAACTTTGACGGTTTACCTATCATTTCAATATTGATCATGGCAACTACATCATCAGCATTGAGCTGTTGTGACAAGTAACGTGATCCATAACCACCAATTTCTTCTGCCGTAAAAGCGGCAAACATTAAGGTTCTGGCATTATTGCCTTGTTTAGCAAAGTATTCAGCTAGGTTAATAATGGCTGTAGTACCGGAGGCATCATCGTCAGCACCATTATATATTTCTTTACCGTCGGGGCTTGTGCCAAGGTGATCATAGTGTGCTGAAAACATTACAATTTCATCAGCTTTATTGGTGCCTGGTAATACCGCAACGACGTTTGATAAAGTTTTGGTGTTTACACTAGTTACAACGTTTATATTCACTTTTTTTATTGAGGTTTCGTTGGTAAGTACTAATACTATTGCACCTTGGTGATCAGTTTTATTTTTACCTAGTGAAAGCTTAGTTAATCCTTGGTTTAAAAATTGTTGGTATTTACCAAATATATCTTGGTGTTTTGGATCAACTAACATTAGGTTTTGTCCACCTTGGTTATTTACCTTGCGTAGTACGTCTCTAAAATCATCATTTTTACCGATTAGGTGAACTTTTATTGCTTGTGTATCGGTCCACGCTAAACTTTTCATTGTGCTGGCTATCGCTATATTTTTTTTAGTAATATTTTTGCCATTTAAATTAACAGAAAAATCACTAGGAAAAATACTGTTAATAGTAAACGTTTGTTTGTAGGTTGCTAGGCCATTAAACGTTTTAAGCCCTATATCGGCAAATCGTTGGCTAATATAGCTAGCGGCTACCTCAATTTCAGGAGAAAAGCTGGCTCGACCTTTTAAGTCATCACTTGCTAAATAAGTAATGTCTGCCGTCATTTGTTTTTCAGATATATTATTTGCGAAGACTGCAGAGGAGATTAACGAAAGTGCTATGCAGCTTGCTATGGTGTTTTTTATACGAGAAGAAATAGACGGGCTAAGTAGGCCTATTGATTTGTTTTTTAACATGTAAATTGCCAGTTAACTAAATTATAGACTCACTATTAGATAAAAATTATAACTTTGCAACGACTAAATCACCGCTAAAGTTCTCAAATAATACTATAGCATCACATCTCAAGATGCAGAATTTAGCAAGGAGATAAACTTTTATCGCCTTGCCCGTAGGGAGCTAAATTACAGGTTTCACGTTCCAATAAAAAAAGATTACGCTAGGGTCTGTTGATCTTTCGAGGTTATTTTTACAGCAAGGTGTTTGATATTTAGACAAGGCAGAGTATGTGAAGTGTAGCTAACTACTCGAACATACGATAACGACGTATAAATTTCAAACAGGTACTGCCCTCTGGGTTCATTTAAAACGAATTTACTCATTGCTGTTCGCTTCTTTAATAGAATAACTATTAGACAAAGCTCACATCGCGATTAAATTCGTTTTAAATTGAATAAAATTTAACCCTGAAAGATCAACAGACCCTAACTAAAACTAAATTAAAACTTACCTAAAACTTATTTATGAGACGCTTTATGAATTCATACCAAATTATTGTTGGCAGTATGTTAGGTGGAACAGAGTATGTTGCAGAAGCTTGTGAAGAAAAATTAAACGCTTTAGGACATAAAACTCAGCTACATCTAAAGCCTATTTTTAGTGAAATAGAAAAAACAAATACCTTTTGGCTAATTTGCACATCAACTCATGGCGCAGGTGAATTCCCAGATAATCTACAACAATTTGTAATCGATCTAAAAAACAGTCAACAAGATCTAACCAAGATCAGTTACCTCATTCTTGGGATCGGCGATACTAACTACGATACTTACTGCTTTGCTGCTAAAAACATAAATACTATTTTAAATTCAAAAGGTTCCAAACAAAAAATACCAATAAAATTAATGGATATGTCGCAAGATATCGATCCAGAAGATCTTGCTCAGCAATGGCTAGATGAAAATAAAGATCTATTGTAATGATCTTACTCATAAGTTATTCACAAAGTTTGCGTAAAAATAAAAACAATGTGAATAACTCTGTGTTAAAACTATTATTTTCCTATTATTATTCAGTGTATACATTTAAATTTAATTATGCCTGTGGATAAAGAGTAACTTTGATCATAGGTTTAATGTTAGATGATCCAAGGTTATAAACATACTTTAACTTGCCTTAACTACTTGATAATAAGAATTTAATATCACTTACCCACAGAAAAAGGACTACATAATAAGTAACAATAATAAGATCTTTAAAAAGATCTTATATATATTTAGTAAGATCATCTCAAGATCTTTTTAAGTATTTGATCATTCCCCTGCTCGTAAAAACAAGCTAAAATGCGTACCCTAATTTGTATAAACATTTTAAAAGGTTTTAACTTTATGTGGTATCAAAAATCTTATGACGTAATTGTTGTTGGTGGCGGGCATGCTGGAACTGAAGCTTGCTTAGCGGCGGCACGTATGGGTTGTAAGACATTGTTATTAACGCATAATATTGATACTTTAGGGCAAATGTCTTGTAACCCTGCAGTTGGTGGTATTGGTAAAGGCCATCTTGTTAAAGAAATTGATGCTTTAGGTGGTTTAATGGCTACAGCTACTGACCATGCAGCTATCCAATTTAGAACATTAAATGCGAGTAAAGGTCCAGCAGTTAGAGCAACCAGAGCACAAGCAGATCGATTATTATACAAATCTTTCGTTAGACACACACTTGAAAATCATGAAAATTTAACTATTTTTCAACAACCCTGTGATGATCTTATTTTAGAAAATAACGTTGTTGTTGGTGTTTCAACACAGATGGGACTTAAATTTAAAGCAAAAAGTGTAGTATTAACCGTTGGTACGTTTTTAGCTGGTCAAATACACATAGGCTTAAATAACTATCAAGGCGGTCGTGCAGGAGATCCTGCCAGTGTTAACTTGGCTAAAAGCTTAAGAGATATGCCTTTTAGAATGGATCGTCTTAAAACTGGTACACCACCTCGCTTAGACGCCAGAAGCTTAGACTTTTCAGTAATGCAGGAACAGCCTGGGGACGATCATAGACCTGTATTTTCATTTATGGGCAACAAGTCTCAACATCCTCAACAAGTTTCTTGTTTTATCACTCATACCAATACAATCACACACGATATAATTCGTGATGGTTTAGATCGCTCTCCAATGTATACCGGCGTTATCGAAGGTGTAGGTCCAAGATACTGCCCTTCAATCGAAGACAAAATACATCGCTTTGCTGATAAAGATTCACATCAAATATTTGTTGAGCCTGAAGGATTAACAACACATGAAATCTATCCAAATGGTATTTCTACAAGCCTTCCTTTTGATGTTCAGATGAACTTGGTCAGATCAATTAAAGGGTTTGAGAATGCTCACATTACTAGACCTGGTTATGCAATAGAATATGATTACTTTGATCCAAGAGATTTAAAACAAACACTTGAAAGTAAATTTATAAACAACTTATATTTTGCAGGACAAATTAATGGTACTACAGGTTATGAAGAAGCTGGTGCACAAGGTTTAGTTGCAGCTAGTAACGCAGCAGCCCGTGTACAAAATAAAGAAGAACTTATTCTAGGTAGAGATGAAGCCTACATGGGCGTACTTATTGACGACTTGGCCACATTAGGCACTAAAGAACCTTATAGAATGTTTACTTCACGCGCTGAATATAGATTGCTCCTTAGAGAAGATAATGCAGATATAAGATTAACTGAAAAAGGTTATCAACTTGGCTTAGTAGATCAAGCCCGTTGGAAACGCTTCAATGAAAAAATGGAAAATGTTGAGCTTGAACGACAACGTTTAAAATCTACCTGGATCCACAAAGATCATAATGCAGCTGATAAAATCAACCCATTACTCAAAACTCCTATAAGCAGAGAAAATAGCTTAGAAGATTTATTACGTCGACCAGAAGTAAATTATAACGACTTAATCAGTATTGAAGGTTTAGGACCAAAATTAACGGATATACAAGCGTCGGAACAAGTAGAAATTCAAATTAAGTACGCTGGTTACATAGATCGTCAACTAGAAGAAATAGCGAAAAAGAAAAAGCATGAACTAACTTTAATACCGCACGATTTTAATTTTTCACAAATATCAGGCTTATCAAATGAAGTTATTGCAAAGTTAAGTGATACTCGCCCTGAAACAATTGGTAAAGCTTCTCGAATTTCAGGTATTACTCCGGCAGCAATTTCGTTATTATTAGTTTACTTAAAAAAGCATGGTTTATTACGTAAATCAGCTTAATTTATATACCTATGAGCTAAATAATCAAATCATGCTAATTGATCAATTAAAAATATTACTTAAACAAACAGATCTACAACTTACTGATCAACAAATAAAATTACTTATTGAATATGTAGAATTATTAAATAAATGGAATAAGGCTTATAATTTAACATCAATACGTGATCCAGAAGATATGATAATAAAACATATCATGGACAGCTTAATGATAGGGCCCTTACTACAAGGTGAAAACTTTATTGATGTAGGCACGGGTCCAGGCTTACCAGGGATCCCACTCGCCATAGCTTACCCAAATAAAACCTTTATATTACTAGATAGCTTAGGCAAGCGAATTACATTTTTAAAACAAGTAACTTACCAATTATCACTTAAAAACGTAACGCCGATACAATCACGAGTAGAAAAATACCTCCCAGAAAAAACCTTTGATGGTGTTTTAAGTAGAGCATTTTCATCACTTAATGATATGGTTACTTGGTGTGAGCATTTAGTCGCTAAAGATCAGGGCAAGTTTTTAGCGTTAAAAGGTCAATTTCCATCGGATGAAATTAATAATTTACCAAGTAATATTAAATTAATTAAAAGCCATAAGATCATAGTTCCTCAATTAAATGCAGAAAGACATTTAATTGAACTAGTTAAAACACATTAAAATAATATAACAAAAAATAATAGAGATAACTGTGGGAAAAGTAATTGCTGTAGCAAATCAAAAAGGAGGAGTTGGTAAAACAACGACATCTGTAAACTTAGCAGCATCTTTAGCTGCCACAAAAAGAAAAGTGTTACTTATCGACCTTGATCCTCAGGGTAATGCCTCGATGGCAAGTGGTATTGATAAATACGACTCACCTGCCACATGCTATGAGTTATTAGTTGATGAAAAACCATTTGATGATGTTGTTTTTACTGAAACAACAGGGCTTTATGATCTTATTGCCGCTAATGCAGACGTAACCGCAGTAGAAATAAAACTCATGGAAGTTTATTCAAGAGAACATCGGTTAAAAAGAGCATTATCTGATGTAAAAAATAGATATGAATACATTATTATTGACTGCCCTCCTTCACTAAATATGCTAACCGTTAATGCAATGACTGCCGCAGACTCAGTATTAGTTCCAATGCAATGTGAGTATTATGCGTTGGAAGGATTAACCGCGCTCATGGACACTATTTCTCAATTAACCACAGTAGTTAATGGCAACCTTCACATAGAAGGTATTTTACGTACTATGTATGATCCAAGAAACAGATTAGCTAACGACGTATCAGAACAACTTAAACGACATTTTGGTGACAAAGTATACAGAACAGTTATCCCTAGAAATGTACGTTTAGCAGAAGCGCCAAGCTTTGGCTCACCAGCAATGTATTATGATAGATCATCAACTGGCGCAAAAGCCTACTTGGCACTAGCTGGTGAAATACTCCGTAAAAATGAAAAGAAAGCGACACCAAAAACTGTAACAAGTTAATATTCAAGGAAAATTATGAGTCCAACTAAACGCAGAGGGCTAGGCCGCGGTCTAGATGCCTTACTTACATCAGTACCTAGAGACTCATCTGACAATTCTTCAGTAGACTCGCATGAACAAAATGAGCTACAAAAACTTCCAATAGAGCAACTTCACCCAGGTAAGTATCAACCTAGAAAAGATATGTCTAACGACGCATTAGTTGAGTTATCTAATTCAATTAAATCACAAGGTATTATTCAACCCATAGTGGTTAGAATAACAAGTGAACGCCATTATGAAATAATAGCGGGTGAACGGCGTTGGAGAGCTGCCCAAATAGCCGGTTTAGATCTTGTACCTTGCCTAATTAAAAACGTACCTGATGAATCAGCTGTTGCTATTGCCCTAATTGAAAATATTCAACGTGAAGATCTCAATGCCATGGAAGAAGCGATTGCACTAGAAAGGCTGCTCATAGAATTTGAACTCACTCACCAAGAAGTTGCTGATGTAGTAGGTAAATCAAGAACTACCGTTAGTAATTTACTGCGCTTAAATAATTTAAATAGCGAAGTAAAAACATTTTTAGAACATGGTGACATCGAAATGGGACATGCGCGGGCATTATTAGCTCTTTCAGATGAAGAACAAACTAACGCTGCAAGAATAGTCGTGTCAAAAGAGCTTAACGTAAGAGACACCGAAGCACTAATTAAAAAATTACAAGAACCAATTAAAGAGATAATAGCCAAAGAAATTGATCCAGATACACAACTATTAGCACAAAATTTATCAGAAAAAATAGGTTCTCAGGTCTCTATTTCACACAATAAAAAAGGTAAAGGAAAACTCATCATTTCGTATACTAATTTAGATGAGCTTGATAGCATAGTTGCTAGAATTAAAAATAAATAGTTCATAAAAAACAACGTATGTGAAAAATTTTTCTTCTAAATAAACAAATCGCACAATAATAGGGCCTACACAAGCCCTATTTTGTTGCAATAAAAACGTAATTAAGTATACTTGCGCATGCTTTTTAATGTTTAAAGTAATTACTTTAAATTTAGTACATATATACGAATATATTCGTATAAAAAGTATAGATATAATTAGCATTTATTAAAGACCAATTAATTCAACATAAATGAATGAGCCTTTACAATATTAATTATACTAATAGTTAACATATGAATAACCGTTTAGCAAAATCATTACGTTTAGACGCTTTCAAGTTAATTACTTTTCAAGGCATTATTGCAGTATTAATTGCGTTAATTATTTTTTTAATTTGGGATGTAAATGCAGGGCTTTCAGCATTAGCTGGCGGTTTTACTTGTTTACTTCCTAATTTTGTTTTTGCAACTTACTCCTTTAGATACGCTGGAGCAAGACAAGCAGAGCAAGTGTTAACCTCGATAAAACGAGGTAACACATTAAAGCTTTTGTTGACTATTTGTTTATTCACGCTGGTATTTAAGTTTTTTACCATAATGGCAATACCTTTTTTTTGCTGTTATATACTCGTGATTTTTTTGCAATGGGCAGCGCCAATTTTTTTTAATTACTAACTTGTAGGATAAATAATGGCAGAAGAAGTTACTCTATCCAGCCATATTCAGCATCACTTAACTAATGCTAAAATGTGCTCGACCGATACAGGTCTTGCCTTTAATAAAGCATGTACCGATAGTGGATTCTGGACATGGCATATTGATACGCTCGCATGGTCTATTGGTTTAGGTATATTGTTTTTGTGGGTTTTTCGTAGCGCCGCATCAAAATCAACCGTAGGTGTACCAGGAAAATTTCAATGTTTTATTGAAATAATTATTGAATTTGTTGGTCATAATGTACGTGATACCTTTCATGGTAAAAGTAAATTAATTGCACCATTAGCATTAACCATCTTCGTATGGATATTCCTAATGAACCTAATGGACTTAATTCCTGTTGATTTCCTTCCTGCGTTTGCTGGTTTTGTTGGCGAGAATGCTTTTGGAATGGACCCTCACGACGTTTACATGAAAATTGTACCCACTACCGATATTAACTTAACAGCTGCATTAGCGCTTGGTGTTTTCTTTTTGATGATAGGATATTCAATCAAAATTAAAGGCATTGGTGGTTTTATTGCAGAGTTAACGTTACATCCATTTAGTTCTAGTAATAAATTAATACAAGTTTTACTTATACCTTTTAACTTATTATTAGAGATTATCGCACTCATAGCTAAGCCATTTTCGTTGGCACTACGATTGTTCGGTAACTTATATGCGGGCGAATTGATTTTTATATTGATTGGTGCCGTAGGTTTGTGGCAGCTACCGTTGCACTTTGTTTGGGCAATATTTCATATATTGGTAATCGTTCTACAAGCATTTGTATTTATGATGTTAACGATCGTATACCTTAGTATGGCAAGTTCAGACAATCATTAATTTTAATAGTTAACTTTAATTTTATAATTTAAACTTTGGAGAAAAAAATGGAACTAGTATTAGGTTTTAAATACATAGCAGTAGCTCTACTTATTGGTTTTGGTGCTATAGGTACAGCCATTGGTTTTGGTAACATGGGTGGTAAATTTCTTGAAGCATGTGCGCGTCAACCTGAGCTTGCACCATCGCTACAAGTTAAAATGTTTATCCTTGCTGGTCTAATTGATGCTGTTGCAATGATCGGTGTTGGTATTGCTATGGTATTGTTGTTCGTACTTTAATCTTTTTGAACAGCTTACTAATTAAGGAGGAGCGGTTATGAATTTAAATGCCACTCTTATCGGCGAATTAATTGCATTTACTGTGTTCGTATTATTTTGTATGAAATACGTATGGCCACCATTAAATAACGTGATTGAAGCTCGCCAGAAAACTATTGCTGACGGCCTTGCCGCTTCAGATCGTGCTGCTAAAGAACTTGGGCTTGCCCAAAAGAAAGCAATAGCACAATTAAAAGAAGCTAAAGCTCAAGCTGCTGAAATTATTGAAGCAGCTAAAAAGCGCGAAACTTTTTTAGTAGAAGAAGCTTCAGCGAAAGCCCAAGCTGAAAAAGAAAAGATTTTAGCTTCAGGCTACGCAGAAATAGAAACAGAACGTAATCATGTAAAAGAAGAGCTTCGTCAACAAGTTGCAGTGTTAGCTGTAGCTGGAGCAGAAAGAATTCTTGAACGTTCAATCGATGCCGCTGCACACCGCGACATTTTAGACAAACTTGTAGCTGAACTTTAAGAGAGGAATGAGCTTATGTCTGAATTGACAACCGTTGCTCGTCCCTATGCCAAAGCAGCGTTCGACTATGCTGTTGAAGCTAATGCAATTGATAAATGGCATGAAATGCTATTTTTTGCTGCAGAAGTTTCAAAAGATGCCACTATTTCAGAATATATTTCTGGCGGTGTATCTACTGAATTAATCACAGATATTTTTTTAAAAGTATGTGATGTTCAACTTAACAGCAATGGCCAAAACTTTATTAAAATATTGGCAGAAAACGGACGTTTGTTGGCGTTACCACAGATTTTTATTCAATTTAGTACTTTAAAAGCTGAACATGAAAAAGAAATTGCTGTGGACGTAACCTCTGCTGTTGAATTAGCAGAAGAACAATTAACTACATTGAGTGCCGCGCTTGAAAAGCGTTTGGCTCGAAAAGTAAAGCTCAATTGTATTGTAGACGCGAACGTGGTTTCTGGCTTAATTATTAAAGCTGGTGACATGGTAATAGATGGTTCAGTAAAAGGTAAATTGAATCGCTTAGCAACAACAATGCAATCTTAACGGGGAACAGAGCATGCAACTGAATTCCACTGAAATCGCCGAACTGATCAAAAATCGTATTGAACAGTTTGACGTAGTTAGTGAAGCTCGTAACGAAGGTACTATCGTTTCTGTAACTGACGGTATCATTCGTATCCATGGTCTTGCAGAAGTAATGCAAGGCGAGATGATAGAACTTCCTGGCAACCGCTTCGCCATCGCGTTAAATTTAGAACGTGATTCGGTAGGCGCTGTAGTTATGGGCCCATACGCGGACCTAGCTGAAGGCGTAAAAGTTAAAAGTACTGGTAGAATTTTAGAAGTACCAGTAGGACGTGGCTTATTAGGCCGCGTTGTAAATACATTAGGTGAACCAATTGATGGAAAAGGACCTATCGAAAACGATGGTTTTTCTCCTGTTGAAGTAATGGCACCAGGTGTTATCGAACGTAAATCAGTTGATGAACCTGTACAAACAGGTATTAAATCAATTGATGCGATGATCCCGATCGGTCGTGGTCAACGTGAACTTATTATCGGTGACCGCCAAATTGGTAAGTCTGCAATTGCACTTGATGCAATTATCAACCAAAAAAATACCGGCATTAAATGTGTGTATGTAGCTATAGGCCAAAAAGCCTCTACTGTAGCGAACTTAGTTCGTTCTTTAGAAGAGCATGGCGCATTAGATAATACTATTGTTGTTGTTGCCGGTGCATCTGAAGCTGCTGCATTACAATACTTATCAGCTTATTCTGGTTGTACAATGGGTGAATACTTCCGTGACCGCGGTGAAGATGCACTAATCGTATATGATGATTTGTCTAAGCAAGCAGTTGCTTATCGTCAAATTTCATTATTATTACGTCGTCCTCCAGGTCGTGAAGCTTACCCAGGAGATGTTTTTTATCTCCACAGTCGCTTATTAGAGCGTGCTGCTCGTGTGAACGAAGCATACGTTGAGAAATTCACTAAAGGCGCAGTTAAAGGACAAACAGGTTCTTTAACGGCATTACCTATTATTGAAACTCAAGCGGGTGATGTATCTGCATTCGTACCTACAAACGTTATTTCAATTACCGATGGTCAGATTTTCTTAGAATCTAACTTATTTAACTCAGGCATACGCCCTGCCGTTAATGCTGGTATTTCTGTATCTCGTGTTGGTGGTGCTGCGCAAACTAAAATTATTAAGAAATTAGGTGGTGGTATTCGTTTAGCGCTTGCCCAATATGCTGAATTAGCGGCTTTCGCTCAATTCGCATCAGATCTTGATGATGCTACACGTGCACAGCTAGAACATGGTCAACGTGTTACAGAATTAATGAAGCAAAAGCAATACAGCCCATTATCAATCGCTGAAACAGCCGTATCTTTATTTGCCGCAGAAAAAGGCTACTTAAGTGATATTGCTATTGAAAAAGTGGTAGATTTTGAAGAAGCATTACGTTCATATGTGAACAGTGATCATGCTGAGCTAATGGCTACCATTGATGAAAAGGGTGACTATAACAAAGATATCGAAACGGGTTTAGCAAAAGCGATTGAAGCTTTTAAAGCGACTCAAACTTGGTAATTTAGTTAACCTTTTCGCGGAGAATTAGTCATGGCTGGTGGTAAAGAGATTAAATCAAAGATCGGAAGTGTAAAAAATACACAGAAGATCACCAGTGCAATGGAAATGGTAGCAGCGAGCAAAATGCGTAAAGCGCAAGAAAGCATGGCTGCATCACGTCCATACGCTGAAAATATGCGAAATGTGATCGGTAACATCGCGTTAGGTAATTTAGAATATCGTCATCCATACATGGTTGAACGTGAAGCTAAACGCGTAGGTTATATTGTTGTTTCAACAGACCGCGGTTTATGCGGTGGTTTAAATATTAACTTATTTAAGCAAGTCCTTGCAGATGCTGGTAAAAAGCAAGCTGCAGGTGCTGAAGTTGAATTTGCTGTAGTGGGTTCTAAAGCTACCGCATTTTTCAATAATATGGGTGCTAAAATCGTTTCACAAGTTTCAGGCTTGGGTGATAATCCTTCACTTGCTGATTTAATCGGTAGTGTAAAGGTTATGCTAGAAGCTTATGAAAATGGTGAAATAGATAGGTTGTATATTGTGTATAACAAATTTGTTAATACCATGACGCAACGACCAACAATCGATCAACTTTTACCTTTGCCTAAGTCTGAAGATTTAGACAGCAAACACCGTTGGGATTATTTATACGAACCTGATGCTCAAGCATTGCTTGAACAATTATTGGTACGTTATACAGAGTCTCAAGTATATCAAGGTGTGGTTGAAAACCTCGCATGTGAACAAGCCGCTCGTATGGTTGCAATGAAAGCCGCAACCGATAACGCGGGAGACTTAATTGATGATTTACAATTGGTATATAACAAAGCTCGTCAAGCAAGTATTACTCAAGAGTTGGGTGAAATTTGCGCAGGTGCAGCAGCGGTATAAGCAAAGGTTCTTTGTTTATTTTATTAGTAAATAAGAGCAAAAGATTAGAGGATTAAACATGAGTACAGGTAAAGTCGTCCAAATCATTGGCGCAGTTGTGGATGTAGAATTTCCACAAAATGCTGTACCTCAGGTATATGACGCATTAAAACTAACAGAAGGTAACCTTAGTGGCTTAGTACTTGAAGTACAACAGCAACTAGGTGGTGGTATTGTACGTACTATCGCAATGGGTTCCTCTGACGGTTTACGTCGTGGTCTGAACGTATTAAACACAGGTGATAACATCCAAGTTCCAGTAGGAACTAAAACATTGGGTCGTATCATGAACGTATTGGGCGAGCCTATTGATGAAGCGGGTCCAATCGGTGAAGAAGAAAGATGGTCTATCCATCGCCAAGCGCCAGCATATGCTGACCAAGCGATGTCTAACGAGCTTCTTGAAACAGGTATTAAAGTAATCGATCTAGTTTGTCCATTCGCTAAAGGTGGCAAGGTAGGTTTATTCGGTGGTGCTGGTGTTGGTAAAACCGTTAACATGATGGAACTTATTCGTAACATCGCGATTGAGCATAGTGGCTACTCAGTATTTGCTGGTGTAGGTGAGCGTACTCGTGAAGGTAACGATTTTTACCATGAAATGAACGACTCTAATGTACTTGATAAAGTATCGTTGGTTTACGGACAAATGAACGAGCCTCCGGGAAACCGTTTGCGTGTTGCGTTTACTGGCTTAACCATGGCTGAGAAATTCCGTGATGAAGGTCGTGACGTACTATTCTTTGTTGATAACATATACCGTTATACACTTGCTGGTACTGAAGTATCTGCATTGTTAGGTCGTATGCCGTCAGCGGTTGGTTATCAACCAACGCTTGCTGAAGAAATGGGTGTACTGCAAGAGCGTATTACTTCAACTAAGAAAGGTTCAATCACTTCAATTCAAGCGGTATACGTACCAGCAGATGATTTGACCGATCCATCGCCAGCGACAACCTTTGCTCACTTAGATGCAACAGTTGTACTTTCTCGTGATATCGCTTCGCAAGGTATTTACCCTGCTATCGACCCGCTTGATTCAACTTCGCGTCAATTAGACCCGTTAGTTGTTGGTGCTGAACATTATGAAACCGCTCGTGGCGTTCAATCTACGTTACAACGTTATAAAGAACTCAAAGATATTATCGCTATCTTAGGTATGGATGAGTTATCTGAAGAAGACAAGCTTGCAGTAAACCGCGCTCGTAAAATTCAACGTTTCTTATCACAACCGTTCTTTGTTGCTGAAGTATTCACCGGTTCTCCTGGTAAGTATGTATCACTTAAAGACACTATTAGTGGTTTTAAAGGATTACTTGCAGGTGAATATGATGATTTACCTGAGCAAGCTTTCTACATGGTTGGTTCTATTGAAGAAGCAGTCGAAAAAGCTAAAAACATGTAATGAAGCTTGGCGACTCATTACTCAGTATTTACTGGATAAAATAAGTCGCCTATTTGGAGGTCAACATGGCAATACTTTCTGTAAATCTTAATGTTGTAAGTGCTGAAGAGAGCTTATTCTCTGGTAGTATCGAATCATTACAGATAACAGGTAGCGAAGGTGAACTAGGTATTATGCCCGGTCACGCACCTTTGCTGACCTCACTAAAACCTGGTATGGCACGTATCGTTAAGAAAGGTGGTAAAGAAGAAATTATTTATCTTTCTGGTGGTTTGCTTGAGGTTCAACCAAGAAGCGTTACTGTATTAGCTGATGTAGCAATACGTGGTGGTGACTTGGACGAAGAAGCATCATTACAAGCAAAAGAAAGAGCTGAAAAGCATTTGAATGATCACGGTAGTGATATTGATTATGCTGAAGCTGCTTCTGAACTTGCTCGTGCTGTTGCTCAGTTACGTGTGATCCAAGCTACAAGTAAAAAATAGCAAACGTTAATCTACGTTTTAGTGATACAAAAAGCGACCTTTACGATAAGTAAGTGGTCGCTTTTTTTATGGAAAAATAGTTACAATACAAAATATAACCCTTAATCATATATGGAATAAAAAATGTCACTTTCAGTTGTTATTCTTGCTGCCGGTAAAGGCACACGCATGCGCTCTGCACTACCTAAAGTTTTACACCCAATCGCTAAAAAGCCGATGGTTAATCATGTAATTGATGCTGCTAGACAAGTCAATGCTGAAAATACCTATTTAGTCTATGGTTTTGGTGGTGATGTACTCAAAGCTCAAATTAAAGGTGATGATTTAACCTTTGTTGAACAAAAAGAACAATTAGGTACAGGTCATGCGGTAGATATGGCTAGCCCATTTTTAAAAGATGATGAAAATGTTTTAGTACTCTACGGTGACGTTCCGCTAACAAAAGTATCTACCTTACATCGTCTTATTGAAGCTAAGCCTGAAAACGGAATGTCGCTTTTAACTGTACATTTGGCTAACCCAAGCGGTTATGGACGAATTGTTAGAGATAACGGTACGGTAATAGGTATTATTGAACAAAAAGATGCTACTGCCGAGCAGCTAGTTATTAATGAATGTAACACCGGCATATTGTTGGCTAATGGTGGCGACTTAAAACGATGGTTAGTAAATCTTTCAAATGATAATGCGCAAGGTGAATATTATTTAACCGACATAATTGCAGCAGCACATAGCGAAGGTAAAAAAATAGCAACCGCACATCCTGACAGCGAAATTGAAGTAGAGGGCGCTAATAACAGAGTACAATTAGCTAACCTTGAACGTGCTTTTCAGTACAGACAAGCAGAAGAATTAATGATTGCAGGAGCAAGCATACTTGATCCAAATCGTATTGATATACGTGGTGAAGTAACTGTTGGCCAAGAAGTTATTATTGACGTAAATTGTATTTTTGAAGGTAAGGTATCAATTGCAGATGGCGCTAAAATAGGTGCGAACTGTATTATTATTGATAGTGTTATCGGCGAAGATGCTGAAATAAAACCAAATTCTATTATTGAAGGTGCCATTATTGGTACTCAAGCTTCAGCAGGTCCTTTTGCGCGTATACGACCAGGCTCTGAACTTAAAAAAAATGCTCATATTGGCAACTTTGTTGAAATGAAAAAAACCATTTTAGGTGAAGGCTCTAAAGCAGGTCACCTAAGTTACTTAGGGGATACTGAAGTAGGTAAGCACTCTAATATTGGTGCAGGCTCAATCACCTGTAATTATGACGGTGTAAATAAATTTAAAACTATTATAGGAGACAATGCTTTCATTGGTTCTAACGCCTCTATTGTTGCTCCAGTAACCATTGGTAATAGTGCAACAACAGCAGCAGGATCAACCATTGTTAAAAGCGTTGAAGATAATGAACTTGCGGTAGCGCGAGGTAAGCAAAGAAATATTGATAGTTGGCAGCGACCCACTAAAAAATAGTTAATATAAAAGTAAATCAACAGTTACTAACGTATTGTCAAATTTTGCAACTATACCTGACTTAAGCGACGTTCAATGTATTATTAGCTTTACTGCGTAAGTAACACCGAGAACGTTTAAAATAACAGTAAAAAGAGCAATGGTGATCATTGCTCTTTTTTTGTTTATTGAATTAGTTTCATATTAAAGTATAATTCTTTCGTTTCGTAACTTAAAGGGTTTCATTTGTCTAAGCGTAATACCCAACAACGTCGTCATACCATCATAACTCTGCTAAATTTAGAGGGTGAAGTGAATGTTGATACGTTAGCCAAAAAATTTGAAACCTCAGAAGTAACGATACGTAAAGATCTCGCTATATTAGAAAATAGTGGTCTACTACTTAGGCGCTATGGCGGAGCTGTACGCTTACCTAATGAAATAACAGATAGTAAGAATGAAAATCTTTCACAGCGAAAAATGGCAATAGCAAAAAAAGCAGCTATGATGATTAAAGATCATAATCGTATAATTATTGATAGCGGTCATACAACTTCGGCTATTGTTAGCGAGCTTAATAGCAAAAAAGGACTTGTCTTTATGACTAACTCTTTAGCCATAGCGAATAAACTCCAAACCCTTGAAAATGAACCTACCTTATTGATGACCGGTGGAACGTGGGATACGCATTCAGAATCCTTTCAAGGACAAGTAGCTGAAAACTCATTAAGATCATACGATTTTGATCAGCTTTTTATAGGTGCAGACGGCATAGATATAGCAAGAGGATCAACCACTTTTAACGAACTTACTGGTTTATCGCGTGTTATGGCAGAAGTCTCAAGAGAAGTGATCGTTTTAGTTGAGTCAGAAAAATTTAATAGAAAGATCCCAAATGTAGAAATAGCAATAAATCAAATAAATACGATTATAACAGACAACGATTTATCGGAAGAAAAACGTAAGCAACTCGTCAATCAAGGCGTAAACTTAATTATAGCCGGTCAAAATTAAAAATGAGTAAGGAAAATTTATGTGTGGAATAGTGGGTGCAGTAGCACAACGTGATGTAGTAGATATTTTAGTAGAAGGCTTACGCAGATTAGAGTACAGAGGATATGATTCGGCTGGAGTCGCTATTGTCGACGACAATAATAATATCAACCGTATTAGACGCTTAGGTAAAGTACAAGAACTTGCTGACGCCGTTCACTTAACCCCACTGTCAGGCGGTACGGGCATTGCTCATACACGTTGGGCTACACATGGTGCCCCAAGTGAAATTAACGCGCATCCACATGTTTCTAGCGATAACATAGCTGTAGTACATAACGGTATTATTGAAAACCACAAAGACCTTAGAACTAAGCTTACAGCTTTAGGATATGTATTTGTTTCAGAAACAGATACCGAAGTGATCGCTCATTTAGTTCATCATGAACTTAAAACTGCAGAGAGCTTATGTGCAGCCGTACAAAAAACGGTGAAACAGCTTGAAGGCGCTTATGGTACGGTTGTTTTAGATACAAATGATAAAGACCGAGTAGTTGTAGCACGTTCTGGTAGCCCACTTGTAATAGGTTACGGCGTAGGTGAAAATTTTATAGCATCAGACATGATGGCATTACTCCCTGTAACACGTAAATTTGCGTTTTTAGAAGAAGGCGATGTTGCTGAAATAACACGTTTTGATGTAAACATTTTTGATTTGCAGGGTAATCCTGTAGTACGGGAAGCAAAAGAATCAGAAGTAAGTCACGACGCTGGTGATAAAGGCGAATATCGTCACTACATGTTAAAAGAAACATATGAACAACCTACAGCGATAAGAAACACCTTAGAAGGTCGTTTTACTGAAAACAGTATAAAAACAGATGCTTTTGGTAAAAATGCAGATGAAATCTTCAAAAAAATAGAACATGTACAAATTATTGCCTGTGGTACGAGTTATCATTCAGGCATGGTTGCTCGATACTGGTTAGAGTCTTTGGCTGGCGTATCTTGTAACATCGAAATTGCGAGTGAATTTAGATACCGTAAATCTCATGTACCTAAAAATGCACTGTTAGTGACTATTTCACAATCTGGTGAAACAGCTGATACCTTAGCCGCGTTGCGCTTAGCAAAAGAAATTGGCTACACCTCAAGCTTAAGTATTTGTAACGTACCGGGTTCATCGCTTGTGCGTGAATCTGATCTAGCTTTTATGACAAAAGCTGGTGTAGAAATTGGTGTAGCATCAACTAAAGCCTTTACTACACAGCTTGTTGGCTTATTGATGATGACAATTGCTATAGGCTCTCACCATGGCATGACTTTAGAAACTCAAGCCAAAATTACTCGTTCATTACAAACATTACCAAACAAACTAGAAGAAGTCCTTGCTTTAGCAAGTTCAATAGAAGACTTAGCAGAAGACTTTGCTGATAAGCATCATTCGCTATTTTTAGGAAGAGGTGATCAATATCCTATCGCAATGGAAGGCGCTTTAAAGCTTAAAGAAATTTCATACATTCACGCAGAAGCATACGCAGCAGGTGAATTAAAACATGGTCCATTAGCATTAATAGATGCCGATATGCCAGTAATCGTTGTAGCGCCTAAAAACGATTTAATTGAAAAATTAAAATCTAATGTAGAAGAAGTAAGAGCTCGTGGTGGTTTAATGTATGTATTTGCCGATATTGATGCGCATTTTGCTAGCGATGAAACCATGAAAGTCATCAATGTACCTCATTGCGAAGATATTGTTGCGCCAATTGTTTATACCCTACCATTACAACTACTTTCGTATTATGTAGCTATTATTAAAGGTACAGATGTTGACCAACCTCGTAATTTAGCCAAGTCAGTGACGGTTGAATAACTGGGTGTGTTAATTTACAAAAATTTGTGGGAGAGTAATAAAGTATCACACTAAGTATTAAAGTATCATACTGAGTAATAAAGTGTCATACCAGAAAATATAATAAAGCCGACTTTATGTCGGCTTTATCGTTAATAGATATTTAGTTATTCTAATCTTGATTTTTTCTTTGATACGTAGGTGTGAAACTCACCGTGTTGCAACCGGGTTTTTCCTGTTTCTTTTTTTAATTCTTTACCCATATCTTTAAGTGTATCTCGGTTTGTTTCTGTTTGGCGCTTATCCACTTTTTTTAAGTGATAATTAAGCTCATAGTCCTCAGAAAAGTTTACGTAATCATGATCCTTTATACTCATTTATTTAATCCTTTTGTAATGACGGTATTCCATATATCGCCTATTATTGATCTGGAGATTATTTATTTTTTTTCAAGTAGAACAATAACTATCTGAGAGGTAAGTATTAAAGTTGCGTACTCAAACATCTCTCGTTATTCTAGTATTTTATATGCGACTGAGTTATTTTTATGGCATCGAAAAAATATGGCAATTCAGACGCTAAAAACAATAAATGGATTAAAGAAGGTCGAGGTTCTGGTCAAAACTCAGAATATAAACCTTGGATCACTGTTAGGGATTTACCTTCTGGTGGTCGAGTTCATCGTGTTTTTGGTCATAAATCACAACGTACCCATCATCTACTTTCAGATCTTGAGCTAGCCGTATTTTTATTGCTTGAATGGCACCAGGATGTCATTCAAATTCGTGAACAATTCCCATTAGAAATAGAAACCACCTCTCAAATTGCTAAAGAAGCAGGTATTGTGCCCCCTAGTCAGTCTGGCGTGAAACAATATATGTCATCTGATTTTCTTGTTAACTCCCATGACAAACAACAACCAAAATTTGTTCTTCAGGCTAAATATGCTGAAGCTTTAGATGATGCTAGAACTACTGAAAAGCTTGAATTAGAAAGGCGGTACTGGAATCTAAAAGAAGTTCCTTGGTACTTGATCACCGAACAAGATATTCCTCAAACGGTTATCAAAAATATAAAATGGCTTTATCCAGCTCAGCGCGATGAAATAGATATGGAAGTCTTAATTCAGCGCATTGATTACTATGACTATCACTTTTCTCAAAACCCTAATAAAAATATCATCGACATCTGCAAAAACTTAGATATTGCATACGAACTTCAAGTTGGAGAGTCGCTAGCAGAAGTTAGGCATTTATTGGCCAAACGTTGTTTTACCTTTGATATTTTTGTTCTAGCGCTAAAATTAAAGGCGAAGCAATTAAAAACAGGAACAGTCAAACTGTTGCAGGAGGCTTATTGTGTTTCAAATCAATGAGGTTGTTAAGTACAACGAAGTACCTTTTCGAGTTTTGATGCAGATGCCCGATCACATTATTTGGATAGCATTAGATGATACATCAGCATTCCCTCAGTTGGTTAGCAAAAAGGAACTAGAAATTGCTATTGATGAAGAAGTATTAACAAGAATAGAAGATCCACATGCAGAGTTAGCTTTTCAAACACCGGAAGAAGATACAACAGCAAAAACAAAGCGAGATAATAATTATCAATTGATAAAGCCTTTGGTGGAATCACCGGAGTTTTACCTTGCTAAATCACGTTCTTCAATTATTAATCAAGTTATTGATAATAAAGGTTCAACTAAACAAACGCTTTATCGTTTAGCTCGTCGTTATTGGCAACGAGGACAAACTAAAAATGCCCTACTTCCAGATTATAAGAACTCAGGAGCAAAAGGGAAAAAGCGTACAGCTACTAATAAAAAACTTGGTCGTCCAAGAACATATATGCCAGGTACTGGTGCAATAATTGACTCATTTATTGAAAGGCTATTTAGAATTGCAATTGATAAGTATTTATTAACTGATAAAGGCTATTCATTTCCTTATGCGCACCGACGGTTTAAATCTTTGTATGAAAACCACTTTCCCAACTGTAGTGGTAGAGTAATTTTGGCCACCCATTAAGAAAGAAATGTTATGCTAATAAGCATACAAATTTGGGTGAAAAAATGACGAAATTAAAACGTGCAACATATTCTGCGGCAATCAAATTAGAAAC